>ENA-OSIY01002096-OSIY01002096.1-marine-metagenome-genome-assembly--contig:-NODE-2096-length-10496-cov-8.630099_pt1 | contig 10496 bp, 14 predicted proteins | sample MGYA00237884_ERZ534233 | MGnify/ENA primary metagenome ERZ534233 (study PRJEB26412, sample SAMN06343840) | marine metagenome | isolation source: estuarine water | place: USA: Columbia River Estuary... | reverse complement strand
TTGTTTCAATTTCTAACACAGCTCCAACATAGCCAGTTCCATCGTTCGTGTTTCCAGTAAATTTAGAAACTTCATAAACATCCGTACTAACCTCTAATTTAGCTCCAGGACTAGTCGTCCCAATCCCAACGTTACCGTCTGAGGTAATACGCATTCTTTCAGTTATAGTAGCAGACGGGTATACTTTGTTAGAAAAAGTAATGTCTCCTCCAACACTGTATTGATTATAGGTTTTAGCTTGTATCATAGCCGTAACACCTGGTCCACTATTAGAAGTGTCACCGTTGTAAAACTCTAAAGTACCAAAAGCAGTATCTTCTCCAATATTATCTACATCCGTACCTATCCTTACAGTTCCTCCTGTATCATGCCTAATATCTAAATTAGCACTAGGACTAGTAGTTCCTATACCTACGTTACCACTTGACTGAACTCTCATAACATCAGTAGAACCTCCGTTACTTTGTAAGTTTAACAAATATTGAGAATTGCTTGTTCCATTACCAATTATAGAAGCTCCATATCTTGCAGTTTCAATATAAAGAGCAGGTAAAGATGTTCCTGCTTCATCAATGTGTAATTTAGTGGCAGGACTAGTCGTCCCAATCCCTACGTTACCACCATGAAGAATCTTTACATGTTGATTTGTACCATCGCCCGATAAGAACAACCCTCTATCACTTTCATTAGAAGTTCCTCTATGAAATCCTATCTCTGCCGCATAAGTATCACTTTCTGTACTCATTCTAATATTGGCGTACTCATTCCAAGAACTAGAAGAATTAAATATATGTAATTTCTCACTAGGACTATCAGTTCCTATACCTACGTTGCCAGATGAGTCTATACGCATAGCTTCGCTAGTTGCTGTGTTTCCACCACCGCTGTTTGTAAAAAATCTCATATCAGAAGCAGTAGATGCTGAAGCGTCCACCTGTACTACTTGAATTTCACCTAGGTGAGAATTTGCTACTGACTCGTTTCCAAAAACTATATTATGAAAAGTTCCATCTGAATAGTTAGTTCCCGACGAGGTAACACCTATTCTTAGAACAGCCTCTTCGCTACCATACGCTTTTGGATTTTTTATAGTTGTAATCCCTGCTACTTCTAGCTTCTCACTAGGACTAGTCGTTCCGATACCTACGTTACCACCATCTTCAATATAGAATACACTAGTACCATCATCTTGAACATCAAATATATCTTGAGCTCCAATTTGATTTATTATAGCTGCAGGACCAGTACCATCATTTGTTACTAACCATTGCTCTGTTGTACTTACATCTGTATCTATTTGAGTATAAGTTCCATTTACCGTTAAGTCTCCTTGTATGTTTACATCACCTGCAAAAGTTGCATCTTTATAAATATCTACTGTGTCATTTGTGCTTTCTGTAAATCTCATGAACTCAACTCCACCAGTAAAGAACCTCAATCTATCATCAACATCCTCCATTATATAAGTGTGTTCACTTGCTCCAAAGAAAAGTGCTTCACCTACAGGTATAAATATGTCTGCTCCTGAACTTATACTACCTGCAAAAGTGGCGTTGCCTGTGTTACCAATAGAAAACATTTCAATAGCTGCCTGATTATAAACCACCAAACTTTTAGTAGTAGTTGCACCTAAGTACCCTTCAACTGTACCGTTTAGGGAAAGCTCTATTAAAGCAGTACTGTCACCAGTTCTATTTATAGAAAGAGGGTGTAAACTACTGCTTAAAGCTACAGTAGTACCTGTTAAGGCACCTGTTAATGTTCCTCCAGCTAGAGGTAAATAATCCCCTAAAGCTGGTATATCCGTTAAATCGACCCAATCAATACCAGATGAGGTAGACGATAAAACTTGCCCCTCGGCACCTTTGTTATCGTTACTATCTAATATATATTTAGTCGAAAATGTTTTTCCTGTACTCATATTAATATGTGTTTTTAATTATGTTAACCCACTCGTATGTGGATGCTCCTATTTGCATACACATATCTGCGTAGCTTGCATCTTCTTCTGTTACCTCTATTACTGATATGTTGTCTATTGAGCCAATAAAGTTAACGCTACCTCTTATCCAAAAACTAGAATTACTTGCTGTTATATAGTCAGTATAAACCCCAGTAGATGTTCTTGGCTCACTACTTACATTTCCTACAAACAATCTAACTTCTCCAGCAGAAACAGATTTTACCTCGTAGGTTGCCTTATATCGCAGTCCACTTGTCATAGCTCCATTTTGTTGAAGATAAGCTAAAGAAGTCTGCGTTCCATCACAATCTGCACTTCCACCGCTAATACTCCAGCTACCATCTTTAATCCAATCACTATCAGTATCAAAACCACCATTTGTTATTAACTCTTCTCCATCAACCTCTACATATTCTGTACTAGTTCTATATCTCATTGTACCTACTTTATCTGCTGAAGCTGTATCTGTATCATCACCTATCTTTACTCCTCCATCTACATCTAATTTAGCTCCAGGAGTTGTAGTTCCTATACCTACATTACCTGTGGAATTAATAAGCATCCTTGTAGAATCAGCAGTTCTAAAATTCATATAATCCCCAGCACTACCATAAATATTTATACAATTTCTGTAGTTCTCAGCTCCTGACCCATTTAATCTTAACCAACCATCAGCGCCAGCACCATTTAGATAAACTCCATTACTCGCTGAGTAATAAGATAAAGCACCGTCTGTTCCATATAAAGTTCCAGTTTGAGCAGTCATATTTAAACCACCAACTATTCTAATTTCATCACTTACATCTAGTTTATACCCAGGACTAGTAGTTCCTATACCTACGTTGCCAGAAGAGTCTATACGCATTCTTTCAGATGAACTTGTAGCAAATCTTAAAGCTTGAGCTTCTCTAAGCCATAATCCTCCTGTTCCAGAGCTATCAAGAAAAATAGTCATACCATCAGTACTAGCGGTGCCTTGATTACTAGATGTTAAATGTATATCTGTCTGCCCAGATGAATTTACATGAAGTAACCTTCCAGGACTATCAGTACCTATACCGACGTTACCATTCTCTATTATAGTATTACCTGTTGTCTTTATCTTTACGTTTCCTGTGCTATTAGAGCCTATATGTATTTCTTTAGAGCCATATCCGTAACCTAAATATACAGCTGCAGCATCGTATCCCGCTAAAATACTGTTAGCAACATCTGTACTAGTTATATAGTTTTTAATACCTAATCCATAGCCTGTTTGAGCTATTTCTAAAGGATAACTAGGACTAGTCGTCCCAATCCCAACTTTACCGTCATGAGCGATACTAAGTCCTTCTGTAAGAGTAGTACCACCATCGCTAGTTGTTAGAAAACCAAGTCGCGCGTCTGACCCTGAAGGGCCCGCAAAGGACCTTATTGCCGAATGAGGTCCATTTCCACCTACTCCAAGCTCCCATGCAATACCTAAATAATCATCAACATTATCTGCACCTGATTTTAAATATATAATGTCCTCGCTATTAATTGTTGTACTTGTTACAGACAGCTTAGCATCAGGACTATCAGTACCTATACCCACGTTGCCGGTAGTAGTTAAACCACCGGATATGTCTACGCTTTGTAAAAAATCTATATTAGCCATAAATTTTATTTTATTAAATTAATATTATGCTCTAATAATCTTCACCGAATATGTTTTACCGTTTGCAGGGGCGACAGCGAAGTCTAGTTGTACATCATTGTTTGTTAGAGTTACCTCAGTAAATACCAAAGCACCACCGTCGAATACCTGAACTAAGCAGTCGGTTCCAAACGTATGAGCGACGTTAAAGCTAGTGGCAGTACCGTTACCTGTTATATCAGCTGTCTTAGTAGATAGGTTAAGTATATTTCCTATGCTGATTTTTACATTACCAGAGCTATCACCAGCTAGGAAGTCTCCAACCACCGGAGTAGTTTCTTCTGTAAGCTCGGATAAGTTTAGTGTTATTTGCGGTGTAGAACCCTCACCTGTCCCTGTAGTGTTATCTAAACCTGCTCCAGTGGAAATAGACTCTACATAATCTCCAGTAGTTTCTGTACCTAAAGCTACACCGTTATCTTTTATAGTAACCTCACCTGCAGTGCTAACATCAAAATTATCGGAACTAAACGATGCGATACCTACTGTTGAAGTGCTAGCTAGATCTATATTTGCTTGAGCTATAGTCCAGTGAGCTACGGTGGTTGGATCATCTTGTTCTGCGATAATTATATCACCTACTCTAACTTGTTCAGTGAAGAAATCACCATCAGCTGTAACCGTATATGTAAAACCTTGTTTCACACCGGTGGGTGAGTTGTCTAGGTTAGGACTGTTTGTCGATGCATTATAACCTGATTGGTATATTAAAGCTCCAGACCCTGCTATAGATAAATCTACATAGTTCTTAGTAGCTGCATCTTGAGCACTAGTTGGATCTGTTAGTTCTGTTATAGCACCACTATTCATATCAATAGTACTACTAGAAGTCATTTCAATGTTACCATCAAAAGTAGCTGTACCTGTGAAATCTGATGCTCCAGTTACAGTTAAATCATTACCTATAGTAACATCGTCCGGTAAGCCTACTGTAATTGTATCTCCAGACTCAGTTATAGTTATTTCGTTATCAGTACCAGATATTGTTATTGAGTCATCACTACCTGAACCAGTACCAGAATGGTCTAATTTTATAGTAGACGTATTAGCTGCACCAGCACCTACACTTATACCATACTCGTCTGTTACAGAGGTAGGTAAGGTTACAGTTTTAGTATCTACACCTGTTATGTTACCTTTAGTATCGGAAGTAACACTACTCACCACATCTACGGTCCCGCCATTAGATGCGGTTTCGTCAGAGGTTGTATTAGTTCTAGTAACATCTGATTGATTTATAGTTACTTCATTTATAGAACCATTCAAGGCTATATCAGTAACGATACCACTACCACCTACGAATTTAACTTCTTCACTTTGACCTAAAGTCTCAGTACCAGAATCAGCACTGAATGTAATCTCAGTCACTTGCCCACTTACTTGAGATGTTACAAAGTCATATACCTGATCACCGGTAGCTAATGCAGTGCCATTTTCGACTACAGAACCAGTCACTATACTAAAAGAAGGAATTGGTCCGTTAGCGTCTGTAACAGTTAATTGCCCTGTTGTACCAGATGTCACACCTGTTATATCACCAGCTATGCTAATCCAAGCAGTACCGTTTGATATATATAATTTGTCTTGACCCGTGTGGAAGTATATCTGTCCCTCTGGCCCTACCGCTGGCTCTGCACTTAAGTTGTGTATTACCGCGTTTTGTAATTGATTCCCCTGAAGGTCAATGTTAGTTAAAAATTTCATGTGTTTGTTTTTTAATTATTTTTGTTTTCTTTAATTCATATATGCTTCACCTGAAAATGGAGAGGTGAATGTTACTTTTACCGTATTAATGTCTACATGTTCTACATCACCTATAACAGTTGTACCTGCAGAATCGACAACCGTTACAGAGACGTATTTTTCTAGGTTGTGGGTAATTATCCACTCGCTAGATGAAGCTAATTGATTATGAACGTACCCTTTGTCACTTAGCTTATTATCCCTATCAAGAGAGAATTTTGTAATGTTATATGATTTATCTATAGTAAGTGTACCGTTGCTTCCAAGGTACTCTAACTCTAGAGTATAAAAGTCCTGAGTCGATGCTTGGTTGTAACTAGTTATCCTGTAGTGACCGAAGTTACCCTTATTAGAAGTACTACTTAACATTATTTGCTCACCGACTAAATATTCTATAACAGGAGATATATCTGTATACGCTGCGTCAAATTTAGAGACCTCTAAGACAGGAAAACTGTCCCAGGTTATATCTACTGTAGAATCTGCTGTAGTCTTCCTAAAAGTACCTGGTAATGCATCTGGGAAGCTAACATACTTAAACGCCATCTGACCAGCTACAACTAAACTACCTGAACTATTTAAATAGTCAGCTAAACCACTAACAGATATCTTCCTAGTTCTCCTAGTACCCGCATCCGAGCTAGCCCATGAATCTCCAGGCTGTATATTATTGTCACTAGGGTAAGATGATATTATTGCCATGTTATTATTCTATTTTGTTTTATAATTCTTTCCTGATTCCTTCTTAGTACCTTTACCTTGGTTACCTCTATTGGATTTAACCGAGACAAACTTACGTCTTTTGTGATCAAAGTCCTTTCCATTAGCCTTAGAACCAGCTTTACGCCTTTTCCTTTGGTTCTCAGCCTTCTTTTTCTTTCTATCAGCTGTCATGGCCATTTTTTTATCTCTAGCTTTCTTCTTAGCTGCTGCAGTAGGACTCAACTTCTGTTTTGGTCCACCTGGTTTCCTTGGTTTTGCCATATTTTTGTGTTTGTATCATATTAATCAATATTAATATATACTTACTTGAAAAGTGCTCGTTTTACATCTAGCTTACACTTATATAAAACATGACAATAGCGTCTTACTCTATAATATAACTACCTAATGTCACGTTATGCCCTGGTCGAATAAAAAATACGTTAGAAATAGGGAAATAAGGGGCTATACCCTAACTTCTTGACTTCCAACGTCTTACCAAAACACATTTATAAACCCCCACGGGGGCCCTTTTTTAGTGAAATTCCTAGAGTTTTTGGGCTTTTTCTTGGATTTTTGAGATCTTTTTTAAACTATTTTCCTGATAAGTACTATTTTAGTACAAATATAATACAGTATATGTTAGATAATATATATGTAAATAAGTTATCAACTACTAATTAAAAACAAACAAAAAGAATTAGTTTAAAGTTCAAACTTAATACAAAGAATGTAAGATAATATAATAAATTAATAATTAAAATAGAAAATTATGTCAGTAATGAAATCAAAAAGATTTGTAGTAAGAAAGTCATTAGTAGGAAAGAATCAGATCATCGAAGTAACATTCAAGAATGGGAAAGTAGCAAAGTACAATCATGATGAAGTGTATGAAGTAATGAAAGAGAAACTGGAAGGAATGAACTGTTGGACAAAGTACAAGTCATATACATCATCAAGTTCAATGCCAGTAGCAACAAGATCTTTACTCTTAACAGAGTAGGATCTTCCTCTCGGGGAATAGCAAACAATAGTAGTACAAAGCATTTAAGATAATATAATAAATTAATAATTATGCAAGTTTCTTTTAAAATAGATGAAGACAATGATCTTTATGAATTAACAGTGGACAGTAAAGTATATACAATATATGATGTGTATGATACAAAGCAAACTGGAAAGCTGTGGGATGATCTCAATATGCTAATTGATGAGCATCTATAAAAAAGCATGACAATAGCCTGTTACTCTATATATCTAACAAGCTAATGTCACGTTTTTCGGTAAGCTGATAATAGCGTGCCATTGCGGCCTGATCTTGCAATATGATCGGAAGAGTAGACTCCGTCCTACGAGAGTGTTTCCTGTTCTAAAATAAAACAAAAGTGCTGTAGCGAAAGTGCTATACACAAAACTAATACGAACGAGTTAAGATAATATATATGTAACAAAAACTAATAAATAACAAACTTAAAAATAAATAAATTATGCAAGTATTAAAAAGTAAAAGATTCGTAGTAAGAAAGTCACTCATCGGAAAAAATCAAGTAATTGAAGTAACATTCAAAAGTGGCAAGACAGCAAAGTATAACCACGACGAAGTATACGAAGCAATGAAGCCGAAGCTAGAGCAAATGAACTGCTGGGCGAAGTATAAATCTTACACAAGTAGTGCTTCTATGCCAGTAATAGCAAGAGAATTACTAATAACAGAGTAACTTGCAAGCACTGAGATGTAGTGTTAGTTCCTTCTAACCATTTTATTAGCGAAATAATACTACACCTCTATTACGCTTAAACAAATTAAATACAATTCACTATAGATAATATCTATGTAACAATAACTAATAATAATTAAATCTTATACTATGTCAAGTACAATCAAGTTCAAAAGTAACAAAGAAATCAAGTTAAACAATACTATTTACAAGCCTTATCTTATTGGCAATCTTCCAAAGAAGTTCGCTTACATCTACGACGAGAATGAAGATAGAGAAGGTATAACACAGTGGTTCAACTACAAAGGATTCACTTATATAGAAAAGTCTAATAATCCATGGGCGTAATATGAAGTACGAATTAACATGCGATAACGGAAAAGTTATAGATCTAACGAGTGATATCTTAGATCAAATGGAAGGTCGAGTAACAAGACAACAAGTAATAGAAAGAATAGAATTTTATAAAGAAACAAACAAATGAGAAGATTTAAATCAAGAGTATTAATAGCAATACGCAAAGCAAACAGAGTATTAACCAAGTTAGGAGCGGGAGCTGCTTACGCAATAAGAAATTAATTATGGCATCAGAATCATACACACTATTTAAAATATCAAGAAAACTATTTAATAAAGACTTCAATAGTCTAACCAGTGAGCAGAAGTCTCAAGTTATGGATATATACTATTACTAAAGAACTAATAATATGGAAGAGAAAGACTACGATAAGTGGATGCAAGAGCAAATAGACAGAGAAATAACTAGAGTTATAGAGAGAGCAAATAACACTCTAAAATTAAATGAATTACTAAGAAATAATAATATAGAACAGGTATGATGACAATGAAAGAAGCATGTGAGTTAGTGAAAACTAAAAGAATAGCAGAAGCTAAAAAACACAGAGAAGAAGTAACACAAGGTCAGCTATGTAGTGGTCTAACTGATAAAGAGTGGAATAATATGAATGTAAAAGTCAAAGGTGCAGGATCAAGAGGTAGAAAACATGCTCATACTGCTTTGTGGAACTACCATAACAGTGGTGTAGTAATCAAAAATAATACAAAACGAGTAAGATAATATAATAAACTAATAAACAATATATATGGAACATAGAAACATTAATTACGAGTACAGACAGAGAGAAACGTGGAATGGTATAAAAGTAGGTAGTTTTGTATGCACAGACTTCAGCGAGCCACCTTACTGTACTAGCTTCTTTACAGCTACAACAGAAGACGAAATGGTATCTATGATAGATGACATGATAGATAACAAGGAAGAGTACAAGCACTTACACGACTTAAATAATGCAGCAATAGCTGACTATTACAGGTCTGAAGGATATAAAGGAGATTAGTATGGTAACTAAAACAGAGACAAGGCAAACTAATAACAAGCATCGTATATCTAAAAAGGTAACGCTTGGTCAATCATTAAGAAACAAAAGAAAATATACAAAGCAATGAACAATCATAAGACAGTAGTAAAAGTATTAGCAGAAGAAACAATTGAAACACTAAATAAAAGTGTAGACTGGCTAATAAACGATGTACCAGCGAGTGGCGATGACTACGATGCTATACACCGCGAAGTAGTTAAGCGTGTGGTAAGTTTAATGCAAGACAAGTTAAACGAAGTAAAGACATATAAAAGCTTATGAGTCTATTCTATTGGTCAGAGGAAACTATAAGTCACTTTAGATTTATCAGTAGTTATTTAACTAAAGAACAAACTATAGATAAAATAGAGCAGTTTATACTAATCGACTGTGTTCCACTAGGTGGAGAGACAGAAGAAATGTTAAAAGAAGATTTAATTAACAAATCTACCAACGTTACAACTGATGGAGCTTCAAATACAAAATATCCTTCTGTAAAAGCAGTTAAAGATTATGTTGATTCAAGTATCAATTTAGGAGGAACAGCATTAACTAATGAAGCAAATATTAGAGCGGCTGCAGATCTTTCTTTAACCAATGCTTTAAATACAGAAATTACTAGCAGAATTAACTTTGATTTATTGAAAGAAGATGTAGCTAACAAGTCATCAAACGTAACTACAGATGCATCATCTACTACAAAATACCCATCTGTTAGAGCAATCAAAACGTATGTTGATGCAAGTGATTCTTCTCTAACAACCAATTTAAATGCAGAAGTAGCTGCAAGAATTGCAGGAGATAATTCTTTAATAGCTAATATATCTGCTGAGGTTTCAAGAGCTACATCAGTTGATAATACTTTAACTAATAACATATTACAAGAATTAACAAGAGCTACAGCTGCAGAAGCAACTAAAGAAGATTTATCAAATAAATCTACTAATGTTTCTAATGATGGTGCTTCTAATACTAAATATCCATCTGTTAAAGCGGTGAAAGATTATGTAGATTTCGAAAGTTTAAACGATCAAACAGGTACAACTTATTCATTGCAAGCGTCAGATAGTGGTAAAGTTTTAACTTTGAATAATGCTTCAGCAATTACATTAACTGTACCAACAGGTTTACCAGCAGGTTTTAATTGTACAATCGTTCAAAAAGGTGCTGGAGCTGTAACATTTGTTTCAGGAACAGGTGTTACTATTGCAAATAGACTTTCTAGAACAATTACAGCTGGTCAAAATGCTGTTGCAACAATAGTTTCAATCTCTAGTAATTACTTTATTACGAGTGGTGACATGCAATAATAT
>ENA-OSIY01002094-OSIY01002094.1-marine-metagenome-genome-assembly--contig:-NODE-2094-length-10499-cov-11.159566_pt1 | contig 10499 bp, 20 predicted proteins | sample MGYA00237884_ERZ534233 | MGnify/ENA primary metagenome ERZ534233 (study PRJEB26412, sample SAMN06343840) | marine metagenome | isolation source: estuarine water | place: USA: Columbia River Estuary... | reverse complement strand
TTCAATAGCGTGTCTTAATGCTGTTTGAATGAAATACTTTTCGAATCCGTTAAATTTATTTGCGCTCATATTATTTATTTTTATAAAGTTTTAATTTTAAATAACTTCTAAGTTGATTAAGTTTATTTTAGTATCTGTCATTTCATTATCATGTATATAATCTTTTAAAATGTTATCACCATACATTTCATTATCATGTATATAATCTTTAGATACCATACCGTATACTACTCCGTTTACTCGAAATATTCCTAAATTTTTATTTTCTGTAGTTGCGCTCATATTATTTATCTTTATAAGGTGATTGTTTAAAATATTCTTCTTGAAACTCAATACTCAAGTCACCACAGAATTTACTGAAGGTGTTTATACCGTATAGTTTTTCGTATAATTCTCTGAAACCTAAAAAGTTACAACGTTTGCCATTTAATATGAACACTGTTTCAACTTCAGTTATATCATTTTCACATGTACCATTGCCATCGTAGCTAACACAACTATGAATTGTTCCTTCAGCTTTAAACATACCAAGATCTTTAGTAAAAACAGTTCTAACACTATAGTCTGCGTGCTCTTGTTCTTTAATAATTTTACTCATAATATTTAATTTTAGTTTTAGTTGACCTACAAGGATTCGAACCTCGAACGACTGTACCAAAAACAGTTGTGTTACCATTACACCATAGGTCATTTAAAAGATTAGATACACCTACTAAAGAAATTTCATCTTTTTTTCCCCCGCAGAGGAGTTAGTTTCATCCACGTAGGCGAATTACTCTAATCTAATTTGTAACTAGTGAGGAATCGAACCTCATACTCGTCAGTAGTCTGCGCACCACGATCGAGCTTACGCTCCGGTAATCGCTTAACCATACCTAGTTGCCGGCTATTGTGTGATCGTTAATCGTATCTGTCGCCTTGTAGTGTTTACATTATTAACGCCAATGCGCGGTAATCTACCAACCTAAACACGCTGCTCTCATGTCATAACTCACTACCAATGACCGCACCGTATCTCCTCCCTGAGTCCCTAGCGAATGCCATGTGGATTTTATAGTTCATACCTTGTTGAGCTTTGTTATTATTCAAATATATTATCGATCACCGATCGTATTCGTTTTGTAAATTATAATAAGTCCCATATATAGTCAGGTTCCAGCCTATACTCGTTGTGCAGTATTACTTCGGGGTTTTCACCACCTTGCATAACTCTATACTTAATATCTTTTATTTCTAGATCGGCGTCGATACCCGTCATGCCGTCACGTTCCATTAATACCTGTTTAAGTGAATAGCTCATAATTACCGTTTTAGTTCTTCATACATTTTACTTACCGCCATTTCAATTACTTCGCGATGTATAGCATCGTAGGTGTCGCCACTTGCTTCCCACTCGGCTATTTGCCAATCAACGCTGTCTTCCATTAGTTCTAGTGTAACATCTGCAACTCCGCTTGCAACTTCATTCATTTGTTCTAATAGTTCTTTAGTTCTTCCCATTGTATATGTATTTAAAGTGTTTCGATTTTTACGTCGTGGTGTTTCCACAGACCGTTGTAACTGTGCTTCTTTGCTTTAGCACCGTAACTAGACTTCATCTTCGTTTGTATTTGAGCAAACTCTTTGTCAGTGAATGGTTGGCAAAGGCCGTCGTGTTGGTGCTTGATCCGGTGTTCACTGGCTTTTCGCTTTTGTTCCGCTTTGTAGTACGCTATTACTTCTTTGATGTCGCTCATGTTATAGATTTTTAGGTACGTAAGTTAAACCTTTGTAGTTGAACCACTGCGTTATGCCGTCTTGTTCTTTGTCTTCGTCGTATATGAAGGCGAACTTTTCAGGTAAATCACCGATCATATATGGTTTGTATACTCTATTGTTTAGTGAAATCAACTTGTTTTTTAGGAACTTAATGTTTTTCATAGTATGTATATTTTAGATTCAATTATATTATCGATCGGTGTTCGTGTTGGTTTTGTAAATTACAATTTTACTTTGTTTTCTAAGTAGTGTGCTTCGAATTCTTCGTAAAGTTTTTCTTCGTACTCTCTCCAATTGCTTTTATTAAATAGTTTTTCGTATAAATCTTTAAAACCTGCATAGTTACATTTTTTGTCGTTAACAAAGAACTCTAGATCGACGTCAGTTACTTCGTGAAAATTTTCATAGCCTCTTTCTTTACTAGGTTTACTAGCTTCTTCGATGTTTACGTGCACACTGGCTTTTACTTTGTACATTCCTTCGTCTTTGAAGTAGGTTACGTATGCATAGTGACTAACGTGTTCGTCGTATTTTTTAATTTTGCTCATAGTGTTTGTGTTTTAGTTACATTAATATTATCGATCGGTGTTCGTATTCGTTTTGTGAATTATAATAGGTTGAACACAAAGTATAGTACGGTTATGATGTATAGCAAACCGAACGTTGCTCTAAGTATGTAGTTTTTATAATATTTCATTTTAGTATGGTTTATGTTGGTTATATAGTTCAATTACTTCAGGTGTGTTACCCAATTCCATCATCGCAGAGTGTATTTGTTTGTTACTCTCGTTACCGCGACGCCAAGCTCTCATATCATCCGATCGGTCATAGTACCAATCGTGGTGTTTCAATAGTGTTTTTAGTTTTTCCATAGTTAGTTGTATTGGTCGTTTAAGGATACTGCGTAGTGGTAAGCCCACATGCACTTGTTAACAAATTCTATACCGCTTACGCTTTTTTCTTCGATATAGAAAGTGTGTAACATTTCCTTGTAGAACTTAAGTAGTGGAGTGTTATTGGTACACCAAAAATCTTTGAATTCTTTGTATGCATCACCTTGCATGAAGTTTATACCGATTATCTTCATTTCCGCATTTCTCTCTAGGTAGATCCACCGATCGTTTTCGGTGCTCCATATGTGTTCCACTTTGAATATTGTATTTTCCATAGTATTATTATCTTAGGTTAGCGTATAGCATTTCGTCTTTGATTCCGGCAATGACCGCGAACTCTTCGCGTGTTATCTTACCTTCCATTAGTTTAATGTAATCTCCGGTGACGTCTCTTCTTGTTTTTCGGTTTAATACAATCATAGTAGTTTAGTTTTTAAGGTTTTTAGTGCATTTAGTTTATCGGTGACATCGATTTCGTCTTTAATGTCGCTGAGGTGTTCGTACATGTGGTCGAGTGAGACCGCTAACACGTTTTGTTCTATATTGCTTAGTTTCATAGTATATTTAGCTTTCAGTGTTATTAATTATCCACATTAGGTGGGCATAGTTTTCGTACTCTTCGTCGTTTGAAAATCCGTAGTCTTCTTTCATAGTATATTATTTTTCGGTTGTTGATAAAATTTCACCTAAGTGTCTTACACTTGTTGGTAGGTTAGTACTTTGACTCCAATATCCGCGTTTCAACCAATTTGGTGAGATATTTAGTTTAGGTAACATTACTTTAAGTACTTCGTCGTGATTGTACTTTATAGTTTGACCTTTGTTATTGGTGAAGGTGATCTCTTGATTCCGCCCTTCCCAACTTCTCCGGACTACAAAGTTCTTTCGAGTGATCGGTGGAAATACCGCTTTCAGTTGTTCAGGTGTAAGGTCATTTAAGATTTCTTCTTTAGTTTTGATAGTAGACATAGTAATAGAGTTTTATTAGTTAATAATTATTTGTTAGTATTTGTAAGTTTCATATATATTATCGAACGGTATTCGTATTTAGTTCGTATTTTTTAGTAGGGTGTACTTTGTTTGTTAGTTAACTTGGAACTAATGGTGTAACTCCTCACCTCTCTGTGTACACTTGAGTTACTAAATCGTCCACAAGGTCTTGATATACCTCATTTTCTTCAAGTTGGCAGTCGATTTCTACGAATTCCGTGATTTCTTGTATCACATTTACCTTTGTATCGTAGTTTGCGATGAATTTAAAGTGATCGAGTGTGTCTTCGTTCCATGTGTACTTCATAATCTTAGTTTTTGTTGTTATCTTTGTTGCTTTGTTACATATATATTATCGATTTACCTTCGTGATCGGTCCGCAAAAATGCTATACGTCGAATTTAGAGTAATTCTCGGTAAATGCTATACGCTTTGCTATACGCCTTCGGCGCGGTATCGGGATCCGATCCTGAATGTGTTGTAGGTTGGAGTCTACTCTTCCGATTTCTTGGTAAAACCAGGCCCATTGTCCGTTATTTTAAGGTAACGGCTAGAGATCTTAAAAAACTGCGACGTTAGCCTGTTAAGTATTATAATAGGGGGCTATTGTCGCACTTTTCAGTTAGATAGAATCGTATATCCGTAGGTAATACTCCTCGATTGATTCCTGATCCTTGCATTTCATGCCAGATCGATCCAGTATTATGTTTTCCATTGCGATTTGAGCTTCAGTTCCCCAGTGATCAGTCTTGAATAATAGGTCCAGCTCCTGTGAAACTATTTCTTTTAGCATTTGTTTGTTCATAGTATTATAGTTTATTTGTTAATTCATCTTGTACCCATTCTTTCTCGTTAGGACCCAGTTGATCGTAGTCCATTCCGAATTCTTCTTGTGCTAATTCATCCATATTGTTTGTTTTTTTATTTAGATTCTAATTTAGAACCTAAAGAGGCATTTGTTATTATTAAATTGTTAATTTCGTTATTGTCTAAATCTTTTGTTTTAGTTAAGTAAAATTCAATTAGTTTAGAAATTGTTTTGTGATTTTGAAGTGTTAATTGCATAGTAGATTATTTATTTTAGATTCAGTTATATTATCAGTTTATATTCGTATTTGGTTTGCAATTTTGGGTACTAAGGGGCTTATTCAGCCGCCTCAGTCTCCTCGATTGTTGCTAGGCCTCTAACATTCAATGGCATGTTAGTTGATTGTGACCAGTAGCCTCGTTTGATCCAGCATGGCATGATGCTTAGTTTAGGCAGCATTGCATTCAATACCTCATCGTGATTGTAAGTCATCACTTGTCCCTTGTTATTTTTGAACGTTATGATTTGATTGCGTCCCATCCAGGATTGTCTTACTACAAAGTTCTTGCGTTGCATTGGTGGAAAGATCTTTGCTTTCTCTTCAGTTGACATGTTTGCGATTGCTTGAGTCATTAATTCTTGATTTGTCATAATATTTGATTTTAGTTATTTATTTTAGATTCACTTATATTATCGTTTGTACTTCGTGTTTACTTTGAGAGTTTACTTATTTCGTCGGAGCGAATGGGTGAGGTTTAATAGTCCTCGCATCTCGGATCGATATCGTCCAGGATCTCATCCAGTTGCTTGATCATGCCTTCCATTGTGTCAGCTGGAAAGTAGCAGTGTGCCATGATTAGATCTCGTGTTGCATTGAATTCTTCTTGTGTGTGCATAGTAGTATTATTTAGATTCACTTATATTATCGAGTATACCTCGTGTTTGTTTTGAAATAATTAATCAATTGCTTGATCAATTATGGATTGGATTGTTTTAAGAGTTGAAGTGTCTTTTGGATTTTCTTGAAGGTATTTGAAAAATACATTTTCAATGTTAGAAAAATCTTGAGAGTTGATGATGATTGATTTTGTTAAAGACATAAGTAGTAATTTAAAGTGTTATAGTTAATTTCTTTATTCACTTATATTATCGAATATACATCGTATTCACTTTGGGAGAAAATGCTATACGCCGCTGGCGTTGCCACGCTGTGCCGTGCCGTAGCTGTATCAGACCTGTGCCGCAGCCGAACGAAAAGCCCAAACATCTGCAGGGAATGTACGCAGCCGTGAGTCTCTGCTCCAGTAAGCCTGAAGCCGTTACCCGGGGCCCTGGATCCGAATCCTGGAACCGAGGCGGGGCTGGCCAAAAGATTTAGCTTTCCGAATGGGGGGTATGTCGTATATATTTATATGTAACACTTTACTTATATATATCTAACAAAAAAATTTTTTTTACTAAAAAAATCTGATGGACCGTAATGCGACATTAGCCTGTTATATATAATAGTAGGGGGCTATCGTCACACTTTTGTATAACGTAAGAAAAACAATATTTACGTAATCATACGTAGTATGGCACAAAAATTATCACCACAAGCGAGAAGAGACAAAGCTGCCAGGGACCTAGCTTACGCAAAGTCACCTGCGAGGAGAGCTAAAAAAGCACATGCTCAAAGAATGAGGAATAAAGCAGGTAGTGCAGCTGAAGGTAAAGACTGGGATCACAAAGATGGCCGTTGGGAATCGCCTAAAGCTAATAGAGGTAATGATGGCGAGGGTACAAAAAAAGAAAGTGGCAAAAACTATAAATTTTAAGCATGGCAAGAATAGACCAGTATTCAACTAGACAACCGTCAAGGACAGACATATTGTTGGGGACCGACGAACCTACGGGTAGAACGTCGAACTTTTCTTTAGCGGACCTAGAGGACTTCTTACTGAGTAACAAGGGAGATCGTAAGATACCTATTGAAGGAAGAGTAAACTTAACCCAATCAGAACCGGAAAACCCGGCGCAAGGAGGAAGGTACCTCAACACACATACAGGCACGTCTTCAATTACATCGACAGCTGTTGTAGCAGACTATATATACGAGCTAAGAGCAGGTGAGTGGTTTGAGTTGATACCAGTAGAAGGGTTTACTTTGTGGGATAAAAACGACAAGCAGAACATAACATATGCAGGAGTTGGGTACGGCTGGGTTTCCAATACGGTATCTGGGGCACAGTTGCTAGCTGGCTTAGACGGAGTAAACAATTCGTTAGATCAAAACTTTACATTTGACGAGCACGGAAACATAACAGGATTTTCAGAAGCGTTTACAAGTACTGTAAATACGACCGTGGCCGGCGAAGGTTTTGCAACCTCACAAAGCGTGACAGAAGTTGGAATTACTCTTGGTACATTACGAGGAGAGTATAACGCTAAAGTTACGGAGGACTCACTCGCTTTTGGAGGTATTGCTCATACATTTAAACAAGATGAACCTCCTACAGATGCAGACCCTAAGTTTATTAGAAACAGTGTGTGGTATGATACAAACGACGGCAATAAGGCTTATGTCTTGGAGCCTGCTTCCGATATTCCTGGTGCTGCACTAGTGTGGGTTGAAGCAACAGACGCTAGACTAGAGGAACTAATAACAGAAGTTGGTGCTCAAAAAAACATACTGGTCGATACAAACGGACATGTAGCAGGTATGACTATTGGTAACCTAGGGCCAGATAAGTCTTATGTTTCTTTCTTAGCAGATAGATTTAAAATATATACGTATAACGAAGACACAGCGGGAGGAATAGTTTCCAGTCCGTTTGAGGTAGTAGGCAATACAGTTAAAATAACACAACTAGCAACCAGAGCGATCACTGTAGGTGATGTACCTGCCGAAGCGCAGTCCACGGTAATATTTGCCACCACTAGTAATGGAGTTAACCCAAGCACATCTAAGTTTGATACAGACGCCGGTGGGAACGTTACTCTAACTAGGACACATGTATTTCTAGCCAACACTAGATGGGTGGACGGAGATAGTCTAGACAATAGCTGGGTTTTTGAAAAAATAGCAGGGGTTGACGGAACGAGTGTAAGTATAAAAGGTAGCTTACCTGTTGGTAGTCCATTACCTACAACAGGGAACACTCCTGGCGATGGGTACCTAATAGATGGCGACTTATATGTATGGGATGGATCTCAGTGGAATAACGCAGGTCAAATACAAGGGCCTGATGGGAATGACGGTATAACACCTTCTTTTGGTTTAGACTATCAAAACGGCTTGGATGGTAGCTTTCACAGTTACATATATAAAGTAAGCGATACTCAACCTACCCGACCTCCGTCGACAGGCACAGCTTTTTATCAAGGCTCTTTTGACGGTGTATCTGAAATTATACCTAACGGATGGACAGATAGTCCTTCTATAAGCACAGAGGATACAGAATGGGTTTCTAAAGCTATATACGAAAATAACAAAACTTACGATTCCACGACAGGCGCTGAAACAAGTGTTTGGACAAAGCGCACAACGGCCGGTAATAACTGGTCGGAACCTACTAAAATATTCCAAAAAGGATCCGTAGGAGACAGCGGAGCTCCGGGAGTAGACGCTTACACAGTGGTATTAACAAATGAATCGCATTCTGTAGCGGTGGATAAAGTCGGCAACCATGACTACACTGGTTCGGGTACTAATATAGTCGCATATAAAGGAAGTACTCAACTACAAGGAAGAGTATCAGGTACCCCAGGAGCTGGACAATTTAGAGTCACGGCAAATGTCAGCGGTATACAAATAGACGGTAGCCCAGTTGTTCCGTCTAACTCTAATGACGTTCATATCCCAGACATGCGTGATATGACAAACGACACAGCGAGCATATCGTATTCTATAAACTTAGAGGATGAAATAACAGTTACAAAGAAGCAAACTTTTACAAAGTCTAAAGAAGGTCAAACCGGAGAAACTGGTGCACCAGGAGCCCCTGGTGTTGGTACAAATGGATCCCCAGGTAAAAAAACAGCTACAGGGCTAATATTTTATCAAGTTTCCTCTGCAAATGCGCCAGCTTTACCTAATACTAATAATACTAGTTTTGATTTTACAGATGGTTCTGTTTCAGGGCTAGGTTCTAACTGGAACACTTCAACTCCGTCTTTAGGACCAGGTACATCTACTAGCACTTTTTGGAGCGCTAGATACTACGTTGTAGAAACAAATGCAAATTCAGATATAGGTACTCTTACATTTGATACACCTGTTTCTATGTACAGCTTCGATCAAGTTGTTACTTTCAATTCGTTAGGAGCCTCAGGTACCACTACTATAGATGGAGGTAACATAACAACTGGTACTATAAAATCTGAAAACCACAGCGGTAACTCAACAGGTTCCGCTATGTCAAACGCCGGTACGTCTTTTAACTTAACGACAGGAGCGATATCGTCAGAGAACTTTAGGATAGACGCTTCTGGTAATTCTGAGTTTTCGGGCACTATGAAAATAGGAAGCCATACTTTAACCGAAGAAAATACATTTAACTTAGACGAATCGTCAGCAGGTTCATTAATACCTAATACAACTTTTAAATCAGCCGCTAAAGATGGTAGACCTTTAGGTGTTAAATCTTCACACGCGACAGGAGCTCTTAAATCCCGTATTAAATATTCTTCAAATGGAGAACTAGAAATATCAGGCCAGTCGGCTATCGGAGCATGTTTCCCTGCCTTCAAAGTTAATCAAGGAACAAAATACAATGTCTCAGTTAGACTGAAGCAAAGTGTGAATGCCAGTAGTGGTTTATACTTAAGAATGGAAGAGCTTGATGAAGAGCTGCCAAGCGGTAAAACACACATCGTAAAAGGCGCTAGTTCTAGTACAGAAGAAGGAGTAGTAGAAAAAACACGAGAAGCTAAAGAACTTCCGCAAATTCAAGATATAAAGATAAACGGTGTTGGGTCTACCAGTGTTAATGATATAGCAACAACCACAGCTTTTAGAGACTTTGAATTTACATACGTTCCTACTGCTACAGCGAAGTACGCATCTTTAAATATATTAAACTGGTCCGGAACCGGGAACACCGCGACGTATGTTGAAAGGGTATACGCTGCTCCTGCTACAGTAGACGCCGTAACTCTATTACAGATATCTCCTAATACACGTATTGAGCACAACCCTCCAACAACAGAATCAACAGGTTTAATCTATACATTCCAATCTAGAATAGCAGGACCAGCTCAATTAAAACTAATCATTACCGATGCAGAAGCCACAGGTACTTACCCTAATTATCAAGGTGTCCAAGCCTCGGTTAATGGAGTCGCTTTAGAGACTAAACTAAGCGGGGCAGACCAAGAAACAAAGACATTTTATGAGACAGTACAAGTAGTCGAGGGAGAAAACTCCTTAAATGTATGGTCTAATAGTTCACACGATGGTGGAACATTAGTAGAAGCAGAAATAGTATACATCCAAACAGATGATAAAAAATCAGGTACAGTAGGAGGATGGAAAATAGACTCAGACGCTATATATACAGGTACTAAAGACACAAATAGATTCTCGGAGAATGGATTTACTCTGTCTAGTAACGGCACTTTGCATTCTAAACAGTTTTTTATAGACGAATACGGTAACGCTGAATTTCAAGGTAAAGTACACCTAACAGTACCATCTACAATATATCGGGGTGAACAGATGGTTTTGATGCAACCTAATAGGAGTAGGATCCTTATATTACACGAAGACAGTGAGTATTATGGTAATGATGGAGGCCTGTTAGATTTAGACTCTGACGGTATAGATATGTATAACCAAGGCCGAAGGTGTTTTGATACTGATCCTTTTTCTGGGGAATATCGAGCTGGAGACCCCTCTTTGGCTTCTGTTGTTGTTGAGTGCAAGGGTTGGGCGGCGACGCTTGGTCTTTACAACTCAGCCGGTACAAGGATTACTCACGATCCAGGTACTAGATTTGTACTGTCTCTTATACACATCTCCGAGCCCACGAGACAGGCAGAAATCTCGTATGCCGTCTTCTGCTTGAAAA
>ENA-OSIY01002093-OSIY01002093.1-marine-metagenome-genome-assembly--contig:-NODE-2093-length-10500-cov-4.167034_pt1 | contig 10500 bp, 11 predicted proteins | sample MGYA00237884_ERZ534233 | MGnify/ENA primary metagenome ERZ534233 (study PRJEB26412, sample SAMN06343840) | marine metagenome | isolation source: estuarine water | place: USA: Columbia River Estuary... | reverse complement strand
CGTTCGGTGATTGGGTTGGGTCGTAAGAACGGCAAGTCGTTGCTGGGTTCGCTGATTGCGCTCTACGGTCTGATCGAGGGCGAGCATGGGGCCGAGGTCTATTCGGCTGCCGGTGACCGTCGCCAGGCGCGTGTGGTGTTTGATGAGGCGAAGTGGCAGGTGCAGCAGTCGCCTGCGTTGTCTGGTATCTGCAAGGTGTATCGAGATGTGATTGAGGTGCCTTCGACGCACAGCATCTACCGCGTGTTGTCGAGTGATGCGAAACTTCAACAGGGTTTGAACCCGAGCACGGTGGTATTTGACGAGTTGCATGTGCAGCCGAACTCGGAGCTGTGGGATGCGTTGACGTTGGGTTCAGGTGCTCGTCGTGATCCGCAGATTGTTGCCATCACGACTGCCGGGTATGACATGTCGAGCATCTGCGGAACTCTTTACGCCTACGGCCAGAAGGTGTGTCGTAACGAGATTGATGATGACACGTTCGGGTTCTGGTGGTGGGAAGCACCGGAAGGTTGCGACCTGGGTGATCGTCAGGCGTGGGCTGATGCGAATCCGAATATTGCTGAAGGGTTGCTTGACCCGGAGGACATGGAGATTGCGGTGCGTCAAACCTCCGAGGTTGCGGTGCGCAGGTATCGCCTGAACCAGTGGGTTCGCACGGCAGCCGACTCGTGGCTACCGCAGGGAGCCTGGGAGCTGTGCCGATCCACGGAGACTCTCTCAGACGGCCAGACGGTGTGGGTGGGTGTGGACATGGCACTCAAGCACGATTCAATCGCTGTGGTGCATTGTGGCTTCAATGGTGAACGTCTCGTGGCCGTCTCCAAGATTTGGTTGCCTGACGGCGGCATCATGGATGTCGCTGCGGTGGAGTCGTATCTGCGTGAGTTGTCGCAGAAGTTCAACGTGCAGGAGATTGCGTATGACCCGGCGTTCTTTCAACGGTCGGCTGAAGCGTTGGCTGAAGATGGGTTCCCTATGGTCGAGTTTCCGCAGTCTCCGCAACGGATGATTCCTGCGTGCGGGAATCTTTATGAGTTGATTGTGAATCAGAAGTTGGCTCATGATGGGAATCCTGTGTTCACTGATCAGGTCTTGTCGGCTGCGCCACGGATAAAAGACAACGGTTGGACGCTCAGTAAAGGTAAATCAAAACGCAAGATTGACGCGGTGATTGCTTTGGCGATGGCAACCGACCGTGCAACTACCACACCGGAGGCAACGCCTAATCCTGGGTTCTTCGTGGTTTGAGTAGGCTTGGTCATCTAACATGGGAGGACACATGCGAGTCTTTGTATTGGAGCTGGTCGGTTTGGGATGTTTGATTGGTGCGGCGTGGCTGGTAACACCAGCATTTGGTATGGCTGTTATCGGTGTGGCATGTCTCGTGTCGGCGTTTGCCATGTCTCGAATCGTGAAGGATGACAAGTGATAATTGACCGTCTGACCAAGCGTGCCGATGAAGAGCGTGCGATTTCTTTCCAATCGTTGTTCGCGCTCGGTGACGGCTACACGTTCACGACGAACTCAGGCACCTACGTCACGCAAGACGACTCACTCAAAATCGGAACGGTGTACGCATGTGTGCGTCTGATTGCCGACACGATTGCAAGCCTGCCGGTGGATTCATACATCCGCCAGGATGGTGTGCGGTTGCAGTATCGTCCGCGTCCTGTTTGGCTTGACGCACCCGACATCGGTGTCACCAAGGACGACCACTTCCAGCAGGTTCTTGTTTCGTTGCTGTTGAACGGGAACTCGTTCACGCGCATCATTCGTGACGAAGAAGGCGAAGTGTTGGCGTTGTCGGTGTTGAACCCGCAGTTCGTTGAAGTGCGTCGTGACAACAACGGCCGCCTGTTCTACGTCTACTCGGCACGCGACCGCATCGAGGACGTGGACATGATCCACATCAAGGACTTGTGCTTGCCGGGTGAGTTGCGTGGCAAATCCCGCATCGACCTCGTCAAAGAGAACCTTGGTCTTGCACGCGCACTTGAAGAGTTCGCTGCCCGATTCTTCGGGCAAGGTTCGCAGACCTCTGGCATCATCCAGTTCCCCGGCAACCTGTCGCGTGAGCAAGCCAAGAATCTTGTTGACGCATTCGAGGACGGCCACAAAGGTTTGCGTCGTTCGCATCGCCCAGGCATCTTGTTCGGTGGTGCCACATTTGAAAAGACTGGTGTGAACCCGAACGAGTCGCAGTTCATCGAGTCACGACAGTTCGCAGTTGAGGAGATTGCCCGAATCTTCCGTGTGCCACCATCCATGATTGGTGTCACGACACCAGGTGCGATGTCGTATGCGTCGGTCGAAGCAAACCAGTTGGCGTTCCTGCAACATTCCTTGGTCCCATATCTGTCAAAGGTCGAAGCAGAATACAGCGTCTTGTTGGCGGGTCGCGCCTTTATCCGTTTCACTACCGCAGGTTTGTTGCGCGGCGACATCGCTGCACGCAACGCTTCGTATGCGCAAGGGTTGAACAACGGCTACATGTCGGTCAACGATGTGCGACGCCTGGAGGACATGTCACCGATTCAAGGTGGCGACGTCTACCGAGTACCGCTCACCAACATCGACATCAACGCTGCGAACCTTGCCGACATGGATCGCAAGTCTGCAATCGTTCAACGACTCGTCGCATCAGGCTTCCAACCTGCTGCCGTGTTGAAGGCTCTTGACATGCCTGAGATTGAGCACACGGGTGTTCCAACTTCGGCGTTGCAACCTGTGGCTTCCATCAACCCAATCGCCCCGGCAACGGTCTACGACGCTGGGACTCGTGAACTGAACTTGAACATGCCTGAACAAATCTTCCATGTGTCAACACCCAACGTGCATGTCGACGCACCAATCGTCAACGTGCCAGAAACAGTCGTGAACGTGAAGATGCCTGAGCAGCGGACCGTTGTTCGTACGGTTGAGCGTGACGCCGATGGTCGAATCCTGCACATCACCGAAAGGGTTGACGACTAATGGCCACCGGAATCTCCAACTATCTTGCAAACCAATGGCTTGATGCTTTGGGTAACAATGACACTTTCGCTGTGGCGGCCGTGTATGTAAAACTTCATGTTGGTGACCCAGGTGCAGCTGCAACCGCGAACGCGGCAACAGAAACCACCCGCAAAGAAGCGTCGTTCTCCGCAGCCTCATCGGGCACGCTCACATCTGATACCGCACTTACCTGGACGAACATCGCCGGCTCGCAAGACGCAACACACTTCTCAGCATGGGACAACGTCTCAGCAGGAAACTTTTTGTTCTCGGGAACCGTTACCGCCAACGCCTACACGGCAGGCGACACGTTCACGATCTCGTCGGCAGCCCTGACCGTCTCACTGACCGTCGCATCCTAAGTAGGCAACCGTGACAACACGGTTCATCCTCAACACCTCACAACTCGACGACGCTGACGTCGGCCTTGACGGTCCGTCACCTGCGTTCATTCTTGACACTTCCACGCTTGATGGCGACGGCAAATTAGACGGCTTTACATTCACGACCACGGCTACGGCTGCTGGTGCCCTGGGTGGTTTGACGGCGTCGGCAACCGGCACGGTCGTGCCGGTCGTGACTGCGACAGCGGAAGCGTTGCTGGGTGCATTGTCGGCGACGTCATCAGCCACCGTTGAGCATTTGGCAACCGCAGCATCAGAGCTTGGCGGGCTGACCGCCAACGCCAATGGTGCGACCACCATCGCCGCATCGGCGTCTGGGAGCCTCGGAGCGGCGACATCGAGCGCAACTGGCACGGTGACACACCCTGCTTCTGGTGAGGCGTTGCTGGGTGGTTTGGTTGCTGATGCCACTGGCACGGTGACACACCTCGGTTCTGCCGAGTCGTCGCTAGGTGATTTGGTTGCTGCGGCCACTGGAACGGTCATTCCGTTGGGGACGATGAACGCCGAGTTGGGTGCGATGGTTGCTACTGCGGTGGGAACGGTTACTCCGCAACCTCAGCCTGATGCGGGTGGCGGTGGCGAACCGTACCGATACCCGAGACCAAAGAAGAAAAAGATTGAAGAAGTTGTCATCGTCGAGGACATCATCGTTGAGGTTGCGCCGAATGTGGTGGAGGCGTATCTTGCCCCGATCTTCGTCGGACTGTCGGCGTCGGCTGTGGGGTCTATCACATTCTCTGCCGAGGATGACGACTTGCAAGTAATGTTGATGCTCTGATGCCTTATTTCGTTGACGACTCTGCGGCCGGGTGCAACGGCTTTGCCACCGTCAAAGAAGACGGTGAAGTAATCGGTTGCCACACCACGAAAGAAGCTGCTATCGCCCAAATGGTTGCGGTGTCGATTGCTGAGGATTTGGAACCGGGTGGCGATTACAACGAGCGCGTGTCACCGAACCTGCCTGCTGCCTATCGGCCTGCGTCGTCACCAGACGTGCCTGCGAATCGCAACTGTGGCAACTGCGGCTACTACAAAAACTTCTACTGCAAACGGTGGGATGCGTTGGTCGCACCTGCCTACTACTGCGCAGCATGGGAACCAGTCGAGGGAATACCGAACGACAACCCAGGGCAAACGATTCAGACTGGCAACATCAGCGGTGAAGACGCCTACTACTCGGCACCGTTCATCAACATCTTCCGCCAACTGTCCTTCGATGTTCCTGTCTACATTCGCAGCAACGCCCGCAAAGGTTTGGACTATTACGGCAAAGGGTTGGCTGGTGACGGTGTCACAGACAAGACGATTCGTGAAGCCCGTGACTTGGCAGCAGGTCGGTTGAGTGAAGACAAAGCGGTGCGTGCCGCTGCTTGGGGTGCACGCCACATGGTTGATTTGGATGCAGTTCAAAACAGCAATCCGAACAATGAGCAGTTCCCTGGCCCTGGTGCGGTTGCGTTCTATTTGTGGGGCATGGACCCAACGAACCCGCAACCTGCGTTGCAATGGTTTGAGCGTCAGTCGGAGAAGGTGAAAGCCGAACGTGCGGAATCAGAACCAGCACCAGCCAAAGACCAAATCACAGGTTCCAAAGTGAACCCTGCGGGTTCAGCCGGGAAGGCTGCCGGGTCGGGAACGATTGAGTTGACCGAAGCAATCGAGACAGGTTTGAAGAACAAAGTCACTGAGCACAACGACTCGTTGGATGCAGGTGATCCGAGTTGGAAGCGGGCAACTCCTGGGATGTTGCGTGCCGTCTATCGTCGCGGGTCGGGTGCATACTCGACGTCTCATCGCCCTGGCATTAGCAGAGCTGCATGGTCTATGGCAAGAGTCAACGCTTTCTTGGTACTCTTGAAGCGTGGCAGACCTGCGAATGCCGCATACATCACAGACAATGACCTTCTTCCAAAAGGCCACCCACGATCTTCGAGGAAATGATGACCGATAAAGTTGAGACACGCAGAGTTCAATTCAGCGAGTTCGAGATTCGTTCCACCGTTGACGACGACAACGAATACATGTCGTTTCGTGGGTACGCTGCCGTGTTCAACTCACCATCGCAACCATTGCCGTTCACCGAGACGGTGTTGCCTGGTGCATTCAAGAAATCATTGAACTCACGCAACAACGTGCGCATGTATCTGAACCATGACTCCAACATGTTGCTCGGCACGACTCGTGCCGGGACGTTGCGCTTGGAAGAAGATTCCAAAGGTTTGCTAGTTGACGCAGACCTGCCACCAACTACGGTCGGCCGTGACTTGTCCATCCTGATGCAACGCGGCGATGTTGACTCAATGTCGTTCGGCTTCTCGGTGCCTCGTGGCGGCGACAAGTATTCCGACGACGGCTCGACACGCGAACTCAAAGAAGTCCGTCTGTACGAAGTGTCCGTCGTGACCGGATTCCCTGCCTACGAAGCGACAACGGCCAGCGTGCGCAGTCTTGACATCCTTGCCGAACGCACCCAGGTTGACCCAGACAAACTTGCTGCTGCGATCACCGTGCTCGAAGCCGGGTCGGAGTTGAACGACGAGCAGGCTGGGTTGTTGAGCGAAGTTGTCGGCAAGTTGCGCAAGCAACCCGAGCCGACTTCCACTCCGTCACGTATTGGCATCATGGCCAAACAACTTGACCTGCTGAAGACCATCGCCTAGTATTCTTTGCACAGTTGATGTGCGGAGCCGCTGCGACTGCCAGTTGAGGAGCCTCGCTGGGTGCGATACAAATCCTTGCGTATCACGAATACCTAACGTCTGAGAGGACAAACAACTCATGTCAAACGAATACATCAACCGTCAAGTCGAGCAGCGTCAGCGTGCTTGGGATGCAGCCAAGGCTCTTCTCGACACCGCAGCTGCCGAGAAGCGCGACCTCACTTCTGAGGAAGAGGCTTCCTACAGCAAGATGAACGAAGAACTCAACGAGCGTGCAGCACGCATCGAAGCCTTGAAGGCTGACGTTGTCCGTGAAGCCAAGATCGAGGCCGCGACCCGCGACCTGGTCTCACAGGTTCGTACGGAAAAGGCACAGACCTTTGATGCGGATGTCATCCGTTCAATGGCCCGTGGCGAAACCCGTGGCTACACGTTCGAGCAGCGCGACGTCGTCAAGACTTCGACTGGCTCACCAGTTCCAACTTCGTTCTACAACCAAGTGATTGAGCAGGCCCGACTCGTCGGTCCAATGCTTGAGACCTCAACAACCCTCCGTACGGCTGGTGGCGAAAACCTCCAGATCCCATCGCAGGCTGGTTGGTCAACGGCAGCAATCACCGGTGAAGGCACAGCCATCTCTGAGAGTGATCCGGCGTTCTCGTCCTTCATTACGCTCGGTGCCTTCAAGTATTCGTTCTTGGTTCAGTTGAGCCGTGAACTCATCGAGGACTCGGGCGTGGACATCCTCGCCTTCCTCGCAACCCAGACCGGTAACGCACTCGGCTTCAAGGTCAACAACGACCTGACAGTCGGTGCGGGCACCACGCTCCCACTCGGTATCGTCACCGCAGCCTCTTCGGCTGTGACTGGCACAGCCTCGGGTCCAACCTTCACCGCAGACAACCTGATCGACTTGGCATACAGCCTTGACGGTTCAGCACGTCGTTTGCCTGGTGTCGGCTGGATGATGAACACCCAGTCATTGGGTGTCGTTCGCAAGCTGAAGGACAACAACGGCGCGTACATCTTCAGCCCAGCGTTGGCTGACGGAAACGACCGTGTCCTGAGCTACCCAGTGTTTGAGAACCCAGCAATGGCTTCGAACGCTTCGGCAACCAAGTCGGTCATCTTCGGACACTTGCCTTCGTACTACGTACGCATGGCAGGCGGCCTCCGTCTGGACCGTTCGGACGACTTCGCATTCAGTGCGGACCTCGTCACGTTCCGTGCTTCAATGCGCGTGGACGGTAACCTCCCACAAACCAGCCACATCAAGTTCTACAAGAACGCGAACAGCTAGTTCAAAGAGTTACCACCGAATAAAGTTTGGTGGGCCGACGCGAAACAACGCAGGGTCGCGTCGGCCCATTACAACTGATAAACCCTGCAACCTGCGAAAGGAGACTGCGTGAATGCGAGTAATCATCAAGGGAGTCCCATTGGACTTACCGGGCCCGGAGGCGATCCTGCTCTTGCAGCGGGGCGTAGCTCACTTGCCAGAGGAGTCAGTCGTAGATCCGCGGACGCGGTCCGAGCACTCTGGTATTCCAACGCCCCATGGGCAGGAACAGGCTACGGTCAACAAACCCAGCAAGCCACGAAAAGGCTCATCCAAGACGGGCACGAAATCGCAATCCACGCGATCTACGGCCTCGAAGCGTCCACGTCAACGTGGAACGGAATCAAAATCTATCCGCGAGGAATGAACGCATACAGCGACGACATCGTCGCTGCACACTGGATGGATTGGACACAAGGTTCAACGCTGCCAAAACTATTGATGACATTGTTCGATGTGTGGGTGTTGAAGTCTCCAAGTTTGGAGAAGGTTCCCAACATCGCATCGTGGGTTCCGATTGACCATCAGCCATGCCCACCGGATGTCGCAGCCTTCTGTCAGCGTCCGAACGTGATGCCGATTTCAATGTCCAAGTTCGGGCATCAGCAACTCAACAACCTGGGCATTCGCAACGTCTACGTGCCGCACGGTATCGAGTCGGTGTTCAAACCGACTCCGAGCATCAAGGACAACCACGGCAAGGTCATCACCGGGCGAGACATCATGGGCTTCCCTGAAGACAAGTTCGTTGTGATGATGACCAGCGTGAACAAAGGTGCGCATCCTCCACGCAAAGCCTTCGCCGAGAACTTCATGGCGTTCAGCATGTTCGCCCAAAAGCATGACGATGCGGTGCTCTACATGCACACCGAGCAGTCACCTTCCATGGGTGGCATCGACCTGAAGGTGCTTGCCCACATGTGCGGGATTGACGAAAGCCGCATCCGCTACTGCGACCCGTACGCCTACCGCATGGGCTTGCCTCAGAACGCTATGGCGGCCCTCTACACGGCCGCAGACGTGTATCTGGCTGCAAGCATGGGAGAGGGCTTTGGCATCCCTGTGGTGGAAGCACAGGCGTGTGGGACGCCTGTGGTCGTTTCACGCTTCACAGCGCAACCTGAGCTGTGTGGTGACGGTTGGATAGCAGACGGGCAACCGTATTGGGACCCAGCCCAAGCCTCGTGGTTCTTGACCCCGTCGGTGCCCAGCATCTTGAACGGTCTTGAGCAGGCTTATGCCCGCGGTCGTGGCCGTTCTCAGAAGGCGATTGAGTTCGCCAAACAGTACGAAGCCGATCATGTCTATGAGACTTATTGGAAGCCTGCAATGAAGGAGATTGCAGAATGGTGCCGCTTGTCCCAGTCGTAGTCGTACCGGTGCTCACCGAGCATGAGCGGGTCGATGCGATGCTCACATCGTTTGACGGCCGCATCGGCGACCTTGTCGTCATTGATAACGGCAACCATCCGAAGTGGGTGCCACGCTGCGAGAAGGCCCGACAGATCTACCACTACCGGATGCCACGGAATCTTGGTGTCGCAGCATCGTGGAACCTCGGCATCAAAGCCACGTGCAAGTCCACCGGATGGATGATTGTCAATCACGACATCGGGTTCGGGCTGAACGGTGTCGAGGAGTTCTTCATGCAGGCCACGACCGACAACATCGTGCTCGGTGGCAAACCACCCTGGTCATGTTTCTGGGTTGGTGCTGAAGTCGTCAAGAAGGTCGGCTTGTTCTGCGAAGGATTCCATCCCGCCTACTTCGAGGACAACGACTATCAGATTCGGGCGCAACGCAAAGGCATTGACATCAAGTTCTCCACGGCTGCCATCTTCCATCGGAACTCGTCCACACTCAATTCGTCGGACAAGTTCAAGCAGTTGAATCAGGCGACGTTTGATGCGAACCGAATCCTGTTCGAGCAGCGCATGACCGGTGACGTTGCATTGGATTGGGATTTGCAGCGGAGGCTGGATTTGTCGTGGGATTGAAACTGGTAGTCGTTTGCCCTGGCGGAGCGGTTACTGGTGGACCCGAGGCGTTGCACCAGTTGGTGCATACGGCGAACAAAATGCAGCGTGGATCGGCTGCGATTCTGTACCACCCATTCGTGGCGCAAACAACACCCGAGGCATATCAGCACTATGTGTGTCCGAAGATTCTGCGTGAGCAGGTACCAGCCGATGCGTTGGTGGTGTTGCCTGAGATTTGGCCGGAGATGGCTCACACGTTCCAGAACCGTTGCGCGTTGTGGTGGTTGAGTGTCGATAACTTCGGCAGCCATGGGCAACGGAACCTTGAGAGGATTTCGTATCACTTGTGCCAGTCGCAGTACGCCTGGGACCATGTGCGCAACATGGGTGAGCGGATGATGTTGACCGATTGGGTTGATGTCGCACAGGTGGAACGGGTGAGGCATCAGCAGGTGGCGGTGAACCCGGCGAAGGATGCAGGCATGTTGCGACCGTTTCTGAACCTTGGAAGGTTTCAGGTCGTGGAGTTGCGTGGCATGAATCGGGTGCAGTTGTCCGAGGCGTTGCATTCCTCGAAGGTCTACATTGATTTCGGGTTGCATCCGGGGCGGGACCGTTTGCCTCGTGAGGCTGCGTTGGCTGGGTGTGCGGTGATGTCCACGTATTTCGGTGCGGCCACCTACTGGGAAGACATGCCGTTGGCGAACTGGTACAAGTTTGAGACGTTGGGTGAACTGGTCGGGAAGGTTGAGGAGTTGATGGATCGTCGTGTTCCTTCGGCTTCGTCTTTGGCGTATGCGGCGTGGGTGCGTCGGAATCGTGGCGAGTTTGAGCGGGAAGTAAGTTCTCTACTGTCTGTCGTTGAGTAGGATTGAACCACCATGCCTATCACCAATGGCTACGCCACACTGAACGAAGTCAAGGCTGCGTTGCGTATCGGCACAGCCGACACGGCCGACGACACGCTGATTGAGAACTGCATCGACGCTTCATCCCGTTTGATTGACGGCTACTGCAATCGCCAGTTCTGGGCGTATGGTTCGGCAACCGTGCGCGTCTACCAGGCGAACACCGAGTATGTGTGCGATGTGGACGACTTCTACACCACCACGGGTTTC
>ENA-OSIY01002089-OSIY01002089.1-marine-metagenome-genome-assembly--contig:-NODE-2089-length-10515-cov-7.116306_pt1 | contig 10515 bp, 11 predicted proteins | sample MGYA00237884_ERZ534233 | MGnify/ENA primary metagenome ERZ534233 (study PRJEB26412, sample SAMN06343840) | marine metagenome | isolation source: estuarine water | place: USA: Columbia River Estuary... | reverse complement strand
CAGATGGAAAGTCAAAGAGTTATCCCCGATACCAAGTTGTGGATGACGCGTTTTAATTTCAGCTCTGTTTCTGGTTTAGAGGAGGGGGTGTCATGGATTATTATGTGGGGCGGTAAAGGGCAACCCGATTCCATTAGTGATTGGTTTAAGGTTGTGACCTTTCAAACAATGAGGCGGCTTGTGATGATTCCTTAGATACCAAGCTAGGTAATCATATTGCTGGTTTTGATTTCAAATACGGTGTGATGCTATTCGAACAACCCTTTAGTTTATATGGACAACGTTGAGGTGAAGATGCAGCAGATTTTTATCGAGTTACAGATAACGCTAACCCGTTTGGCATGTCCACTTATCTACTAGACAGTAAGGTGTGTATTGAGGTTATCGTCACTATTATAGGGTTATTGGCAGTACCTTTGAAACTGATGCGAAAATGCTAAGTGTCGGTATCAATGAAAACTGTAGTGATGGTGATTTATTTGAATTGGTCATCAATCGCCCAAGGCTTAATGCAGATCAGCAGAAGCCCTCACCAATACTAAATAGTATGAGTGAGGAAATACCTAGATTGAGTGGCTTTACCAAATACATTTCGGAGATTGGTTAGTCAAACCTGGTGGGACTATTGTGAGTAAGTAAGTAGATGATGTTGACTCTTAAACAGATGCACTTATATTTGCTGAGATTAAATATCGGCTTAATTAGCTACTGCTGCTGTGTTATAGGCAGTCATTAGGATTTTCCAATTAGGCAGTTGCCAATGAATATTATGTAATCTTTTTTCTTTTTCAAACGAACGTTTTAGACGCGCGATATTTGATTCCTTCCAATTATTACCTTGTTTAATTCCGCATTTATCAAAATCAATTAACCAAACGCCATACTCGGCATCAAGCATAATATTATGAATATTTAAATCGTGATGATAAATTTGATGATTATGAAATTTGGCAATAGTGTGACCTATTTTTTGGTATACATCTGCGGCAATGCTTTTTTCTAGTAAAATGTGATGTAAGTCTTGGGCATAAGGAATTCTTGTTGTAATAATATCGGCCTGATAGTAGAAACCGTGTTTAGTGACCATTGCTGCGCTCGGTTTAGGAGAAGACAAACCCAGTGTTTGCATATGCTGCAGTAGCCTAAATTCTTGCCATGCACGGGATTGCTCAAGACCTGTGTACAGATATTGATCGCTCAGCACTTTTCCAATCAACCCGCCACGGCGATAATGACGTAAAACATATTCATTTTTGTCATGTTGAAAAAAATAGGTGATGCCACGACCTTTGGATTGGCCGGTTATGGCATTTTGTGTCTGCCAGTATTGCCCTGTAAAATTTGGGGGGGTGGGCTCAGGAAAATGTTCTTTATCAAATAAAATGACATGTGAGTTTATAATTTTTTGCTGAATAGTAGCCATGTTATAATTTTGAATCAGAAGTGATGAGTGTATTGTATACATATTACTTAGGGAAGTGCAGGTCCAAGTAGCTGTTTTGTGTTTCAACAAATTGAGTAATTTCCATCTATGAATAATCACGTTTCTAATGAAGCACAGTCAGGCGAAATTGAATTAATTATTGGTAACTCCAATTCAAATTTTTCAGGTGTGACATCCACTATGCTGCAAGTGATGTCCTATCAAAAAGGGCTAATTAACTTACGCATCATGGGGCCACATTTTTTACCTGATCAAGCTTTAGCTATTAGTTTTTGGCAAACAGCAAAAATGTGTCGAAGACCACTCAGAAATGGCAAGTGGCGTATTTTTCATGCTCGCCGCGTCGATGAAATGATCCAAGGTATATTATTGAAATACCTGTTTAGAGCAAAAATTAAGCTAGTGTTTAGTTCGGCCGCACAGCGCAAACGTTCAGCATCAACTGTGTGGTTAACCCGAAAAATGGACGCTGTGATTGCGGTAAGTAAAAGGTCAGCGGGATTTTTATGTGATCTCCCAAACTTAGTCAACCCCCATGGCGTGCAGGTTAATGATTATTTACCTGCTAAAGATAAACAGCAAGCATGGGCTGAATTAGGCTTTGGAGGTAAATATGGCATTGGAATTTTAGGTCGCGTCAGACAACAAAAAGGGGTGCACTTGTTTGTTGAAGCCTGCATTGAACTGTTTGATAAGTATCCTGATTACCATTGTGTGGTTGTTGGCGCAATTTCATCAAGTAACAAAGAGTTTGTCGAGCAGTTAAAAACCAAGGCGGCACAGGCTGATATGGCTGATAGGATCACTTTCACCGGTGAGCTTCCATTTGAACAAATACCCACAATATTTAGTGCACTGTCTTTGGTTGCAGCGTTGAGTGATAACGAGGGATTTGGTTTAACTGTTTTGGAAGCCATGAGCAGCGGAGCAGCGGTATTGGCAACAGAAGCTGGCGCTTGGGAGGAAATTGTTCGCCCGGGTGTAGATGGTTATATTGTGCCTGTGAATGATCAACAAGCCGTGACTGACAAAATGGATTTATTATTATCGAATACCAAAAAAATTACACAAATGGGTATTGAGGGGCGTAAAAGAGTCGAGGACAGTTATCGTGTGGAAGACGAAGCAACACGTTTAATCGCGTTTTTTCGTAGCTTACAATAGGGATACAATTAATAAGATTGATAAGCAGTAAGGACATCCAGGGTTTTTTGAATCGCACCACTGTTATCTGCTAACGCTTGTTTGCCCGCATCGCCTGCAAGTTTTCTTTGTTGAGGGTTGTCTAACCATTTTTTACAAGCAGATTCAATTTGCTGAGCATCTGTCACTGTGAGCAATGCGCCACTATAGGCTAAGGCTTGGCAAATAGCAGGGTTATTGTAAGTCGACTCACCCATCAATATTGGCACACCTAAAGCCGCAGGCTCCAATGCATTGTGCCCACCTCTATCAGCCAAACTGCCGCCTACAAAACTGATGTCCGCTAATGCGTAGATGGAACGCAACATCCCCATTTGATCGCACAATAGTACTTGAGAATTGGTCTGACATGGTTTTTCTTCACTCATCAAAACTGTTTCAATATTTTGTGTTTGTAGCAGTTGATGAACTTTGCCAAAGCGGTGAGGATGGCGAGGGACAATAATTAATAATAATGCCGGGTAATGTATTACCAACGCTAAATAGGCATCCAGTAAAATTTGTTCCTCCGGTTCATGGGTGCTACCGGCCACTATGAGTAAACGCTGTTCTAGTGCAAATTTTGTTTTAATTGTTTGACTTAGCGCAATGTCTTGAGCGGAGATAGTCAAATCGAACTTAATATTATTGGTCAAGGTTAGCTTTTCAGGGTTTACCCCAAGGGTCATGTAGTTCTGATAATCTCTTTGGTCTTGGGCACAGATGGCAGTGATTTTTTCGAACATAGGTTGAAATAACGAAGGGTATTTTTGATAAGTTTTAGTCGACTTTTCGCTCATCCTACCGTTTATAATAAGAATAGGGATATTCGAACACCAACATTGATGACATAAATTCGGCCACAATTCCATTTCATTAATGAGTACTTTGGTTGGTTGTTTTATCTTTAGGAAAAGTTTTATACAAAGTGGGAAATCATAAGGTAAATAAGCATGTTCAACACGACTTGCAAACAACTGTTTCACCCTATCTGCACCTGTGGTGGTATTCGTGGTGATGGTAATGCGTTGGTTGGGATTATTATTTAATAGTTGTTCAACTAAATTTTGTATTGCCACTACTTCACCCACCGACGCACAGTGGATCAGGGGGCCATTCTTATGGTTAGCTTGCTTTGATGTAAAACCATAGCGTGACAGACGGGCTTCTGTATATCCGGGTTTGCGTTTGATAAGTTGGTAAACAAAGTGACAAAAGGCAAAGGGAATAATCAGTAGCCATAATAATGAATAACCGAGTAACACAATTTGCTGCTTGGTACTGGGTTTAAAAGTCTTGGTCATGGTTTCTGCGTGTAGGTGAGAGTATATAAACAAAGTTTACTTTATCAGATTCTGTCAAATTGAAAAGTGCCATTAGTTCAACATTAGCCATGCTGTAGTTAATCTGTCAGACTGAATCGTAATTAATTTTTACCAAAGTATAGCTATTTTTAAAACTCATTTAGTGTGAAAGTGTACTCTGGTAGGAGTGCGCTTTTGGAACACATTTTTCAACAGATTCAGTTGATTCTGTTTGCTGGTTTGGACTGTCTATTATCTGTAGTCTTTTAGACTGATAGTCAGATGCTGTGGTGCGAGTTGTGGTGAAATCCTAAGTTGAAGCTAAAGAACTGAGCGTTGAACAAATACGAAGCATTTTACCTTCCGCCCAATACCATATAGCGATTTATACTTTTATTTTACCTGACAGAAATATTTAACAAACTTTTGACCTATAGTGTAAAAAAAATTTGCCACTTGCATATAACTTTCTGTTCTAAAAATTATCATTCATCATATTGAATATATATGATCCGCTTATTTTCGTCCCATACATAGGATTACCCATGAAAAATGACTTTTATATTCGCTTGGCACAGCAAATTGAAGATACTAAGGCACAAGGGCTATACAAAAATGAACGCATTATTACATCAAGCCAACAAGCTGATATTGAAGTTAATCATGAGCAAAAAGTACTTAACTTCTGTGCCAATAATTATTTAGGATTAGCCAATCATCCAGAGCTGATAAATGCTGCAAAAGCAGGCTTAGATAGTCACGGGTTTGGTGTGGCATCGGTACGATTTATTTGTGGGACGCAGGATATTCACAAGCAGTTAGAAGCAACCATAAGTGACTTTTTAGGCACACAAGAAACTATTCTTTATCCTTCTTGTTTTGATGCCAACGGTGGATTATTTGAAACTATTTTAGATGCTGAAGATGCCATTATCTCTGACTCACTGAACCATGCAAGTATCATTGATGGGGTGAGATTATCTAAAGCTAAACGTTATCGTTACGCAAATAACGATATGCAAGCTTTAGAGGCGCAGCTTATTCAAGCTGACGCAGATGGCGCGCGCACTAAGCTGATTGCCACGGATGGGGTGTTCTCTATGGATGGTGTGATTGCAGACTTGGCCGCAATATGTGATTTGGCCGATAAATATCAAGCGTTGGTGATGGTCGACGATTGCCATGCTACTGGGTTTGTTGGTGAAAATGGTCGGGGTAGCCACGAATATTGTGATGTGATGGGGCGAGTGGATATTTTAACCGGTACCTTGGGTAAAGCCCTAGGCGGTGCGTCTGGTGGATATACGTCAGGCAAAAAAGAAGTCGTTAATTGGCTACGTCAGCGCTCTCGCCCGTATCTGTTTTCAAACTCTGTTGCACCGCCAATTGTGGCAGCATCGATTAAAGTGTTTGAAATGATGCAACATGGTGATGCGCTGCGTAAACAGTTAATCGACAACACTGCACATTTTCGCCAGAGAATGTCAGCTGCGGGTTTTACACTTTCTGGCAAAGATCATGCGATCATTCCTGTGATGTTAGGTGATGCGAAGTTGGCCAGCGATATGGCGGATAAAATGTTGCAAAAAAGCGTCTACGTCGTGGGGTTTTCTTTCCCTGTAGTGCCCAAAGGACAAGCGCGGATCCGCACCCAGATGTCTGCTGCCCATAGTCTTGAACAAGTTGATTTTGCAGTCGATGCTTTTATTGAAGTCGGCAAAGAGTTGGGAGTCATCTGATGAAAGCGTTAGCCAAGTTACACTCAGAAAAAGGCATTTGGATGACTGAGCGTGAAAAACCAACCGTTGGTCACAATGATTTACTAATTAAAATTCATAAAACCGCAATTTGTGGTACTGATATGCATATCTACCAATGGGACGAATGGGCACAAAAAACTATTCCTGTGCCTATGGTTGTTGGCCATGAGTATGTCGGTGAAGTAGTAGATATTGGCCAAGAAGTGCGCGGCTTTGCACTAGGCGATAGAGTGTCTGGCGAAGGGCATATCACTTGTGGTCATTGCCGAAATTGCCGTGCAGGTCGTCGCCACTTATGTAGAAATACCACTGGAGTGGGAGTCAACAGGCAAGGTGCCTTTGCCGAGTATTTGGCTATACCTGCATTTAATGCATTTAAAATTCCGCATAATATATCCAGTGACTTAGCCGCCATTTTTGACCCTTTTGGCAACGCGGTACACACAGCTTTATCATTTGATTTGGTTGGCGAAGACGTTTTGATAACAGGCGCAGGGCCTATTGGTATAATGGCTGCTGCTGTGGCGCGCCATGTTGGCGCAAGAAATGTGGTCATCACAGATATAAATGAGTATCGACTAGATTTAGCCACTAAAATGGGCGCCTCTCGTGCGGTGAATGTATCTAATACTCAGTTGCAAGATGTGATGAATGAATTAGGTATGACCGAAGGTTTTGACGTGGGCCTTGAGATGTCAGGTGTGCCAGTGGCATTGCGTGATATGCTCGATAAAATGAACAATGGTGGCAAAATAGCGATGTTAGGTATCCCACCTAACGATGTAGCGATAGATTGGAATCAAGTGATTTTCAAAGGTCTGATGATAAAAGGCATTTATGGCCGTGAGATGTTTGAAACATGGTATAAAATGGCTAGCCTGATCCAAGGAGGGTTAGATTTGAAGCCTATGGTAACCCACCAATTTGCTATTGATGATTTTCAACAAGGTTTCGATGTTATGGGGTCCGGCCAATCTGGTAAGGTGATCCTAAATTGGCAATAGAGTTAACCTATAAGCGAGATAAGCAGCGCTGCTCAACACCGCTATTTAGCCCATGTCTTCGTTTTAATTTCTGGTAATAGTGCACAATTACGTATGAAAATGAGCCCCGATAATCACTAAAATTTTGATGTTGAGTCACAATTGGGTAGTTTAACAACGTGAACGTTATGTAACAGCTTGAATTTATGATAGTTTAATTGGATACCTTCGACACTCATTATCCCGAGTTCAGGTTAACAATAAATTTTTGAGGAGAGTCATCTAGATGGAGCAATTTGCCCATATATCTGTGCAACAGGCACAACAAAAACTGTCTGAAGGTATTGTACGAATTGTCGATATTCGCGACGACGCTGCTTTTGCAGCGGGTCATATTAAAAATTCTACTCACTTAACCAATGGTTCGCTGAGTAGTTTTATGACTGATGTGGAATTTGATACGCCTGTGATTGTTTGTTGTTACCACGGTATTAGCAGTCAACAAGCAGCGCAGTTTTTAATTCACCAAGGTTTTGAAGAGGTATATAGTCTAGACGGTGGATTTGAGGCGTGGCGTCAAGACCAGTCTTTTGAAGTTTCACATCCAGATGTTTAAAGATTATAGGAAGTATAATACGTTTGTTTACCCCGCTTAAGTTAGTCGCTTTTTCTGAAGAGCAACCAGCAAGATTACTCGCTATTTATCTTATCGAACAAGGTATTAAAGCTGAGTATCAATATTCAGCTAATGAGTACTCTCATGTAGTGATGTTACTGGAGTCAACTGACCAAAACAAAGCCAAACAGCTGGCTGAAGAGTTTGTTATTAACCCGAATAACGTAAAATATCAAACTGCTGCTTGGCAATCTGGCGAAACGGTTAAATTAATGACGAAGCAGTATTTCTCGGTAGGCAAAACTGTTGCGGATTTAAAACAGGCTCCATTTACTTCAAGTATATTGGTAATTTGTTTGGTGATTTATTTATTGGCAATGGTCGGCGTTTCATCACCTTATTCCTGGCTAAAAATACAACCATTTACATCGCTTTTAGAAACGGGGCAATGGTGGCGAGTATTAGGACCCGCACTGCTTCATTTCTCAGTTCTGCATATTGCGTTTAATCTGCTGTGGTGGTGGACATTAGGTAAACAAATTGAAAAAACGTTTGGCCTCAGTAGTTTGCTAGCACTTTTTATATTTTCCGCTGCAGCATCTAATGTTGCTCAGTTATTGGTTAGTGGTTCCAACTTCGGTGGACTTTCCGGTGTAGTGTATGCCTTAGTGGGCTGTGTTTGGTGGTTAGGTTGGTTAAAACCCAGTTGGGGATTATCCTTACCTAAGCCTATCATTGGTTTTTTATTGGTTTGGCTAATTGTGGGGTATTTGGATTTCTTACCCGTGCATATGGCAAATACTGCGCATACGGTGGGGCTAATATGTGGATGCCTTTTTGCTTGGTTTCTGGTCACCAGAGCAAAAAACGCTAGTATTAAATAGTAAATAGTTTGCAGAGATTCTAGAAATAAAGGTATTTTGTAAAGATAACATCTTTAATTATTTTAGAGCCAGTTTCTCTGAGCATGAGTTTTTGTAATTTTTCTAAGCAAATATTCCTAATATTCTCGCGGCCACTTAGTGAACTTACTTCCTCTGCTCCTCGGCTACCGAATACTTCAATTGTGGCAGCTCTCATTAGGGGAGAGTGATGTTCAGCTACTTCAAGAAGGTCTGGATTTTCTAACATTAATTCTATTGATACCCTAACAAAGCCTATTTTTTTTGCGCTAGAGCCTAAGTAATTGGTCACTATCTCTGGCTCAAGACTGAAATAAGCGTAGCTTTTTCTGGAGACCTCTTGTCCGTTTACCACGTTGTGATAACTTAAAAGAGCTAGCAAGCTAGTCATTAGCCATATGTTTTGTTTCATTGAGAGTTTCTTATTTTAGTTATCATTATACTTTCCTTAAGCTTACCAACTTTTACGTAGCTCTTAAAACTAAATCAGACAGAGCGGTATTTAACTTTAGTATACGTCATCGACTTGTTATTATTAATTTTTACTAATCAACAACGTTGTAAATTTGAGCTCATCTTATACTTTTCCGGTCGGTATCTCATCACAATGGGCTGATCCTAACCACCTTACTATTCCTAACCCATGTTTGAAAGACTGGTTACTTGACACTGATTCATTAACCGAAAAGCTTCAATTAGCATGCACATCATTCCATTTAACCCTTTTAGGTCAAAGACAAGCCCCCATCACTCTTGAGGAATTTCAACAAGTGTGTTCTACCCAGCAACAATTAAATCTAAAAGAATGGCAGGTTAGAGAAGTAATATTATGGGGTGACAATCAACCTTGGGTTTTTGCTCGCTCTATTATTCCGCAAAGATTATGTGAAAACGATTTTATGAACTTGAATACTCAACCTTTGGGTCAACTGATTTTTAATGATAAACGATTTAAGCGTATGCCGTTTGAAGTCACTAATATGTCTGCCAGCAAAGCCTTTTTAGCGCAATTACATATATCCTCTGAGATGCACTTATGGGGGCGTCGATCTGCATTTACTTTTGACGATCTGAAAATGACAGTCAGTGAAGTGTTCCTTCCTAGTTCACCAGTTTACCGAGAGATGAAATAAACTATCATGGATAATTCAGGGCTATTATCAACTACAAAGTTAAATGCTTATTGGCGTTTAATGCGTGCTGACAAACCTATTGGTATCTTTTTATTATTGTGGCCCAGCGTATGGGCGATGTGGATAGCTTCAGCAGGATTTCCAAGCCTACATATATTAGTTGTGTTTGTTTTGGGGGTAGTGGTGATGAGATCGGCTGGTTGTGTGATCAATGATTATGCAGATCGCAATGTAGATGGTTTTGTTGAACGTTCTTCAGCCCGCCCACTAGTAACAGGAGAAGTGACAGAAAAAGAGGCATTGGGTTTGTTTTTTTTACTTTTATTTTTCGCCTTAATTTTAGTTTTGACGTTATCTTGGCAGACGATACTGATGTCAATAGGTGGTTTGATATTGGCCACTATCTATCCTTTTATGAAACGTTATACTCACTTGCCTCAGGTCATACTGGGTGCTGCTTTCAGCTGGTCTATCCCAATGGCTTTTGTAGCAATAGGGCAATCCCTAAATTGGGTAGTGTGGTCGTTATATTTTGCTAATTTAGCTTGGACCGTAGCCTTTGATACACAATACGCCATGGTAGATAAAAACGACGACATTAAAGTCGGTGTGAAATCAACCGCCATCTTATTTGGTCAATACGATAAGTTGATCATAATGCTGTTACAAATACTCAGTTTGTTTCTACTTACTACCGTAGCACTATGGTTAACACTAAGCTGGCTGTTTTACCTAGCACTAGTTATCAGTATGGGGTTGTTTTTGTATCAACAAATGCTGATTAAAGACCGTGATCGAACCCTCTGTTTTAAGGCTTTTTTGAATAATAATTATGTGGGTTTGGTTTTAGCGTTAGGGATTATTGGGCATTACATTATGCATCCAGCTTAAATTTAATTTGTGAATGGTCATACCCTCCTCTCTATCTTTATACCATGGGTGGTTTTATGCTTCGGGTTTCTCTAATTTGGCCAGGCGAGTTTCCAGTGCTTCTAGTTTTTCTCTGGTGCGCTTAAGCACCTGGCTTTGTATATCAAATTCTTCTCGACTAACAAAGTCTAATCGGCTCATTTGAGATTGTAATACTTGTTTAACTTTAGCCTCCGCACCTTCTGCCATCGTTTTCATACTTGGAGGCACTGCATCAGAGATTTGTTTAGCGATTTCTTCTAGTTTTTTAGGATTTAGCAT
>ENA-OSIY01002086-OSIY01002086.1-marine-metagenome-genome-assembly--contig:-NODE-2086-length-10520-cov-4.718663_pt1 | contig 10520 bp, 6 predicted proteins | sample MGYA00237884_ERZ534233 | MGnify/ENA primary metagenome ERZ534233 (study PRJEB26412, sample SAMN06343840) | marine metagenome | isolation source: estuarine water | place: USA: Columbia River Estuary... | reverse complement strand
AAGATAATTACGTTGGCATCTACGGACATACCTATGGTAAGAATAATACCAACAATACCAGATAGAGTTAACACCGCATTAAATGATGCTAAAATTCCAAAAATAAATAAGATGTTTACTATCAAAGCAACGTTTGCATAAACACCAGCTCTACCATAATATATTATCATCCAGGCCAATACTAGTAGGATAGCCAACATAAATGATCTAGTAGATTGGTCTATAGATTCTTGTCCTAAAGAAGGTCCAACAACTTCTGCTTGAATAATTCTTGCAGCAGCTGGTAATTTACCTGCTTTTAAAACAGTTGCAATATCTTGCGCTTCTTCAATGGTCATACTACCACCAGAGATTTCAGTTCTTCCTCCAATAATAGCTTGATTTACTGTAGGTGCTGTGTATACATAGTCATCTAACACAACTGCTACAAATCCTCCAACATTATCACCAGTTAATTTTTCCCATAGCTTAGAACCTCTTCCATTCATGGCCATGCTTACTTGTGGTTCATTCAGTTGAGAAAAAACTTGTGAAGCATCTGTGATTACATCTCCTTGAATTGGAGCAATATCATTTCTATTAGATTTTATTGCATACAGACCAATTACTTTAGAACCATCTGTAGCAGTGTTGGATTTATAATCCCACAAGAACTTTACATTTTTGATATCGTTAGATCTTACGCCAATTACTTTTCGATCAGATAATAATCTATTTACCATAGCAGTATCACTCACCTTTGCCTGAGCAACAAGAGAACTCTGCTGTTGTTCTGATTGAGCAAAGTTTACAGTTAAGTATGTAAATAATGTTTTTTGCTGTACTTCAGTAGAGTCTTTTACTTCATTTAAAATACTTTGGATGTCATTAGCATCTTCACTCTCCTCTGTTTCATCTGTGGTGTCTTCTTTAAGCATTTCAGATACAACAGCGTTGGCTGATAAGAAATAGTTTTGAACTTCAGCATTAGAAAATACTTCCCAGAATTGCAATTCAGCTTTGCTTGTAACAAGTTTAGTTACTCTATCGATGTCTTTTGCACCAGGTAACTCTATTTGGATTCTTCCAGAATTACCTATACGTTGAATATTTGGTTGTGTAACACCAAATTTGTCAATTCTACTTCTTAAAACTTCAAAAGCAGTATTGATTGAGCTATTAATCTCTATTTGTAACTCTTCCTTAACTTCGTCATTAGTCTTGTTGAAGTTTATTTTTTCACGAAGAGCTTTTGTACCAAATATTTCAGGATCACTTAGTTTTACACCACTAGTTCCTGCAGCAATTTCAAATTCTGTAAAAAATAAATCTAAATAGTTGTCAGTATTATTTTTCTGAGCTTCATCTGCAGCTTTTAATGCTTGTCTAAAGACCAAACTTTTTGAGTCATTTGATAAAGAGATCAATACCTCTTTTACAGATACTTGTAAAATTGCATTGATACCACCTTTTAAATCAAGACCTAAGTTCATTTCTTTGTCTTTGATATCATTATAAGTAAATTGAGAAATTCCTAGGTTGATAACCTCAAGGTTATTTACACTATCTAAATATTTCTTCTCTAAACTTGCTAATTCTCTACCATTATTCTGATCTCCTCTAGATTTCGCGTATTCTTTAGCTTCATTTTCTACTTTTGAAGTAAAAAATGAAAAAGACAATTGGTATAAACTTACCAATCCGAAAAGGATTGCAAATAATCTTATAAGTCCTTTGTTTTGCATCTTAGTTTGATTTTAGTCGACTACTTTTTTAAAACGTGCAAATATAGTATTTACAATAAGATTAGCCTAATGAAATTATGTATATTTACCCGCTTTTAGTAAGCGATAACCAACCAACAAAAAAACCATATCAGAAACTATGAGTCATCTATCTGACATCGAAATTGCACAAGCTAAGAAGTTGGCGCATGTAATTACTATTGCAAAAAAATTAGGGGTAAAAGAAGACGATATTGAGATGTATGGTAAGTATAAAGCTAAACTTCCGTTGTATCTTTTAGATGAAGAAAAAGTAGCTAATAATAATTTAATATTGGTTACTGCTTTAACACCAACTCCAGCAGGAGAGGGTAAAACAACAGTTTCTATTGGCCTCACAGAGGGATTAAATAAAATAGGTAAGCAAGCTACAGTTGTTTTAAGAGAGCCTTCTTTAGGGCCTGTTTTTGGTATTAAAGGGGGTGCTGCAGGAGGAGGATATTCTCAGGTAGTGCCTATGGAGGATATAAATTTACATTTTACCGGAGATTTCAACGCAGTTGAAAAAGCAAATAATTTATTGTCGGCATTAATAGATAATAACATTCAAAATAAAGTATCTAATTTAAATATAGACCCAAGAACCATACTCTGGAAACGAGTAATTGACATGAATGATAGAGCTCTTAGAGATATCACTATTGGTTTGGGAGGAACTGCTAACGGAGTGCCAAGACAAGACGGTTTTAATATTACTCCAGCTTCGGAGGTAATGGCTATTCTTTGCATGGCAACAGATTTTGACAATTTAAAAAAGCGTCTAGGTGACATTTTTATTGGATTTACTTACAAGAAAGAGCCTGTTTTTGCAAGAGATCTAAAGGCAGAAAATGCCATGGCAATTTTATTAAAAGATGCTATTAAACCAAATTTAGTTCAGACTTTAGAGGAAAACCCAGCAATCATTCATGGAGGACCCTTTGCCAATATAGCTCAAGGAACGAATACTATTATTGCAACTAAAATGGGACTTTCGTTGTCTAATTATGTGGTAACAGAGGCTGGCTTTGGTGCAGATTTAGGTGCTGAAAAGTTTTTGAATATCAAATCTGCTTTTGCAAAATTAAACCCTAAATGTGTGGTTTTAGTAGCCACTATTAGAGCATTACGTCATCATGGAGGCGTAAAAAAAGAGAATTATAACGTGCAAAATTTAGAAGCTGTAAAAGAAGGTTTCAAAAATTTAGAGAAGCATATAGAGAATATTAGAAAATATAATATAGAACCGGTAGTGGCTGTTAATTCTTTTCTATCAGATACGTCAGAAGAAGTTAATTTTGTAATTGAAAAATGTTCAAGTTTAGGAGTTCATGCAGTCTTGTCTGAAGGGTGGTCAAAAGGTGGAGAAGGAACTAAAGAACTAGCAAAAGCTGTTGTTGATATTGTTGAAAATAAAGCAACTCAATACAAACCGCTGTATGATTGGAAAAGTCCTGTAACGGAAAAGATTGAAATAATTGCTAAAGAAATTTATGGAGCTTCTAAGGTAGAATACAGTAAAAAAGCACAGTTAAATTTGAGAAGAATCAACAGGTTAGGATTTAATGATTTTGCTATTTGTATGGCAAAAACACAAAAATCCTTTTCAGATAATGAACAATTGATAGGAAGACCTGAAGGTTTTACAGTTACTGTTAGAGAAATTGAAATCGCTGCTGGTGCCCAATTTATTATTCCAATTTTAGGAAAAATGATGCGCATGCCCGGTTTGCCAACAGTTCCAGCGTCAGAGGGTATGACGATAGACAAAAATGGTGTAATATCTGGATTGTCTTAAGATTAAAAGTCTATTTATTAGGAATAAAAAAACCAGCCCAAAAGGCTGGTTTTTTATTTAAGAGTATGGGTGTTTATAATGCTAATAATCCATTGGTTTTGGTAACACCTTCTGCAGATTCTTCTAAATGTGCTTTTTCAGCATCACTTAATTTGATTTCAACAATTTTTTCAATTCCATTTTTCCCTAAAATTACAGGAACTCCAATACATAAATCATGTAATCCATATTCTCCATCTAGTAAGGTAGAACATGGAAATATTTTTTGTTGATCACAAGCAATTGCTTGAACCAATCCACTAACGGCAGCACCGGGTGCATACCATGCAGAAGTTCCTAATAAACCAGTTAAGGTAGCACCACCAACTTTGGTGTCTTGCAATACTTTTTCTAATCGTTCTTCTGATATAAATTCTGACACTGGTACAGAATTACGAGTTGCTAATCTTGTTAAAGGGACCATGCCTTTATCAGAATGGCCACCAATAACCATCCCGTCAACATCAGAGATAGGAGCATCTAAAGCCTCTGCTAATCGATATTTAAACCTAGCTGAATCTAGTGCACCACCCATTCCAATGATTCTGTTTTTTGGGATTCCAGTTGTTTTGTGAACTAAGTAAGTCATCGTATCCATTGGATTAGACACTACAATGATGATCGTATTTTGAGAATGTTCAATTAAATTTGATGAAACGGTTTTTACAATGCCAGCATTAATTCCAATTAATTCCTCTCTTGTCATTCCAGGTTTCCTAGGAATCCCTGAGGTGATTACACAAATATCAGAATTTGCAGTTTTTGAATAATCGTTGGTTGTTCCTGTTATTTTTGTATCAAAACCATTTAAGGATGCTGTTTGCATTAAGTCCATAGCTTTTCCTTCTGCGTACCCTTCTTTAATGTCTAATAATACAACTTCAGAAGCAAAGTTTTTTATAGCAATATACTCTGCACAACTAGCTCCTACTGCACCTGCTCCTACAACTGTAATTTTCATATTTCTTGTTTTTATTTTTTATAAATGATTAAATAATATTATTGTATTAATAGAGGTACATCACTTCACCTCTATTGCGTTTTATTCATGAAATTTATGCATCAATATTTGCATATTTAGCATTTCTTTCAATAAAGTCTCTTCTTGGAGGAACCTCATCACCCATAAGCATTGAGAAAACTCTATCTGCTTCTGTCATGCTTTCAATAGTTATCTGGCGTAAAGTCCTAAATTCAGGATTCATGGTAGTGTCCCATAATTGCTCTGCATTCATTTCACCAAGACCTTTATATCGTTGAATATTAACAGATCCACCCATCTTTGAGGCAATTAAATCTCGCTGATCGTCATCCCAAGCATATTCTCTTTTTTGGCCTTTTTTCACAAGATATAGTGGAGGAGTGGCTATGTATATATATCCTTGCTCAACCATTTCTTTCATGTACCTAAAAAAGAATGTCAATATTAAGGTAGCAATGTGAGATCCATCTACATCTGCATCACACATGATAACTACTTTGTGGTATCTTAATTTTGTTAAGTTTAAAGCCCTTGGATCTTCTTCTGTACCAATACTTACTCCCAAGGCAGTAAACATATTTTTTATTTCTTCATTTTCAAAAACTTTGTGTTGCATTGCCTTTTCAACATTTAAGATTTTTCCTCTTAAAGGTAAAATTGCTTGAAAGTTTCTGTCTCGTCCTTGTTTAGCAGTACCACCTGCAGAATCTCCCTCAACTAAAAATATTTCACATTGAGCAGGGTCTGTTTCGGAGCAATCAGATAATTTTCCAGGCAACCCTCCAATACTCATTACTGTCTTACGCTGAACCATTTCACGTGCTTTCCTTGCAGCATGTCTAGCGGTAGCCGCTAGAATAACTTTTTGCACAATAGTCTTAGCATCGTTAGGGTTTTCCTCAAGATAATCAGTAAGCATCTCAGATACTGCTTGTGAAACCGCAGAAGTTACCTCTCTGTTACCAAGTTTGGTTTTTGTTTGCCCTTCAAATTGTGGCTCTGCAACTTTAACAGAAACGATGGCAGTTAGTCCTTCTCTAAAATCATCTCCAGAAATTTCAAATTTTACATTTTTAAGTAAACCGGAATTGTCTGCATATTTTTTTAAAGTACCCGTTAAACCTCTTCTAAAACCAGACAGATGTGTTCCTCCTTCATGGGTATTAATATTGTTCACATATGAGTGTAAATTTTCAGCATAAGAGGTGTTGTATACCATGGCAACTTCTACAGGAATTCCATTCTTTTCACCTTCCATAGAAATGACTCCAGAAGTTAACTGCTCTCGAGTGCTATCTAGATATCTAATAAATTCTGGCAGACCTTCATCACTGTAAAAAGTTTCTGTTGGAAAATTACCTTCATCGTCTGTGGTTCTTTTATCAGTTAGTGTAATGGTAATTCCTTTGTTTAAAAAAGATAGCTCACGCAAACGGGTAGCTAAAGTATCATAATTGTATTCTATAGTTTGAACAAAAATTGAAGTATCAGGTAAAAAAGTAACAATAGTACCTGTAAAATCAGTTTCACCAACAGTCTTAACCGGATATAAGCTTTTACCTTTAGAATATTCTTGTTGCCAAATTTTTCCTTCTTTGTGAACTGTAGCTGTTAAATGTTCGGATAGAGCATTTACACATGAGACTCCAACACCGTGAAGACCTCCTGAAACCTTATAAGAGTCTTTGTCAAACTTACCACCAGCACCAATCTTAGTCATGACTACTTGCAGTGCAGAGACTCCTTCTTTTTTGTGAATTCCAACCGGTATGCCTCGACCATTATCTTTGGTAGTGATAGAATTGTCTTCGTTAATAATTACGTCTATGGTGTCACAATATCCTCCCATAGCTTCGTCAATAGAGTTGTCTACAACCTCGTAAACTAGATGATGAAGCCCTCTTACACCAACATCTCCAATATACATGGAAGGACGCATTCTTACATGCTCCATTCCTTCTAATGCTTGTATACTGGAAGCATCATAATTATTTTTAATTTCTTCGCTCATAATTTAAAGTGTTTTTATCATAAAAAATCATCACAAAAAGTGATGAAAATCCTATAAAACAAATTTACGAAATATGAGCATTTAAAGAAAGCTAGTTTGCTGATATTACTGCGTTTTATCAACATTTGTTAATTACTAGTAAATGGCTTAAATCTATCTTAAAACCTCTTAAATAGGTGCTTTTAGATTTATAAAAACAAAGGCATTGAATAAAATGATAAAATGTCTTAAAACAAGTTATTTTAAGACATTTATTGGAGTGATTATTAGATGATTTTTATAAAATCATCTAAAGCTAACGTTAGTAGGCATCTTCATGAACTGTTTTAATTGCTCTTCCGCTCGGCTCATTCATATTTTGAAAACTTTTATCCCAGGCCAAAGCAGTAGGAGTACTACAGGCTATAGATGGTACAGATGGTACTGTTAATGCAGCAGTTTCTGAAGGAAAATGCTCTTCAAAAATAGATCGGTAATAAAACTCCTCTTTAGTTCTAGGTGTTTGAATCGGGAAACGATGTGTTGCTTGTAGCATCTGATCATCAGATACAGAAGTGTCTACTAATGTTTTTAATGTGTCTATCCAGTTATACCCAACTCCATCTGAAAATTGCTCTTTTTGTCTCCAAGCTACAGATTCTGGAAGATAAGCTTCAAAAGCCTTACGCAATACCCATTTTTCCATACGCTCTCCATTAATCATTTTATCTTGAGGATTTATTCTCATGGCAACATCCATAAATTCTTTATCCAAAAAAGGGACACGACCCTCTATACCCCAAGCTGCTAAACTTTTGTTAGCTCTTAGGCAATCATATTGATATAGTTTATCCAATTTACGAACAGTTTCTTTGTGAAGCTCCTCGGGGTTTGGTGCTTTGTGAAAGTATAAATACCCTCCAAAAATTTCATCTGCACCTTCTCCAGATAACACCATCTTGATTCCCATAGATTTTATAACTCTAGCCAATAAATACATTGGAGTTGAAGCTCTAATGGTAGTGATGTCGTAGGTTTCTAGATGATAAATAACATCTCTAATTGCATCTAACCCTTCTTGAATGGTAAAGGTCACCTCATGATGTATGGTTCCAATATGATCTGAAACAATTTTAGCTGCGGCTAAATCCGGAGATCCAACCAATCCAATTGAAAAAGAGTGTAGTTGTGGCCACCAAGCTTCTTGGGTATCTCCAGATTCAACTCTTTTTTGTGCATATTTTTTTGCTATGGCAGAGGTTATAGAAGAGTCTAGCCCCCCAGAAAGTAATACGCCGTATGGAACATCAGACATAAGTTGTCTGTGAACAGCTGCCTCCAGAGCATCTTTTAGTTGGTCTATTGAAGTTTGATTTTCCTTTACAGCCTCAAAATCCATCCAATCTCTATGATACCATTTGGTAAGTTTTCCATCTTTGCTAGATAAAAAGTGTCCAGGAGGAAATACTTCAATTTTATTGCAGACCCCTTCAAGTGCTTTTAGTTCTGAAGCTACATAAAATGTTCCATTTTTATCCCAACCTATGTACAAAGGAATAATACCCATATGGTCTCTGGCAATCAAATATTCGTCTTTAATACAGTCATAAACAGCAAATCCAAAAATGCCATTTAAATCATCTAAAAAGGCACTTCCCTTTTTTTGATACAATGCCAAAATCACTTCACAATCAGATTGAGTCTGAAATTTGTAGGAACCCCCAAATTCATTTTCTTCACCAGCTACAAATTGTTTTCTTAATTCTTGATGGTTATAGATTTCACCATTAGCTGCCAAAACAAGTTGTTTGTCTTCGCTAAACAGGGGTTGTTTTCCTGAAGCAGGATCTACAATTGCAAGTCTTTCATGTGCTAAAATAGCCTTATCATTACTATAAATACCACTCCAATCTGGTCCTCTGTGTCTAATAGATTTAGACATTTCTAAAATTTGAGGTCTTAATTTTTCTGAACTTTCCTTTAAATCAAATGCACACACTATACCACACATATTCTCAATTTATTTATTTAAAATTAGATGATTATAAAATCTATGCAAAGAATGGTAATAAAGTTTATAAAATGAAGTTCTATTCAGGTGGTATTCCTATTATTGATAAGAGAACATTAACATTAAGTATTGATATGGGTGTTTTAACTGGAGAATTAGTAAACTTACAAAAACCAATTAACGTAAGTAATTTAGAGAAAGGATTTTACTACTTAAGCATTGCGGATGCAAACGGTGGTTTATTAAAAACAATAAAATTAGTTAAGTAAGATAATTATTACTGGCTTCTAATTGCGTTTAATTTAACTTTTAGATTTATTGGATTATCATTTATAAGTAGAAGGCATAAAACGCCTTCTACTTTTTTTTGCACCTCTATTATGAGTACAAAAAAAATAAAGGTTGTAGTAATAATAATCCATCAATCCATAAATAGTAGTATAAAGCATCTCTCTTTTCGTTTGTAAATAAAATAGTTATTATAACAAACAACATGAATATAATGAGAGTTACTAAAAAATAAATGTGATTAGTGAATTGAAAAAAACATATAACACTGCAAGCTCCTAATGCGAAACAAATTAGTTTAGAAATGTTTATTCCAAATTTATTAACGTATGTATTTACGCCAGCTAAATAATCGCCTTCACCATCCTTTATATCAAACAATAAACAAAGCACGGATATAAAAAAAAACTGTGATGCAACAAACCAAATACTTTGTTCAGTTACTAATTTATTTTCAATGAGTGGAACCAAGGTGCAACTAATAACCCATACCGAAGAAATTAAAAAAGGCTTAATGTAACCAAGACGCCTTAAGTTAAAAGGTTTTAAATAATACAAAGTAGAAACAATCTCTGCTCCAATCATAATTCCAATAGATGTCCAACTTAAATTATTACATAAAAACATAACGGCAATTAACGATGCACCAATACTGTACATTAGTAATTTTTTATGTTTCAATAGCCATAATGAACGCTCGGAATGAATGTTTTCGTTATTTATCATATAACCACGTTGCATATTATATTGCAAGTACGTAGATAGGAATATAAAAAGTAAGTAGGCAATATTTGCCGAATTTAGTGGAATAGAAAATAGACGATAGGTTAACGCCGCTTGTGCTAAAGCGGAAAACGCTATAAATACATTAGCAAAAACTAATATTTTAATAATAGGATTTAAATTTTTAATTTTCAAAAACATCTAACGCGTTTTTTGATGTAATTAAAGCCACTTCTTGTATTGATATATTTTTTATATCGGCAATTTTTTGAGCAACTAAAGGAAGAAAAGCACTTTCGTTACGTTTGCCGCGATAAGGCATTGGCGCCAAATATGGAGCATCCGTTTCTAAAACCAAATCGCTCAAATTTAATTGCTCTACCACTTTATCTAAACCTGAATTTTTAAAGGTAACCACACCACCAATTCCGAGTTTAAAATTTCCGAACGCTACTATTTTACGAGCTTGTTCTAAATCACCACTAAAGCAATGGAAAATTCCTTTCGGTAATTTTTTATAAGAAGATAGTATTGCAAAAATTTCATCAAAAGCGTTTCGGCAATGAATAACAATGGTATAATTAAATTCTAAAGCCCAATCAATTTGCTGCTTAAAAGCAATCTGCTGCTGTTTAATAAATGTTTTATCCCAATATAAATCTATTCCAATTTCACCAATAGCAGCAAACCTACGTTTATCAAGCCATTGCTTTATTGTAGCTAATTCTGCTAAATAACTTTCGTTAACTGAACAGGGATGCAAACCCATCATAGGAAAACAATGATCTGGATATTCTTCTTCCAATTGAAGCATTCCTGAAATACTTTTGCTATCCACATTTGGTAAATAAAATTTAGTGACCGACTTTAAAATCGCGTTTTTTATAACGTCAACTCTATCGGTATTAAATTCCTCGGAATAAAGGTGCGCATGAGTATCTATATAC
>ENA-OSIY01002084-OSIY01002084.1-marine-metagenome-genome-assembly--contig:-NODE-2084-length-10526-cov-6.136759_pt1 | contig 10526 bp, 11 predicted proteins | sample MGYA00237884_ERZ534233 | MGnify/ENA primary metagenome ERZ534233 (study PRJEB26412, sample SAMN06343840) | marine metagenome | isolation source: estuarine water | place: USA: Columbia River Estuary... | reverse complement strand
TTCGTCGGCAGCGTCAGATGTGTATAAGAGACAGCTCATATAATAGATGAAGTCGTGTCCGAATACAGATTCTATAGTGAACGATCCTTTAGTCACTGTACTGTTACCATCCTTTCGAGACGCCCCCAATGCTGTTGTGAATGTTAAATCTTCGAGGACAAACATGTCGCTTGTTCCTGAACGAGTTATATCAAGCTGCAGAGTTAAATCTTCGGCTATCTCGGAGTTGTCTTGGTGATCATTCAGAATATTTGCAACATTATTGACCGATTTGCCTATAGTATGCAACAACGGAAGCATGAACAACCTTGTTCGATATGTCGACTGGTCGGATCTGTCAAGAACATTCGATGATTCTTTTAAGTCAAACTCCGTCACTATGGGTTTTGCAGGAGACGCTACCCACTTGCCTTGGTATTCCGCGTTAAATATATGCGATCCAACGACAACCTCTTTGCGTATTTCTTTAAGTTTCTCCTGATGTTTACCTAATGCGTCTGAGTAATTCAGTCCGCTATTTTTGTAGTGGGTGAGCAACCATTGTCGTTCAGATCTTCTTAATGAATCCTCTCGGTTTATCGTAATGCCTTTACTGAACGAGCTAAGTTTAATCTCGCTTTCTACTTTTTTGATCAGATCGTTAACTGATTCAGTCTTTGTGTTAAAATCCCCAGTTAAACGTTTTATTTCTTTGTCTATTTCTCCAAGTCTTTTTGTTTTATCATCTTGTGACAAATTTATGTCAGAATTTACGTCTATCTTTTCTTGTTCATAGTTAATTAGTTCTTTTTTAAGAGTCCCGACATACTCTACATAACCGTTATAATCTATATCAAACTTTATGTCATGCATTACAAAATAGCTCCTTGATTCGGAATTGTTATGCTTAGTCCAGATTTCAAGTCATGCAACGAGTCGTGTATTTTATCTGGATTTGCAACCATAAAGACCCACCACAACTCTGTAGTGCGATAAAATTTTTGAGACAATAAGTCCGGTCGATTCTCATATTTTGATTCAATTGTATACTGTATTTCAGTGCCATCAAACTTTATCTCTCGTTCCTTCCAAAAACCAAGATAAGAATTGTTCACGATAGTCGTTGTGAAATACGGGCTTGTATCTTTATATTTTCTTGACATATTACATTCTTCCTATTAATTGACCAGTTGCAAAATCTTTAAATGAAAATTCATCACGAGTGTCTATTGGTCGATAATGTGGCAATAGTGATATGGTTATCGATGTAATAATCGGCATCATGCTTTGTTTCACGTTCCGATGAACATCACCATCACTTTTTGAAATATCACTTTCAGCCAACCCGTGAAATCCAACTATAGGATCTTCATCATTTGCTTGAACGAGCACGTTGCTTAGTACTACTGGATAGTCTTGCCACCACTGCTTACCACCATAACTGAATGCTAATACTGGAGGTGGAGTGCCTCTAAAATTGGATTCTTCTTTGTTACCATAATGCATTTTGGTGACTGCTTTTAGAAAATGAATACACGCTGCTGTATATCTGAATTCTTCCTGAGTCAATGACGTCAACTTAAAAGTCATTTCAATCGAGCCCATTGTTGAGTTTGTGTATCGATTGTATTGAAAATTTGAATGAGTCGGCGCATATTGATCATAGTTTGCTGACGAACTCTGTGATATCATTGTAGGGGTATACGGAAATACAATACCTCCTTCTCGATATAACGGATACAAAATGTCACTCTTGTTAATGCTGCCACCGTCCGGAACATCCAGTAAAAACTTTTTAAAAAATGCGTTGCGGGCATCGCCGTCACCCTGAATAAGCAGTCTAGCTTGTATCCCCTTTCCTGCTTTATTAAATGATTGCTCGCCTGGACGTTTATCTGACATTTTTAAATCCTCAATTGGTTAATTCTTCTCTTATTTATCCACTTTCATTAACTACTAATATAACGCCTTGCTGTTGACTTTGAGTAGTTTTATAGGATGATGTAATAAAGGAGCTATAATCATATGTCAACTACCAAAGCAAAACCTAGAAAAAAAGTAAATTATCTAAACAATAAGGACATTCTCATCGAGATTCACAAATCCAAGAATTCATTTTGTGCAAGAACTGATGATTCGTATTGTGATTACGATGTCATTGTAGAGGATCTGTCGGAAATCTTCAAACCAGAAACCATCGAAGAAGCACGTGCGAACCGAATCATCAAGATGAAAACAAAAATGGCCGATGCAATTTTTGCCGAGAAAGGTACTCGAGTGCGATTGTCTAGCATCGACCTTGACGAATCATTAGTAGACGATGATTACATTTTTAGAGTATATACCAACGAGCATCTCCCGTCCGAACTATGTGACAAGACCGGAAAGGTCATCATGGAAAAGGTGAATTTTCCACCATTCAAACATTATATGTTTTCTGAAACTGTCAAAGATACAGCTGTTGAAGTTGTAAGATCACATTGGAAAGGCGATTTTGATACTGGAGAATTCTCTGTCAATCATGGGCGCATCACTGAAAAACTAGGTCGCATGTTCATCATGCTCGTCAAGCGTTACGGTCAGCGAGGCAATTGGCGCGGATACACGTACAATGACGAAATGCAAGGTCAAGCGTTGCTGCAACTCAGTAACTTTGGTTTGAAGTTCAACGAGCACAAGTCTCAGAATCCATTCGCATACTACACCACTGTCATAACAAATTCATTTACCCGTGTACTTTTATCTGAAAAGAAGGGACAATCAGTAAAGGAAACGTTAATGATGGAAAGCGGACTCATGCCAACATTCAGCAGACAAGCCGAAGTCGACATTCAACGAGACAAAGACCAACAGGAACATTAATAAATGCTATTCAAAAAATCGATCAGCTTTACCGACATTCATTTAGGGCTGAAGAATAATTCCGTCCAACATAATCAAGATTGCTTCGCGTACGCACAGTGGTTGATTAGTATGGCAAAGAAAAATGATTGTGAAACTTGCTTTTTCCTCGGAGATTGGCATCATCACCGTTCGAGTATTAACTTGAACACCATGCATTACACTTCGAAAATCCTACAACTTTTAAATGACAATTTCGAGCAAGTGTTTATGCTAGTCGGTAACCATGACTTGTATTACAGAGAGTCGCGTGAAGTGCACGGTTTACGATTCACTGAATTGTATCCAAACATCACTCTCATCGAGAAACCAGTACAGCTAGGGGACGTTATGTTGATCCCTTGGTTGGTCAAGGATGAGTGGAAAGAGTTTGAAGGAATCACAAGCAAGTATGTTTTTGGTCATCTCGAGCTTCCAACTTTCAAGTTGAATCAAATGATTGAGATGCCTGATCACGGACAGCTGAATTCAAAACATTTCTCAAAAACTGAATATGTGTTCTCAGGACACTTTCACAAGCGACAAGTCCAAGGCAACATCCATTACATCGGTAATCCGTTTCCTCACAATTACTCAGATGCTTGGGACGATGATCGCGGGGCAATGCTACTTGAATATGACGGAGAACCTCGTTACATAAATTGGGAAGGGATGCCGAAGTATCGTACAATATCTCTTGACGATTTACTTGTGGACCCATCTTCGATTTTAGAGGATAATATGCATGTACGAGTCTCAATGGACTCGGCGATATCGCACGAGGATCTCAATTACATTAAAGAGACCTTAGCACACAGTTTTAATCTCAGAGAATTACACATTACTTCGAGCGCTTCTCGAGAAGGTTTAGATGGTGGCAGTTTGGTTAACAACGATCTCGTATTCGAGAGTATTGACCAGATTGTTACCAAGCAACTACTAAACATTCAGAGTAAAGCATACGATCAAGATATATTAGTGGCGATTTATAATAGCGTATGAGCATAAAAATCCAGAACATAACCATAAAAAACTTTATGTCAGTCGGCAACGCTACACAAAGCGTTCAGATAGCTGATACTCATCTAACGCTCGTCCTTGGTAACAATATGGACTTGGGTGGCGATGGTAACCGTAACGGTACAGGCAAAACGACCGTGCTGAATGCGCTATGCTATGCATTATATGGCCAAGCACTTACTAACATCAAGCTCAATAACCTCATCAACAAAACTAATAACAAGGATATGATTGTTTCTGTTTCGTTTATGAAGAATGGTCATTTGTACAAGATTGAACGAGGTCGTAAACCCAACGTGTTCAAGTTGTATGTCGATGATCAAGAAACTGGTGATCAGACAGATACTGCTCAAGGCGAAAACAGACAGACGCAAGAAGTATTGAATAGAATTCTCGGAATGAGTCTTCCACTGTTTAAGCACCTTGTTGCGTTGAATACTTACACTGAGCCGTTCTTGGCATTGAGTGCGAATGTTCAACGTGAAATGATCGAAGAGTTATTAGGTATCGGTGTTCTTAGTGAGAAGGCTATTGCATTGAAAGAACAGACCAAGCTCATCAAAGAACAAATTACTGAACAAGACGTATACATCAGAGCGGCTGTTGCATCAAATGAAAAAATTGCTGCTACGATTAATGAGTTAAAGAAGACGTCTGATACTTGGGAAAGCACTCGAGCTACAAGAATCACAAAGCTAGAGAAGCAATTACTAGAACTTCATGAGATTGATATTGACGAAGAGATTAAGCGTCACAATGCCTTAGCTGTTTGGAATGAATTCAATACAACAATGAAAGATTTGGATCGTCAAGAGTCTTCAGTCCTGAAAGCAGTTGTTAAGGATGAGAAGGTTCTCGTAAAGGCTGAGGCTGATCTTGTCACTACCAAAGATCGGACGTGTTATGCATGTGGTCAAGGTCTTCATGATGAAAGTCATGAGCGGATCCTGTCTCAGAAAGAGGCTGCGGTGATGTCTGCTAAGAAGGAACTTGATAGTGCTGCGACTGAGCTCGAAGAGATAATTGCACAGAAGAGTGCATTAGGGGAGCCACCCATCAAACCTCTTGATACTGAATACGATTCAATCACAGAAGCATACTCGCACCACTCGACCATGATGACTGTTGCGAATGCTTTGGAACGAGAGATGGACAGTGCTAACCCGCACACAACTCATATCAATTCCATGATGAAGGATGGTATTCAAGAAGTTGACACTTCAGCAAAAGACGATTTAATCAGAATCAGAGAGCATTACGACTTCCTTGTTAAGTTGCTAACTAACAAAGACTCTTTCATCAGAAAGCAGATCATTGAGCAGAATTTATCGTACCTAAACGTGCGTTTGGGTTCATACTTAGAGGCGTTGGGGTTGCCACATAGTGTGATGTTTTTGAATGATTTGACGGTGGAAATTACTGATCTTGGTAGAGATCTCGATTTTGATAATCTGTCAAGAGGTGAACGAAACCGCTTGATTCTGTCGTTGAACTGGGCATTTCGCGATGTTTTCGAGTCGCTTAACCATTCAATCAACGTACTGTTTATCGATGAGCTTATTGATAACGGAACCGATCAAAGTGGTGTCGATTCAGCTTTGGATATTTTGAAGCGAATGGTTCGTGAACGTGATAAGGATATCTTCCTAGTATCGCATCGAGACGAGTTGATCGGACGAGTGAGCAACGTATTGACTGTTACAAAAGAAAATAACTTCACAACATTCGAGCAAGAATTCTCAGACTAAATTAGTCCAATTTATTAACCCGTATCCGAGAAATTGGGTACGGGTTTTTTCCGTGTTTTAAATAAATACTCTAGGACACGATAGGAGCATTGTTTGAGTAACACTACAGGTACAGGTCGCAACGGCATAGGGCGCAACGGAAGGCGTTCGTCTGATTCTGTGATAGCAGAAGTCCTCCTGCTATCTTATGAAAACAAAAAAGCTATTGATAATCTCACCAAAGGTCTATTGGACCACATGCACGAGGAAGAAGAAACTATCAAAGCTCTTCGTGCACGAATGGAAGAGATTGCTGCTATAGCAGAATCTTCAAAACTCAACATTCCTGAAAATCACACCGACCATCATCGTTACATCGAATCTATAATTACTCGTAACGACAACAATGCTGCGTTTTGGGTAGAACAACGATCTCGACTTGCAACTGCTGGAATATGGGGTATATTAACCATAACCGTGTCAGCATTGTGGTTTCTTATCACAGAATTTTTGAAATCTCGCGGAATCACATTTTAATAAATAATGGCATGGATACAGGACATTGGACTTTCTATGCTGAATTCGATCCGGACGAGTGGTTCGGATTCATTTATCGTATAACAAACCTCGCAACTAAACAAGAATACATCGGAAAAAAACAATTTCGAAGTACTACTCGTCTCAAACCTTTGAAAGGTAAAACTCGTAAACGCAAGAAGGTTACCGACTCGAACTGGAAAGAATACACTGGTTCGTCTACACACCTCAATGCAGCCATCGAAGAAGCTGGGATGGATAATTTTAAATTTGAAATCGTTTCACTCCACGAGACCAAAGGATCGTTGTATTATGCTGAAGTGTATGTGCAGATTACTGAAGACGTCATGCGAGCAACGTTTGATGACGGGATGCCAAAATACTACAATAAGCAAGTTGGTGCTGTAAAATTTAAAGTGAACCCTCCAACACTGAAAGAGTCGAAAATGAACAGCTTATCTCGTACATCGTGACATTGCACGATAAATAAAATTCACACAAAATCTAAAATATCACCAGTCCGTGTTGACCTTTTCGTAATTATGGACTATACTTACATTTATAATCAAATCAATGTCAAGAGAAGAGTCTCTTGACTGGCCGCACCACATCGGGACATCCCACAAATAAAACTAACAAGTATCTCCATTGGTATGTTTTGCCATACCCGTCTTGAGGCTTCTCCCGAGCCGGATTCTGACGTGATACAGGGATAGATTCAACCTAAGAATCAAATGATTAGAGCTCTGTGAAACAGATACAACTCTTATCTCGGTATATGTTGCCAGAAGTGGCATATACTTTGAACCGCTGCTATGTCGAATACAGATATAGGGGGTACCGGGCAACCGCCTCCGTCATTACTGCTGAAACGCTGATGAATTATCTACTTCTGGATGTGTTACAGGACTCAGGGAAAGTTAAAGCAAATTGTTTTGACTTTTTATTTGCTTGTGTATCTCTTATTTTCGCCTCGATTGGGGGCGAAATATATGAGGGATCTTGGGAAAGAGTGTTATAATACATTAGATTAAAATAGATTTGAATAAATGATTTTAAACGATTAAGTGTAATCTGAAGCAAATGAGCGAAGCGATAGCGAGCGAAGTTGCTGAAAGATTAAGAGTGAACGAAGTGAGCTCTAAGATGGTTATTACCTTTAGTACAGTTGAGCATGTTGCGTGTGAAAAACGGGATTTATTTATAAATACTGGATACAATAGGAGATCTAAATGAATAATGCTGAACAAATGAGAAAGATGATGGAAGCTGTTGAGGGTAACAAGCCAACAACTCAAAGCATTAAAGATGCTTTGGTTAAAGTGATCAGTAAGGATGGTATTGATCTTGATACATTTGACTCGGACTATGTTAGAATCCACAACATAGACGTTTATGATATGGATATGCTAAGAGCTATACGGAATGCGTTTAGAGGTGTTAGGAAATTCTCAATGAAGCGACCTGATCCTGAGACTGTAGTAATCTCGTACAGAATTTAATTTAACGGAAAAGAAAAAGGACTCGAACGAGTCCTTTTATATTAAGGGCAATCCTGTTTCTTTTGTGTTTGTTATGTTTTCATTAATAACGCTATCAATGATTTCTTTGTCCTCAAACGAAAGCGTCCATGCTTCGTCTGATGTTATCCCACCTCTCATATACCAACATAATTGATATACGCGCCTCTTAATTTGTTTCGTTTGTTTTTTCATGTCCTCCAACAGAGACTGGATTCCTTCCGAGTCTAGTTGTTGGAGTCTTTGCCGAAAAAATTTGAAGCGTTGACTTCGATCTCCGTATTCCATTCATGCTTGCATTTCTTGTTGGAGCATGTAACATTGACGTTACCGTCATAGGAAGATTTGTTAGCTGCTTCCATTAAATCAGTAATGATCTTCATAGTATCAATATCAGCTTCAGATTGAATAAACTCTTTGATGTGAGATCTGTCAGTGATTTCCGTTCCGTCTGGCAAAGCAATACTAATAATGGCATCCACTACTGTTTCAACTGATAGATTAGCCATGTTGGTATAACTCTGATCGAACATTGCTAATGTCGCTGCGTTTGTGACATCCCCGATCATCTGCATCGCTTTTGATTCGGTAAATGTTGCTAAAGCAATTTTTTGAACTGTTTTATAAGCATGAGGTCTTACTTTGATTTTAAGGTTTGACTCTGAAACAGTGCCAACAAAATCCGATTCTATAGGTTGAATTGTTCCCATCATACCTTCGAGGTCGACTTCGAGATCTGATTCTGTAGAACATTTTGGACAAGTAATTTCAACATCCATTGTTCTTCCAAACGATGCGTAGCGGATAGCTAGTAGCAATGCTGACACGTCTACGTTCGGCATATTTGAAATGTCTGAGATGCCTGTGCAACTCTTGATAACTTTAGCAACAGACTCGCCACTGAGCAGAGCGTCAGGGTTTCTAAGATGAAGTTCATCTACCCCTGTCATTGCCTTTACTTGAACTTCATCTGACATTTCAGACTGTCCGCCCTTAATATTAGAATACTTGCCTCCACTAGGTAAATGAATGGCTAATTTTGGGATTCTTGAGAATCCGGTTAACGGGTTATTACTCATTTGTGTTTCTCCGATAAATAAGAATAGATATTACTAGGTGTGTATTAGTATTTATACTTTGGAGAATGTATGGCAGATGTGAAAATAACAAACGGTGAAGGCAGCGTATCAGCAGTTGAAGGATTACCTAAGTGGTTTACTGAAGGTAGCGGTATGTCTGACGTTTTGAAAACTGCCATGACTGAGCCATTAGGAAACAGACTTGATCACTTATTAAAAGCAATTGAAGCTATGCATAAAAGCACTCAAAAAGCTGATTATGCAGAATCTATCAAGAATTTAGCTAAGATCACGACTGATATTGTTGATAATACTAATGATAATGCTGCAGATGATCGAGCTCAACGAGAGCGAGATAAAGAATCAGCGGCAATCCGTGAAAAGCAAGCTGGACGAATTAAAAGTGCTAATGATGGAATGTTGAAAGGTTTCAGCAACGTTACGAAAGTAATTGACGGCGATGGTTTTGGGACTGTAGCTGGTGCATTCAAAACCTTATCAGCTGGTATGGTCAATTTTGGTTCAGACCCTGCAAAGAGTATGGAAGGTTTCAAAGATAAGTTTGCAATGTTTTCATCAAAGACAGGCATTGCAACAGCCGTATTGTCGGGACTTTCATTGGCAGTCTCAGCAACAATAGCTGTAATGCAAGAATGGAACACATCTGTCAAAACTATGATGGATGAAGGTATTTCAATTCAGAATCAATCATCAAATTCGATGCGAAGCCTTCAGATGAACGCTGAGGAAGCAGGATTACGTGTAGGTGAATATACAGGATTTTTAGGCAAATTTGCTCAGGCGAATCAGCTACTTGGTTCAAAGAGCATGAATAAACTATTAAAAGAAACTGAACGACTATCAACAAAGCAAGGCCGTTACGGTTTAACGTTGGACGAGAATAATGAATATCTTGGTAACTATTTAGAATTGCAACAAACTCAAGGTTTGTTGGCATCTATCGAAGCATCTGAACGAGCGAAAAACTTTCAGAATTATATGGGTGAAATTACAGCACTGTCGTACATGACAGGTGTTCAGCGTAAAGAGATTGCATCTCAAATGAAGTCTCAAGCATCAGATACTTTTTGGAAGGCAGCATTAAATTCCTTACCAAAAGAACAACGAGATGCGATGAACAAGTCATTACAGGTAGCGTCAGGAATGATTGCCTCTCTAGGCGAAGGTGCTCAAGGATTATTTAAAGAATTTTCCAAAGATGCAGCCTTGTCGGCTAGTGGAAGGATTGCCCAGTCGGAGTTGTATCAGCAACTTGCGATGTTAGGTGACGGTTCACAGACTGTATATGAAGGCATGCTAAAATCTGTTGCTGATGGCACTATGACTTCAGAGTCATTTGCATCACAAGTGGATATGTTAAACGACAGATTCCGTAGTTCTTCTGAACGTCTTAACTTGTTAACTCAGAACCAAATTGCAGGAGCAGATGCGATGTCAGCCTTTGCATCTGATATGAACAATTTAAACACTACAGTAGCTGAACGATACAGGCTCTCTAAAAAAGAAATCGAAGCAACGAAGCCGTTCATGGAAGCCATGGCTAAGATGGATCAAGCGTTTCGTAACATATCTACTGCAATTCAAAGTGCTATTGGCGGACCATTAGAAGTATTAGCAAATGCCTTTACATGGATTGCTAGCAAATTTGAAAGTTTCCCAAAAGCTATGACGGCAATGACTCTGGTTGTTATCGCTGCTTCAGCAGCCTTAGTAGCCTATACTGGAAAACTAATGGTTGGCTGGGCAGCTGATAGAATTAGAGG
>ENA-OSIY01002083-OSIY01002083.1-marine-metagenome-genome-assembly--contig:-NODE-2083-length-10535-cov-5.517594_pt1 | contig 10535 bp, 22 predicted proteins | sample MGYA00237884_ERZ534233 | MGnify/ENA primary metagenome ERZ534233 (study PRJEB26412, sample SAMN06343840) | marine metagenome | isolation source: estuarine water | place: USA: Columbia River Estuary... | reverse complement strand
ATGATACGGCGACCACCGAGATCTACACCTCTCTATTCGTCGGCAGCGTCAGATGTGTATAAGAGACAGACCAAATATTTCACCATAAATAATCATACCATCACCTAATAAATTAGGTGTATAGTATTCCTTTACAAAACTCCATAATTTTTCTTTAATTTTATATTTTTCAGCAATTTTAGACCAAACGTCAGTATCATAAAAACCTTGTGAATCTGATCCTTTCTCAACGTTATGAGAACCATAAACGTATTCAAAATTAACCCATTCATCAGTAAACCCAAAGAATTTTTTAACTTTATCTATAAATGATAATCTATTTTTCTTAACAATACCATAACGAGAATTGGTGCCATGTATTTTCCTTGTTATTTGAACTTCATCTGATTCACTAAACATCCCCTTAACATTTTTAATGTTTGGGAATTTATAATATACACCGAATGATGGATTTGATTGGTATTTAATTTTTCTACCTGATGATAATTGGATTTGTTTAATTGGGGGTTCATATTTGAATATACCTAATTTATCCATATAATCATCACCCACTACTAAATCATTTGATTTTAAACCAACTAATTCAGGTGTTATAATTAAACATTCTGAATATACACCACGAAGTTTTACTGTTTTTACTCTACCATCTTTACGAAGGTAATTAGTAATACCTAACTTCTCAGAAGTTTTAAAGGGTATAACAGCATCAGTTGTTGCAACTATTACTAAATCACCAACTGTGTGTTGATCTTTCTTAATAATACAATTCCAACCACCAATTACACCTAATTGAATATTATCTGCACCCTCAATATCTTTTATTTCGTTTATTTTTTCTACGAAACAAATTGAATTTTCATTTTTCATATAAAATTAATTTAATTTTCTTTTAATTTAACCATATTTATTATAAATTAACAATTATGGCACTCGAAGATTTATTATACAACAATAATTATACATTATCATTAAAAGGTCAATCAGGTCCTATATTTGATTATCCTATTAAAAATTCCCCACTACATTATCAATATTCTAGCATTGGTAACCCAAGTGTACCATCATTTGTTAATAATGGTGTTGTTGTTCCTAGACCTCAAAACTCACAATTGGATGCTTTAGACACAAATAGACCTACATCACAATTTGCTAAATACGGACCTAATAGCAAGTACAGCGATAACCCACCAGCTGGTGCGTTTCTCTAATCAGTCCCACCATTTTTCTATATTCTGTTCCATTATCTTAAATAGCAGTTTCCTTGCTCTAATATGATTAGTCTGACTAATATTCATTGCAACACTCATTTTATCATATTCATTTACTTCTTCCCAAGCACCTTTTCCATTTAATATCTTTTTATAAATTAATGGATATTTTTTAAAGTAATCGTTAAAATTTTCTTCTAACATTTTAGATTCCCATGTACTATAACCTTCCATGTCTTCTGTAGGTTCAAACCAATGTTTTGTTTTATGATAATTTGAATACTCATGAGCATAAAAATCATCTTGAATTAATTTCATCAAACGAACACAAGTCATCATTATTTCAGCATCTCGTTTAGCATTTAAATGAATGTCACGTCTTCCAATATATTTTGATTGGGCTTTGAATTTATGTGACATTATGTCAAAAATAAAACTATGATCCCAATGACGATCTTTCCAAATAACAGGAAACCAATACCACAAGTTTTTTAAACCTGTTTTGAAATTTATAAAATAATATTTACCTTCATATTTCCACCATAGTGGAATAGATCGTAATTTTTTTACAATCCATGGTTTTTTATCTCTTTCATCAGCCCATTCATCGAATATATCTTTTTCAGGTTCCATATCTATATTAAATTTAATTTAAATAACTCATAAACACTATTACTAGTTTTAAATTTAATGGAATTTTCTTTTTCTTCCATTATTTCAGTTATAACAGTTGTTTGCCAAGTAAAGAATTGATTAAATGGAGACATTATTAAAGATCTTCCAACTTTAGGTTCGTCATATTTTTCTTTGAATCGACCATCATCATCAAATTCAATCCACATAACTTCTTTAGATTGTTTAGTCAATTTATCTCTTTCTCGGACCAACTTCCAATTAAATTCATTTTCAATAACACCTTGTTCAATACCAATTTGAATCAAATCAGGTTCATTGATATTAACTGGGATTTTGGTTTGTTTTATTTTACTCATATTTATTATTCTATAATTGTTTTTCTATCAATGTATTCTTTAATTGCACGAGACAATGCTATTGCCATGTCTGATTTATTTTGATGTGGGTTTAATTCTATTATAGCATCAATAACTTGTTCTAAATTGATTCTTCCCTCTTTAACCATTTTGGTTACTTTTTCTTGAGAGTACTGTATCGTTATTTTATCAGCCATTTAAAACCATCCTTTCTTTTGTAAAGCTTTAACAAATAGTAGAAAATTATTTTGATCTTTTTTATTTATTTCATCATCTATTTCACCATAAAAATTTTCCTTCATATCAATAATGTCTCTTATCCACCTTGGACTATCTGATAGAAAATTTCCATTATAATCAATTGATATAGCGTCTTGTATTATTTCACCTTCACCATCAACTAAAATAAAAGCCCTAAATTTCCCATCAGATGTTTCGGCATTCAATGAATATACAACATCTATAGTTGTTTCTGTGTGTGCTTCTGATGTTAGGCTATCTTCCTTAACATACCATTCACCATTAATTTCAATTCTATTTTCCATTTTATTTAAGTTTAATTATTAATTCCGTTAAAACTACTTATAACATGTTATAAGTAATTTTAACTAACATCGTAAATTTTTTCTTCCAGCATCTTATCAGCATTATCTGCTAATGCTAACCGAAATCTATCAATAACTATTTGTGCATCATCAAAGTTTATACACCAATCTAAACCATTTGTGTTAAATCCATATGCTCTACCAGATAGATTTCTCCATTGTTCCTCAAAATATCCTTGTGCAAAAAATTTACTTTTACCACTTACATACTTTTCTTCTTTAATTTGATACTTTTCCATTTTAGTTTAGTAAATAATTAATTTGTAATTCATTTAATTTATTGCAAAAATCAGGTTTATTTGTGTGCCATCTTTTACCATAGATACCCATAGCGTATTGTTTAATGTTTATTTTTTCATTAACATTTAATATATACCACGTTTTCATTATAATTCTCCCCTTTCAATTTGTTTAACTAATATTTTAATTTTAGGAATATAATTAGGATCTTCTGCATATCCACTCTTACCTAAATATTCATAATACATATCTTGTGTCTTAATTTCCTTTAAGTACAATGAATTGTAAAATAAACGATCTATAACACAATCTTTCCATGAATTAAATGAAGCGTAACCATAAGCAGCTCCTCCTGACATAGTAACTCTTCTGCCAGGTTCTCTCATGCCAAAACAATTATTATTAGTAATAAATAGGGCACTTTTAAAGTGATTTGATTCTAAAAGTGCTTGTGCATATAATATTTCAGGGAAGGGTGCTCTTCGTTCAATTAAATATTCATATACCATTCTAGGTTTAAATGTTTTCTTTTCAGAATCATTCAACAATAATACTAATTGTTCCTGTTCCAATGGAGTGAAATTAACATATGAATTATTTAATGTATATTTAGTGCCTATTCCCGCACCAATTCCTGTAATTAGGAAAAATAATACAACTGTTAATACATTCAATCGAATCGGATAAAATTCCATTTTATCCTTGTCAAACTTGTAAAACTTTTTCTTTATCATAACTGTTTATTTTAATTATAGTATATATAATGTACAATCAATATTTGCTATATCCAAATATTACATATCACTAATAAGTTACGTATCGTTTATTTCTTCTTTTTCTTAGTCTTTGACTTAACAGGACGTAACTCAAGCTTTTTTATTTCTTCAACTGATTCCTCTTTAGTCATTGATACGAAATTATATGGTGGTGCACAACCTGCGCTAAAGTGTGAGGCAGCATCTAAAGCTTTAGTTAAATATATATCAGTAATTGATTTAGGATGAGCTTTATCTAAAGTACTTTGAAAAGTTTGTGAAAGAGAATATAATGCACCTAATGCTAAATCACTACCACAACCTATTGATAAATATTTATCTGCAGCTATTCCAACTTGAAAATCATCTTCTATATAATATAATACGCCTTTATAACCTACTAAAAATGTTCCACCAACTTCGTCACCTTCTGTAGTTTTCTGTAAATATCCACCCTTTTCAAATGCTTTTCTAACAGCATCTATAAAATCAACAACCATATAATCATAATCTGATTGTTCTGCTTTTTGGCGCCATGGTTTAAAACGAGACGACATTAATATTTGCCCCATTCTGAAACTACTAGTAAAACCAAATATAAATGGACCATTTTGGAATACTTTTTTATCTTTTCTAATATGTTGAGAATAATTTCCATCAGTACCAGCACTATCACCTCCAAGGTAAACAGTTTCCTTATCTAAATAACCTACAATACATGTCATATATTTTTAATTTAATTGTTTAAAAGCTTTGGTAAAAGCCTTTGTTTCGGCTTCAATTCTACTATTATATTCTTTCAAATCACCAATTTCTTGTGATGATGTGCCTATAAACCAATACCATTTATCATTTTTCTTAACAGTAGTAATAATAATACCATTATCATCAAAAAAATCATATAAATCACGTACCTGTCTAGGATTCATAATAGACATAATATTGGTATTAAACATTATATCTCCTGTACGACTTACGTCTTTTATTAGGCTAGCTTTTGTGAATAATGGTACTCCATACCAATCTAATAATTTATTAAAAGTATTTGGATTTTCTTGGGCTAATGATTTGAAATGGATATTATGTTTCATTTTTCTTTTTTCTTAGTAGTTTTCTTAATAGTAGTTGGTTTCTTATTGATTGGTTTAATAGCATCAACTTTTCTTGCTAATTCTACTAATTCTTTTCCAGCTGGTGTAATAAAATAAACTTCATCATTAATATTAGGATCATCTATTGAATCCATTAAACCTTTACTTTTAAGTGATTCGAAATGTGATATAATAATACTTTCAGTTAATAAATCTGAAAAATCTTCAACTTCAATTGTAAATTCTTTACCAGCAATGAATTGTTTCATAAAAAAATTAGCAAAACATTCATATGTTACTTTTTCATCAGCTTCCTCATCACTATAGAAATTTTGTTTCTTTAATGATTCCATGATTGGTTTAATCTTGGCAATTACTGGTTCAGGGTATATAGTTTCACTCATATTAATTTTATGATATATATTTAATGAATTGTTAAAAGTATGAAAATTAATTGGTTTCTTTATATTTCCATTTAAAACCATATGCTGTTTTATTTTAATAAATTATTTACACTGTATATACCTTGTGCAGCACTTACAGCTATTCCTCTAGAAGATAAACTATCTCCAACAAAATGGATATTTGGGTAATCTACTAAAGATAAATCATTATAATCTACTAATACTTCTTCAGATAAGAATTTTACTTCTGGGATGTATATTCCATAATCATCTCCAAAATTGAATACTTTATTTAAATCAGAAATAAAATTTGTTATATATTCAAAATATCCTTCAAAAGCTTCAGATACTTTAATTAGTTCTAACCATCCTATTTGAGTTATATTCATTTCTTCACTTTCAGCACTTAATGAAGGTTTACGATAGTTACCTGGAGAATAATACAGTCCATTTTTACCATCTTGGCATTTATTTACTAATTGTTTTTGAAAATCAAAGGGATTGTTTATTCCTTTAATTTCCATTATTATACCAAAATTAGTCATATTATTAATCATATCTTCTTGTTTAAAACTATGACCATTATATGATTTCATTCCATATGTTTCTTCTTCAGCAACATATGCTGCATTATTATTACTACAAAAGGTTCTTAATGAAACTCTATCATTTGGTTTTTGATATAATTTAAAATCATAAGATATATCAACAATAGATTGCATATATTTTTGAGGTAATTCCATACGAACACCCACTTGGACTGCTTTTGGTTCTTTTTTTAAATTATATTTATCAATTAGTTTTTGAGTTAAATCAATACCTGATTTTCCTGTACCATATATAAGTTTATCAAATCTAATAAATTTACTTCCATGTCCTTTTAAAAATACAATTTGTTCTGGTCCAAAAGAAATATCATTTACTTCTGTTTCCCAAATAAAATTAATTCCTTTTTCAATCAACCAATCATACCATTTTTTACCTAAATCATGTAACCAATTTGTTCCAATATGGTATGTAGGAGCCATTCTTAGATTAAAATATGGTTTAATAAATTCGGGTTCATCAATAGGATTTGAAAACATTACTTTATCAGGTTCAGGGTGAAATCTTAATATGTAAGACCATGTTTCTTCTAATAATTGATCTGCTTTTTCTTCTCCTGTGTATTTAGCTAAATGACCACCTATAGTGTTATGTAAATATACCCATTTACCATCTGAGAAGAGTCCTGCGCCTGCAAAACCTTTCATGACTTCATTTTTAGGTCTTTGGTATGGGTCTTTACCAGCATCAATTATTGTTATCAATTCTCCAGGATATCCATTATCAACTAATTTAGTAGCAGCATTTATACCTGCTACGCCTGCTCCTACTATTACTATTTTTTTCATATTATTTTTATTATAATTATTAAATTTAAGTTTAAAATAGTTAAATAAAATGTGGCACCTGTACGGGTGCCACAACTACCATATTATGTTTCTTTCGAGCGACTGGTTATGAATCAGTCTAAATGTTATTTTATTGTAGTATTAATTTATATAATCTTTTTGATCTTTTTTATATAATTCAATTGATGGTAATATTTCATCTTCTGATTTAATATCATATCCCCATAAATCATCTCCAAATAATTCTCCATTTTTGGATATTGTAAGTAAACCGTAATCATATCCATCATTACCAATTACACCAATCTCAATAGATTTTATTCCTGTTAATTTGTTACCTTCACGTACTTTAGGATTAAAATCATTATCTTTAAGTATATTATATACTTTTCTCATATTAAGTTTAACACCGGTATCTCCACCAACTTGAGATAACTTAATCTGCAGTTCTTCTTTAATAATTTGTTTTAATTCTGATTTTTTCATAGTATTACATATTTTCATAATATTCGTCTAATAAACGAGAAATTATCATTAAAATTTCCTCATCTGATAATGATTTATCATGTTTATCAATGACTTTGTAAAAGTCTTTTAAGAGTGCATTTTGTGTAGAGTCCAATGGTTCATTATCATACTCTTTGATTAATACCTTACTAACCTCTTCCTTGATTATCTGTTTTAATTCTGATTTTTTCATAATTATGTTTTGATATAAATATAATAACTTAGTTTAAGTTAAATTTTTCTTTATATTTTAATACTGCAATTTCTTTCATTTTACATTCCATCATTACATCAACATCTAAACCATACAATTCAACTTTATTGAACAAATAATCACTGTGTGCTTGCAATTTAACTTTTAAACCTTCATTTATACTTTTAGATTCACTGTAGTGTACACATGGTTTTACATTGTTCCAAGTTGAAGTAGCTAATTTTAAAGCCTCTTCTTCTGTTTGATTGCCTGTGCAAAATTTATGATGGTGAAAGTCAAACACAATAGGAATGCCTACTTCCTGGTGCACTAAATCATGTAACTCTTTAGTTGAATACATTGCTGCTTTGTCATCATTTTCAATTGTTAATCTTGACTTGATTTGACTAGGCAACAGATTAAAGTTTTTTACAAATGTTTTAGCAGTGGCAATTTTGTCGCCATATGCTGCTCCCATATGTATGTTTATTTTGTTGAAAGGAGTAGCACTTAAGTCCATTAAATCCATAATGTCACTGTGCATTTGCAAGTCACTTACACTGTTGTCAATAACATGTTGGTGAGGACTAGTAAGTATACAATATTGTCCTGGATGCATTGTGAGTCTTAAATTTTGTTCTTTAGCATATTGTCCACAACGTTGTAAAATTTCTTTGATTTCATCAAAGTCTTTAAAGTCAAACCAGTTTAATTTATTTCCCCACGGAATAATGTTTGATGACATTCTAAAAAATAAAATATTGTTTTCAACATTCCAATGTAAAATCTTTTCTAAGTCTCTAATGTTTTGAACTGCTAAACTGCTGCAATACTCTAAACCTTTTTTACTTAAAGTAGCTTTTTTTAAGCTCCTGTTTGTAGTAATGTCTTGTGCTTTCAATGTTTCATTTAAACATGCGTAACCGTAATTCACTTTAGTCATAACTTATTTTATTTATTTATTTATTTTATTTCTTTTCTATAGAATGCTTGGTAGAAAAATGATTCACCATGTTCATTATCCTCAATTATGAATATTCCACCAGCAGGAATATAACCTAATAAAACTAAATTATTACACTCTATTTTAAAATTATATAAATTATTATTGATTACCACTGTATAGTTATCCATATTTTATTTATTAATTAACATACCAAAACCCGTTAAAGAAAACCCGATTCCAACAAATAACATAATATTTCGCGGAAATTGTTGCATAAATGGTTTAACGTAGTAAGGACCGGGTGAATTTGGCCCATTTCCCAAATACGTACCATAATGTATAGTACCTTCTAATATAGCGGCTGTGGTAAATGCAAGTCCACTAATAAGTAAAACTAATGCACCATCTCTTGGCTCATAGTAACTACCTCCACCCCTCATGTTTAAATTTACTTTATGTTTTATTTGATAATCTTTTTTGAAAATCAATGATGAATCTCCAGCATTTGCTTTTGCATCAATGCTGATGATTAGTAATAGTAACATGATTGTTTTTTTCATAACTTATTTTATTTATTTATTTTATTTTAAATCTTCTTCTTCCAACATTATGCTTACTGTAGGTGTTGTAATTGTAATTCTATATTGTTGTAATCTTTTCATTAATCTTTTTCCCAATTCTACTGCTCGCTCAGTAATGTCATAATTGTTGCTTGGAAATCTAGGATAATTTATTAAACCTACAACAAATCCATCTTCCCTTCCGTCAACATATAAAAAACGAGTTGGTGTTATTGTTACACAACATTTTACTTCATTAGTAAAATCACTGCAAATGTCTTCAGCAATTTTTATATTCATGTTAGATCCTTCATATCCTGATCTAAGACCACACCATATTTGCACATTAAATGAACTAGTTGTTTTCATATTTCAAATATATTACCATGATTTTTAATTCCATCTTCAAATTTTCCATCTTCAACACATGTTGCATTACTAAAAGTAATGTCAGGATGTGAAGTTAATTTTAAAGTTCCTGAATTGACTATATTTTTGTTATTGTGTATGTGACCAAAAAGACATAATTTTGGTTTTATTCTTTCTAAAACATGTCTCCTTAAAGCTTTACAACCACATATATCAAAACTTCCATCTCTATTAGTTGATAAATCTAAAATATTATAAGGAGGACCGTGAACTAAAAGTACATCAATATCTTCAGGAATGTAAGACCAAAATTTATCTAACTTTCCTCTATCTTTCATAAAATACCAATTACAAAAACTAGGTGTTACAGGTGATCCCCAAAATTTAATGCCTTCAATCTCGATACCTTCATTTTCAAGATAAATTATTCCATGATATTTACATAATTCTCTAAATTCTCTATTGTAAACATTAGCATATGCTGAGTGATTACCGGCAATCATTATTTTATGCTTGATAGGCAAATGAGCAAACCAATATAAGAAATCTTTGGTTTCTATTTCATTCATGAAAACTTCATAATAATTACTCTCATCACCTGTAAAACAAACTATATCTATACCTTCAGGTATAGTTAACTCGTTATGTTTACCGTGGGTATCTGATATATGCCAAATTCGTTTCATTTATTTAATTTTTTTCTTTAATGAATTTATGTAAGTATTTACCAATTTATCAAATCGCTCATTAGCCAATTTATATTGTTCAGGGTCTGTTTGGATTTTTAGGATTGGATTCTTTTCAGAATCATAACCTTCAATCATAATTAGACCTGCTTCTAACATAATTCCAAGTTCGATTTGTTCTTCTGGCGTTTCGAATATTAAACTTGTGCGTTCTTTATTTGTTCTCATTTTGATGGAATTTATCTATAAAAATAACTAATGCATACATAAGCATAACTGGTGGGATAAGGAATGATAGAAAGAAACGATCTACGATCCGTTTAGTTGAATTATAACCCCTATCAGCAATGGTAGCTAATATAAATACTGATATGAAGAAAATCATGTGTATAATAACGAATATCATAATTTATTTATTTTGGACCTGTGTTTCCACAATGTCTTTTTGGTGATTTATTTGAATCTCTTCCACTTATTCCCTTTCCTGGGTCTAAAACTGGTTCTTTTGGTGTTGAAGATTCTTCTTTTACTGTTTTTATTTTTACGGCCCCTCGACCCCAAACCCAAGCGTAATCTGTCTCTTAT
>ENA-OSIY01002082-OSIY01002082.1-marine-metagenome-genome-assembly--contig:-NODE-2082-length-10536-cov-5.190936_pt1 | contig 10536 bp, 12 predicted proteins | sample MGYA00237884_ERZ534233 | MGnify/ENA primary metagenome ERZ534233 (study PRJEB26412, sample SAMN06343840) | marine metagenome | isolation source: estuarine water | place: USA: Columbia River Estuary... | reverse complement strand
GAATATGAGGACGCACAGGGTCTTCACTTAACATACTCATTACACTATCAGTAAACGATTTTATTAGATATAACATTTTCTATTTTCATTCTTATGTGGTGGAGAATAAGAGATTCGAACTCTTGACTATTGCTTGCAAAGCAATTGCGTTCCCAATTACGCCAATCCCCCAATTATTATATTTGGTCTCGGTAGCAGGAATCGAACCTACGCTCTATCGTCCCAAACGACAAGTGATACCATTTCACCATACCGAGTTATTTATACTGGTGCCCCATGACAGAATCGAACTGCCGTAACCTGATTACAAAACAGGCGTAATGCCATTATACTAATAGGGCGAAAACTTAAATTACTTTTTCCATTATATTCTTTGCTAAGTTATCTACATCGGCTCTTGTAGTGCCTCCGAGAATAACAATTGCATATTGCTCACCATTCTTATGGACTATCATCACAAGACACTTACCAGCCGCATTCGTTGTGCCAGTTTTAGACACTTCAATGATATCAAATTTGTTCATCAACTTCACGTTAGTGTTATTGACTGGAATCTGTTTCTCTTTATTCTTCTTATCAACAACTTTCAAATCGTATCTACTTAATGCTGATATCTCACGTATCTTATCATGCTTGTACGCATCTGTCAACATGATAACTAAATCTCTTGCAGTACTGGTGTTCTTTGCACTCAGACCAGACGTATCATCAAATTTTGTATTGTACATCTCTAGCGCAATGGCACGTTTGTTCATTTGATAAACTGTCCATAGTTTACCGCCCATACTCTCCGCTAATGCTTCTGCGGCTCTGTTGTCACTTTTCACTAACATCAAATTCAATAATTCTTCTCTAGTGAAATTGTTTTTAGTGTAGAACAATCCTTTGTATGGAACTTTCTCATTCAAAGGAACTCCACTTTCAATTATGACAAGTGCAGTCATTAACTTTGTAATGCTTGCTATAGGTCTTATTGTATCAATTTCAGAATCAACAATCGGATACTGTTTTGTGATATTGTATGCGTAGACTGTAACGGCACTAACATTCAAACACACAAGCATTAATATAGACAAAATTATGCGTTTCATATACTTCTTTATAGTGTGGCTCCAGAGGCAGGGATCGAACCTACGACCAATTGATTAACAGTCAACTGCACTACCGCTGTGCTACTCTGGAATATTACTTTACGACTAACCAAAATCTTTTAAACCAAGTGGTTCTATTTGGTCCATCTTCTCTTTTTATTGATTGGTAATTATCATAATTCCAATCATAAACATGTCTTATTTTTTGATTTTTATCTACCCATCCCCAATCACAATTCAATTCAAAATTATCAAATCTAATAAACTTACAACTTAAATTAGATAATGTATTTTCTACAGACTCTTGCGTAAATATGGGTTGTCTACATTGATATCCATCATACTTGAAATCTTCAGCATCATAAAACGAATCTCTACTATTTGGTACAGGATTCACTTTTGATTCTAATATCATTAGTTGGCTATGGTTTAAAGCACACTCTAAATCTTTTTTCCAATTTTCAATGTGATATAAAACTCCCATATGCAATACTAAATCAAATTTACATTTTAAATTATATTCTAAATTTTGATTGATAATTTTTGTGTTCGGCGTAAAATTAATTTTATCGAATATTGCGTTTAAATTTTCTTCTCTAACATCTGAGAATAAAACATCAGCGCCCAATTTCACAAAATGAATTCCAGCGTCACCTTGACATGCTCCCAACTCCAATAAAGATTTATTTGCAAACCAATCTTCACCAAAGATGTTAATTATCTTATCAACTCTTTTATTGACGAAATTTTCATAGAATGGATATTCAATCATGTTGTTATGGTTGCGGGTGAAGGATTCGAACCTCCGTCCTCCAGGTTATGAGCCTGATAGTCTGACCTCTGACGTAACCCGCTATAATTATTTTTCTATTTCGATTTTTAAATTTTTTGGTTTTCTTGCAAGTTTTGCAAGGTCCACATTTCTTTTTTCTTTAAAGAATTTATGAACGCTTACAATACCTCTTTCAGGTTTATCTTTCCATGGCATATCAGAAAATTCTTGCTGTTGTGTAAACGTATCGGGATCTAAAATATCTTCAGTAATACTTCTCAATGCATGAATACATGTTGCTACAGTATTATCTTCCATTGCAGTCAATCTATGCGCCACATCTTTTTCAATAAAAAGGAAAGTTGGCGCAGTAAAAACTTTAGATGCAATTACATTTCTATCTGCATCAAATTTTTCCACCAATACTTTTCCTGTCGCCAACAGAGTTCCGTGGTCATAGTCGTGAAAATGTCCCTCTTCAGAATCGCCTTTTTTTAAAAAATTCATTAGTCTACAATAAACATTACTGACGGCTAAAATTTTAATTTCTGGATTTGCCATTATCTATCTCCTTTTACAATCTATATGTAATATGTATAACATAAATTTTACTTGGTGCAAATAAATTTTAAATATTTCTGACCATTCGCATAGTCTGCAATCTTGGTCTTTGCTACATATTGCATATGTTTTTTCATTACACCATTTGGTATACTTTCATTAGATAAAATATCTAACACTTCCTCACATGCTAAAATTACATTTTTTGTAATGTCGGTTTCAATAATAGTTGTAAAATTTTTATCGAAGTTAGAATATTCTAGTTCCCACAGTTGATCTTCAGAAAAAGCATCAGTATAACAAAATGTTCCTTCAGATTTTAATATAGAAGAAACGCCATCAAAAAATCTATTCAACCCGAATACATGATGTATTAAAAATTTACCGCTATCTGGATACTCAAGTTTTAAATCCTTTTCTGTGGGTTTTGCAAAATAGCAATGTGATGACTCTACATTAGTAAGGATATCAAATGTGTTTTGATTATATGCACTCGTTAATTCTGTGGCACTACAAACTTTAAATTTTATATTGTTGTGAGTATTTTTACAAAAATCAATAAACTTTTCATTATAGTCACATGCATGAATTTCATCGAATTCTAAAACTTCGCTATATGTTTTTACTCCGCCACCTCTTCCACAACCAACATCTAAAATTGTTTTACCTTTTGTGTTGATGCCGTCCAATAAATTTAAATATAATGATGCGGAATTTATAAAAATGTTATTCTCGTCTAGCAGTTTTGATGCGGGAGAATAACCATGATTCATAAAAATAAACCAAGAAGAATCTTCCAAAACTTTATAATTATTCATAAGTACCTTTACTTGGAGTGGGTGACAGGATTTGAACCTGCATTGTGCGGATTTGCAATCCGTTGCCTAGCCGTTCGGCGCACACCCACATAAACTTGGCGGTCTGTGGGGGAATCGAACCCCCGTAAATGGATAGACAATCCACAGTAATAACCTCTATACGAACAGACCAAAACTTGGTGGAGATGATAGGGATCGAACCTATTGTGACCGAAGTCGGAAGATTTACAGTCTCCTGCCATACCATTACGGCGGCATCTCCAAATACACATAGATATATACAACAACCCTATTATTGTATATATCTATGTTATGTGTTAGGATAAGCTACTCGTTTCCACGCGAGCCCTTAATTGAGCGGTTACTCTGTCCATCTCATTTATTCAAAGTCTGTGTGCAGTGAGATTCTGCCTATCAGAGCCTGCGAGGGTAGTTTCCGGCCTCACGCTTACGGTCTTCTGCCACCGGATCTCTATCGCTAATCAAACGCTATTTTAACGAAAATAGTAACGGGATTTGGCGGAAAAGACGGGACTCGAACCCGCGACTTCCTGCGTGACAGGCAGGCACTCTAACCAACTGAGCTACTTCTCCTAAATCTTGGTGCGAGTACCCGGGGTCGAACCGGGATGCCTTTCGACGAGAGATTTTAAGTCTCTTGAGTATACCGATTTCTCCATACTCGCATACATTTGTTTAGTGTTATCACGCAAATTTAGACGTCGGGTGCTTCCCGGTCAAAGCCGATGCAGTTATATTAGGACCTGTTTCCGGCGGATTAGGCCCGCATAGTGTATGCGTCCATACACGATTCCTTGATAACACTAAACAAATGGTACTCGGCAGGGGAATCGAACCCCTCTTTCCGGCGTGAAAGGCCAGCGTCCTAACCGATAGACGAGCCGAGCAAATTGCCACTAAATTGTTAAAGATCAAAAACAACTAACTCTATCGTTTGTTGCTGTGTAAGTATCAATTATATGACAGTTAAGCCACTTTGTCAACACTTTTTTAAAAATTCTTTGTTGTATTTTTACAACACTTTAAAACTTTTTTGGAGCGGGTAACGAGGTTCGAACTCGTGACGTCTTGCTTGGCAAGCAAGTACTCTACCAACTGAGCTACACCCGCATCAAAAAAACTCTACTATTACTAAAAACAAAAACCTTGGAGTGTTTAGTTCCAAGGCTTGATCATTACAGATGTGTAGGATCAAGCCTGCGGAGTGCCCTCCAAGGCTGGCGTATTTGTTGCTGGCAATAAGTTTGCGTTTCTCATAGTTTATTATATATCCTTTTATTCTTTTTGTCAACCTTTATAGCAAAATAATTTAACTTTTTTCTAAGATTGATTTGAATGAGTCTCTACATTCTTCAAAAGTTCCGCCTACACCCCAGCTGGCAATGATCCTAGTGCCAGTGGCATTGAATCGCTTGACATCATGAGCCACATCATTTCTAATCAGTGCAGGTCTTGTTAGTGCAAATCTATAAACTTCTTGCATGTCACCCAAAATCCTGTAATGGCGTTCATCTGGCTTGTAGACCTTTTCAACTTTGCCGACAGGTTCATAATAAATTGTTTGACTTGTTTCATCACATCCACTAATGGGAATGTTGAATGCCGCAAGTCTATGTCCATCAACGTGCAAAGGAATGTAGCCTTCAGGTTTGGTATGATAGATATTGAGCCAACCACCAATGAATGGGAAACGTTCTAATATAGTACTTAGGTATGGATCTTCATTGGCATTGATTCGTACATAGCCCTGAAGGACAAAGTCGGTCTCTAACTTCTGTATAACTAAGTTGACAATATAAGGGACATCAAGAAAATCTGGTGTTTCGTAAACGTAAAAGTCATCAAGCATACACATACTTATCGGAGAAAAAGTGGACTATTCCTGGAGAAATCTAAACAACATATATCAACACATCCTAAGGCTAGGTATGTTAAGTCCACCTGAAGATGTAATAGCATCATGGTTGCTGTTTGGTAGCAAGCCCCGCATTGAAAACTTCTTAGAGCTAGGATCTTACCTGGGAGGCGGGATTGGAATCTTCAATCAGGCCTTAACCGAAACAGGGCACAACAACGTAAAATTTACAGGTGTTGACCATCTAAGCTTTATTGGTGCCAAGTCTGCAAACACCAGCGGAGCATGGTACACAGACCATTTCAATCGTTGTTTGACCAAGGAAGAAATCAATACCCTAACCACTCTTTCTACCCCCGACGATATGTCAGCCTGGATTAAAGAAAGATGCGAACGTCTTACCGAAACCCCCTTGTCGGTAACTTCTCTGTTGAGTGAGAAAGAAGCCGGCATTCAACAATATGATATCATACATCACGACTATGGCGATGGTGTAGACGAGAACTTGACTACCATGCGTAATTGTATACCCATGTTAAAAGATGATGGTGTTTACATTGTTGACGATTGGTGTACTGGTGCTCCATTGCGTACTTGGGCAACTGTTCTTGCACAACAACAAGGGCTACTATATCCTATCATGTGGGGCAAGAACAAAGTATTCTTTGCCAAGTCCAGTGAGACGGCTCAGACAACTGTAAAAAGCATTTGTGCCAACCCAGAATACAATGGCAAGCTGTTTAAGTTTATGCCAGGGTCAGACCACTTTGGATCCGATTATACCACTATCAGAATGCACTGGCAGGCAATGCAATGGAGTTGAGACACTCTTTAACCTTGTGCCAAGTATTTTCCACAGATAACGTTTCTCTATCAACCACTTGACAGCTTACAGTAATTCTAAATCCATTGCCTTGAACAACATTATGTGGTAATGACGTCATTGCAAATGCGCTTGGTACATTGGTAGATACTTTGTAAATTGGACTTGGACATTCTTCCCAAGTACGTTTGCCTTCTTGTAATTCATCAATCCATTTGTATCGGTAGTCGAGAATTGGTTCACCGCCCAAGTAACTTGGTTTCCATGTTTCGTAACCATCTTCTGCATCCGAGTACCAATGTATTTCTCCCGGGGCATCTGCAAGTTCATAAAAGCTTAGTCGTGTATTAAGCTTCATTGCATCAACATGAACATTAACATCTCTTGTATTTGGCAATAGTGCAAATGTACCAAATGCACCAGCCTTTAGTCCCATGGGGCCAAGAAAGTTATCTACCATACTTTCAAGTTCATATGACGGTGGAGTAGGATATAGCCCAAGCTGTCGTCTTGTGCTTTGTTTTGTGTGCAACTCAGAAATAAAGTACTCACGAAGAAGTACTTTGGTTTCTTCTGGTAAACGTAGAGTCAATGGTACAAAGAAATCAGCTTGCATCCATTACTTATTATTTTCACATACCAGTTTAGCGGTAGCCATAAACTCATCGTAGGCCGCCTTAACCATTGGATGTTCCATTAACTTATTTGCTTCAGTCTCCATTGCCTTTAAGCCTGCTTCAGTAACTTCTCGAGCACTTGGCAGTTCAATGTAATAAACTTCATCACCAAACGACTTGGCCAGTGCTTCCCATGCTTTCTTTTGCTTTTCTGTGATGGGCGTTCTACGTGGTCGCATTTCACTGGCTTTAACCAGTGCGGCACTCATAGCATCTTCGGCATACCGGCCTGCGGCAATCATTGGAGCAAGAGCAGGATTAATATTAAACCTACGACTGCTTCCACCCGGATAACACATTACAAGATGGTTGCCTTTGGGAAAGCTGTCTAAGTATTCGTTATCGTATTCAGCAACAGGCTTATACCTACGTCCAACTTTTTCGTAAAAAATCTTTTTCATAATTCAACTCCTAGCAATCTTGCAATAATTACCTTATCAAAACCTTCTTCAACTGTTGGCATTTCAAATCGAGCAACCATGTCTTGTATAACTTCTGTTGGAATAACTTTACCAGGCCGATCTAACATTTTGGCATGCACCTCAGGTGATGGAGTGTTAAACACCACAGCAATTTTAGTATAGGTAGCTGGTGCCATACGCAATTTCTTTGCACGAGTGTTAATAGTGGTACTGGTTTGGTCCCATACTACGTCCTTACCTTCTACAAAAGCCAACTGTGCCAATTCAGCCATTAGCCCTATTGCTGTTGGCATGTAGTCTTCAAATACTTCATTGTAGGTCTTTCTAACCGACATAGCATACCGTTCAACAAATATATCAGTACTGACGACCACAGTAGTGTCCCAATCAAAAGACTGATGCCCGATCCAAGTTGTTTTTCCTGAACCGGGCACACCAACTAAAACATACAATGTTGTCATGCTCGTTCTGCGGCGTGTTCATCACACAAGGTTCTAATCCAACCACCATGCCGTTGTTCACCTGGCTTGCCACAAGTTTCACAAGTTACTACACTCATTGACTCTGCCATACGAACCATTCCACTGATTTCATCATCACCACCTGTGTAGTAAAAACGTAGGCCACCAAACTTTTCTTTGACTTGATCAACCGTGACCTGTGCTATAATAGGCCGCACGTCACGAAAGTCTTCCTTAAGAATTTCTTCGCGACGTTCTTCTCTGTAGTGCTCTTGGTAACCTTTGTAATATTCATCAAACCTATCAAATTTACCTTGGTGTATTTCAATCAACATCATGTTGTAATCATTATCACGCTGATTTTGTTTAACACTTGAATCAATATGATGTTGGATGTTGCCACACAATGCTCTAAGGATATTGTACCACCCGTCACCACAATCAAATCCCCAGCACATGGCTGTTGTCTGCATGTCTGCATAACGATTAGCAAATAGCTTGGGGTACGTGCCGCAAAGTTCTGCGTCTAGTTTCTCATTCATTACTGTTCTCCAAAGTGTTTGATAATCAAGTTAAGAGCCTCAATGGCCTTAATGTTACCTGCTACATCTTCTGGGTGCAACCAATATCCATCAGGGTTTGAATCTGATTTAGGATTCTTCTTCCATTGTGCTAATTCTTTTTTAAGATACGCACGATAGTTTATCAAATTTAAAACTGTAATGCCATCTGCAATCTCACCATCTAATTCCAGTTTACGTTCTGTTTTCTTTGACATTGGTAACTTCCTTAAAATACACTACGTGCCATAATTGATACGCCTGTGCCTTGTACGCCTGCTTGCCCACCTGCATTAAATTGTCTAACTACGTTAACACCAATTGATGACGTGTTATTTTGTGTTACAGTATAACCCAGTACCAAGTTCATCTCACGTGCCTTAGGAGCCAGGCTCACACGTTCTGTTTGCATAACTGGATTGGCATCTGTTGTACCATCTGCATTGTCAGTGTAAGTGTAGCCTGTGACACCTGTAACTGTAGCATAACCTCGGCGTACTGCCACTGGAGTAGCCACTGCAAGACTTAACGTGTCTTTGGTCTTGCCACTAAACATCAAATTGTTTTGTGCTATGCCCAGCTTCCAGCTATCAGCAATCACATTGGAACCCAGTTGTATCATGCTGTCTTGTACATTGCCTGTACGTGTGATACCCATGGTGTAGTTTCCTACCAGGGCCGTGTTGCCAGTGATAGCTTGGTTAAAGCCAACACCTGTCCATACAGTACTGCTACCACCAAATGCCATTGCACCACCACCTTGTGTGCCCAAGAAGCCGTTGCGTTCTTGTAGTGTACCTGCCTCAAAGCTTAGGCGTGTGCCTGTGTCATGTTGCCATTCATACTGACTAGAAGCGCCACCTTCGCTGGACATAAGTGTTAGAACACCGTTCCGACCAACAGGTGTAGTAAGGTGTCGGTAGTTTGAACCTGCCATGCTCATCCAAGGTGTACCATATTGGTAACTTAGTGCATTGCTGTAGCTGACTGCCTTGGTCAAGTCCACTGCATAGTTGCGTCCAATTGTATCCACTGCTTGAGAGTTTTGCAATACTGAGCTGGTGCTCAAACTAGATGCACCTGCGGTTACTACTCCTGTGCCTTGTAATTGTAGCACTTTGCCTTGTGGGCCTGAACCAGTTAACTTTGTATTGTTGGCAAGTACTAGTGTGCCCATGGGCCGTGTTGCCGCATCAAAGTCTACTAAGCCATGCCCAAACACACTATCAACACCCTTGGCACCAAGGTCCTTGGCTGTATTAAGTGTAACTGCTACCAGTTGTTCTGGACGCATCTGTGGCCATGCTTGCTTCATCAGTGCAACACCACCCGACACGTATGCCGCCGCAGGGCTTGTTCCAATGATTCCAATAGAGCCGCTGGTGTTCAAATTGCCCTTGTCGTCTTTGAGACCTTGTTGATTTGCAACAGAACCATAAACTGCCATGCCCGGAGCAACTACAAAGAAGTCCTTGACTTGATACGGATCATTACAAGTTGTGCCTGACATGTTGGTACAAACGTGTCCAGCCTGATTAGAATGTGGAGCAATGACTCGACCAGTAGCATCAGTAGAGCCAACGATCAGCATGCGACCACCTAGCACCAACCGACCAGTGCTGTCAACTTGAGTAGCAAACGCACCAGGATATTGTGCATAAGGCAAGGCTTGATTGCCAGCGGCCGCTACAATAATAGATCCACGATCAGTTGCCACCTTGTAGTTGTTCAGCGTGGATTGACCATACATGGGAGCATAAGTGGAAATTGGTTTCCACGTTCCGTCAGCATTTTTGGTAGTGCCTTTGACATAAGTGCTGTCATATGAACTGCCCAGGCTCAGGTTAATAACTGTGGCACCATTTGCACTTGCCCAGTCAACTGCCTTACCAACAGCGGCCATATTGATAGTAGTGCTAAGTCCGCCATCACTGACCTGTGCCAACAGCAACATGGCATCTGGTGCCACACCCACTGTACCAGAATTGTTTTTAGAAGCAGCCGCAATGCCTGCCATCATAGTGCCATGATAGCCCCAGTCTTTAGATGTACCTTGGTAAAAGTTTTGGAAGCCCGCAATCTTAGAAGTGCCATTGGCAAACTGAAAATCTTTTTGTGTAAGGTCAAAGCCTTGATCCACAATAGCAATGGTCACGCCTCGGCCAGTAATGCCGCGAGCCCAGGCTGCGGTAACTCCACCCACTGTAAGAACAGTGCTGGTTTCTTTGGCTTCATAGTTGAGAGCTTGGGTCTGTGCCTGTGCGGCACCAGCCAAGAGTGCAAGTACTGCTAGGGTCAGTGCATTACGTTTCATGACGTTCCTTTGTTTAAACTGCTTTACCGTCAACCAATTTGCGGATACGGTGGCCCATGTCTTCTGGGGTGTCACCTTTGCCTGTAAGCATGAAAGCCACGTGCTCTACCATGTCTGCGCTTTTGAACTCCAGGTCCAGACCCAAGTTCTTAAACACCAGG
>ENA-OSIY01002081-OSIY01002081.1-marine-metagenome-genome-assembly--contig:-NODE-2081-length-10540-cov-18.159323_pt1 | contig 10540 bp, 8 predicted proteins | sample MGYA00237884_ERZ534233 | MGnify/ENA primary metagenome ERZ534233 (study PRJEB26412, sample SAMN06343840) | marine metagenome | isolation source: estuarine water | place: USA: Columbia River Estuary... | reverse complement strand
CCAGGAACAATATTAAATGTGCTTCCAGTACCAGGAACTTTATTGAATGTACCGGTACCGGTTCCTGCAACAATATTAAAGTTAGCTCCAGGGCCAGGAACAATATTAAATGTGCTTCCAGTACCAGGAACTTTATTGAATGTACCGGTACCGGTTCCTGCAACAATATTAAATGTACCTGTGCCAGTTCCTGCAACAATATTAAATGTGCTTCCAGTTCCAGGAACAATATTAAAGGTAGCTCCAGGTCCAGGAATTACGTTGAATGTTCCTGTTGCATTTCCGGCGACAATATTAAAGTTAGCTCCAGGGCCAGGAATTAATGCGGTTCCAGTACCACCTTGTCCTGAAACAAGAATACTATTCCTACCATAAGGAATCGCGATATTTCCTGGACTGTTAAACTTCGTCGTACCGACGCCGCTTGCTCTCCAGGTTTTTTCGAGTGTAAATTTAGAACCGCCACCAATACCCATATCTTAGCTCGCATTCTTCACTGACAACGAAACAATGTAAGTATTGCCTGCGTCATACGTCATAATCGACCAGATATCGACAGCATTTGCAGTGGTTGTCGCAGGAGGCGAGACAGCACCCGCGTATTTAGTACCTGTTGGCCATGTGATCGTACGTCCACCTGTAGCATCTTGTTTGGCTACAAGTGTAGCAGAAACCATTCTTGTATTCGCTGGAACTCCAGATGGTGAGATTGTCGTATTTCCAGTAAGTATAAGATCGAAGAAGTTTGCAGTCGAAAAGTCTAGTGTAAATGTACCAGTCACTGCCGCGTTTGACACTTCGTGTTCAGAGTAACCTGCTAGCACCGGGCGAGTAATAAAATTGTTCGCCATTACAACGTTGGCAGCGTGAGTAGTAATGCCTCCTACTTGTAAAGTGGTCGATACGTTTGCAAAGCCAGTTGATGTAATGCCCGTTGAGTTGGCAATGAAGCTAGAACCGACAGTATGCGAAGCAGCATTGACTGCGCCTTGAAATAAACCACCAGTAAGACTTATTGTTCCAGTAGAATCATTTAGGGTTCCGTTGCCGATAGACAATATTGCCCCTGACGAACGAGAAATACCAGCATCATTATTGAATTTTAACACTCCCCCGGCGGCGATATTAATTGAGCCTGTTGTGTCAATTGAATTGGCGGACAAAACAAACCTAGAAGTGGTATTACCTAATGTCTGCCCTGATGAGTTTGATGTAGGAACAATTGCAGTAGCGTTAATTGTGACGCCGGTAGTAGTAAATGAAGCAGCGTTTACAGTGCCTGTATGATAGGCACCTGTTGTGTTTGCAATGAATGAAGTGCCGACAGTTAACAATGCTGAGTTGACTGAAACTGAAGCATTAGCAAAACCAGTAATCGTTGTGTTACCGGCAGCAAGAGTTGTGACGCCTGATAAAGCTCCACCAAGCGTAAGAGAACTTAAAGTACCAACGGAGGTAAGAGACGATGCAAGAATTCCAGTACCTAAAGCTGTAGAGTTAGCAATAGTAGTAGTACCGATCTTATAAACTTTACCGGCCGCAAGATCGATATGTTCGGAAGCGGTCCAGCTGTCAGTTGCATCAACCCAGTTAAATGTCTTATCGGTAGCACCTTTCAGAGTAATACCGCCGCCATCGGCAGTGACATCACTTGGAGTAGTCACATCACCAAGTATAATATTTTTATCTTCTACAAGAAGATTTGTAGAATTTATATTCGTTGTTGTACCATTGATAGTGAGGTTACCAGAAACGGTAATATCACCAGTAATCGTAGTATTACCGGCAGCGAGTGTCGTAACACCAGAAGCTGCGCCTGCTAACGTAAGAGATGTGATTGATAAGGCTGAGTTCACATGAATGCCGGCAGTATTCACAGTGAGTGTCGAACCGGTCGTTACACCGAGTGTACCTGTCGTGGTAATTGTTCCACCAGAAAGACCATTACCAGTTGCGACAGATGTGACTGTTCCTCCGGCATTGTCATCAGCTGCCCAGTATATCGAAGTACCATTTGAGTGTAATACTTGACCGGCAGTACCGATACCACCGTTCGCTTCAAGTCCGACTGCCGTACCGATAGCCACTTTGCTCGTGTTGGCAACAAAGCTAGAACCTACAGTGAGTGAAGCTGAGTTGACGCTGGTGCTGACATTCGCAAAACCAGTAATAGTTGTATTACCGCCTGCTATTGTAGTGCCTACATTCAGACCTGATTTAACGCGAAAGTTATTTGGTGTAGCCATCTGGTTCCCTATCCCACAGATTTTATTCTATTGTATTTATAACTTTAAGCTTTTTATTTGTGGTTATTTTTTAAATTGACTGTCTGATTACTTTGACTGTTTGTGTTACTGATCCATTTGCAGAAGTTGATGTAAAATAGATTTCTACGTTAGCGTTGTTGATGCCCGCGTCGAACGAACCTAGAGAGGTATTAAATAATTGAGCATATTCTGTAATAAGAACGTCGGTGTTGTCATGTAGTAGTAAGATTTCTGATGTGTGTCTTTCAGTACCAGACGATGGCTTAACTGTTAGAATAAGTTTTCCAAAGCTGTAGTTAGCTTTAGGGAACGAATCTATAATATTCTGGGTTGTATTAGATACTGTAGCTGTGTTACTGAAGATAGCAGCGTTATCTAAGATAAGCGCTTTAGCAGATACGTTAGCCCCAGCTGAAACATTGCCAGTAAGCGTTGTTATGCCGGATACCACTAAGTTGCCGGTAATGCTTGAATTACCACTTACGGCAAGAGTAGTACTAATATTAGCAAAGCCTGTTGATGTAATGCCTGTTGAGTTGGCAATGAAGCTAGAACCGACAGTATGTGAAGCGGCATTCACTGTTCCTGTATGGAATGCACCGAGAGTGTTGGCAATAAAACTTGTACCGACAGTTAGAAGCGCAGAGTTAACTGATACTGAAGCATTAGCAAAACCAGTGATCGTAGTATTACCAGCCGCAAGAGTTGTAATGCCCGAAGCTGCTCCAGCAATAGTCAGCGACGAACCACCTTGGATAGTTGTAGTTACGTTAGCAAAACCGGTGATGGTGGTATTACCGACTGCGAATGCTCCGTTATAAGTAAGCGCGCCTGCGCCAGTTCTACCAAGTTTTGTCGTTGTGTCTGCGTTACCAAATATAATAAAACCATTATTGGCAGATTGTTGACCGCGAATAGATACTGTATCAGCTGTGTTGACGTCTCCAAACCAAGCATCGTCACCGATTGAAATATTAGTACCTGATCCGTTATTACTCGTCAGTAATCTATCAATCGATAGTGCCGAGTTAACGTGAATACCGGTCGTATTGACTGTGAGTGTTGGCCCAGCAGTTACTCCGATTGTACCACTAGTTGTAATCGTTCCACCAGAAAGACCATTGGCTGTCGCGACAGAAGTTACGCCTCCGCCGGTAGCACCTTGAGCGCCTTGTGCACCAGTAACACCTTGAGCGCCTTGAAGTCCTTGAGTACCTTGCGCTCCTTGAGCACCAGTAGTACCTTGAGCACCTTGCGCGCCAGTATCACCTTGAGCGCCTTGAGCACCTTGGGCACCTTGAGCGCCAGTAACGCCTTGAGCTCCAGTTGCACCAGTAATTCCTTGCGCGCCAGTATTACCAGTTGCTCCTTGAGCACCAGTTGCACCTTGGGCACCCTGAGCACCCGTGTCTCCGAGATCACCTGTTCTTGCAAACGTAATAATAATATCTTCAAGGTTTGTAAACGATGATGCAGAACCACTCACATAAGCACAATTAACTGTGAACCAACCAGTATTATCTGTCAATGCTGAAATTGTAAACAACGCAAAGTCAGAAGCATCAAGCCGATTAGAGATTCTAAAGTGGCCTTTAATTGTGCTTGTAGAATCGTCGATGGTGTTTAGAAATGATTGAATATTAGTAGCTGCATCATTTGATGCATCAATATACATCGCGCTTGCTAAAGTAACGTCGGCATTATTAAATCTTATCTTACCAGTACCAGGATCAGCTGCGCTTGTGCTTGTATCAAATGTATAATCGAACGTAGCACCGCCAAAGTTACCATCATTGCCTTGAGCGCCTTGGGATCCAGTAACACCTTGAGCACCAGTTGCGCCTTGGGCACCAGTATTGCCTTGAGCACCAGTAGCACCTTGAGCACCAGTATCGCCTTGAGCACCTTGAAGTCCTTGAGTACCTTGAGCTCCAGTAGCTCCTTGAGCGCCAGTAGCACCTTGAACGCCTTGAGCTCCAGTTACACCTTGAGCACCTTGAAGTCCTTGAGCACCTTGAGCTCCAGTAGCTCCTTGCGCACCTTGAGCACCAGTAGCTCCTTGCGCACCTTGAGCACCAGTAACACCTTGTGGACCAGCAACCGATGAAGCTGCACCTTGAGCACCGGTTGTACCTTGAGCACCTTGAGCTCCAGTTGCACCTTGTGCACCAGTAGAGCCTTGAGCACCAGTTACACCTTGAGCACCGAGGGTGACGAATGCATTTAAAGTTGTAACTTGGACAACATCACCAGCAATCGCATTCGATGTGAGTGTGAGAACGGTGGTATTTGTTGTGTTATAGTCAACTCCGGCAATTTGACGAGAGCCATTAATAAAGACGTTTTCAAGTCCGGCAGTATATATGAATGTGTTTGATGTATCGTCAGTGCCCGTAAACACCGTCGTATTCGATGCCACAGTAAACGTGTAGGTATTCATGGTGGCAGCATTTGCTTCGCCGCCTGCACCCCAATAAACGCCTGTTCCATTTGATGAAAGAACTTGGCCGCCGGATCCAGACGATCCGTTAGCTACAATCGTAACAACAGCGAGAGAAGAGAGATTTGAACCGACTTCGAAGATGGCATTGGCAGCATCTGAAGAGAAGACTTTACGATCAGTTAGATTAACCGCAAATTCGCCGTTATCAATAAAACCAGAATTTGCTACGTCAGTAGTATTAGCTGTACGACCAGAAATTGTCGTGCGCTTAAATTGAAATTTGTTTGCCATTCTCAACCTCTATATAGAGCAACGAAGCGGTTATGTAACCCCTAATATTCTATTTATACAGAAGTATCTTCAGCTTTTTTGTTTTTATTTCCAAGCTTCTCAAGATCAACAATTTTTGCTTGAAGACCGGCCATGGTTTTATCCGCCATGGCCAGTCTTGTTTCTAGCATTATGTTCTTACTTGTAAGATCATGAAGATTCGCGAGTAATCGATTGATATACTCATTTACAAATTCAGCTTCCATAAATTAGAACGTGCCTCCGTCAAGTGTTCCGTATACTACCGATGTTCCGTTTGATTGCAGAACCTTACCATTTGTATTAGCTACAAGAACAGTAGCTGCTCCAGTTCCGTTACCTACAAGAATTGCACCGGTTGTGATGGTTGATAGACCAAGTCCACCAGAAGCAACACCAAGTGGTGTTGAGAGGGTAAGAGTATTCGCAGTGATGCTTACATTGACTGTTGAGTTGGCAGTAATAGCAACGTGAGTTGCGTTCGAAATCAAACCGCCTGAAGTCAGGAATGCCTGTAATGTAGCAGTCGTATAACCAACTGCGGCAGTATCTACGGTCGTTGTAGGTTCTGTATTCGAACCAGCAAAAAGCTTATAGACGCCATCTGTGGCATCACGGAAAAGACCAGTGAATTTAGCTCCACTCGAACCGTATTGACCATAAAGACCAATATCAAGAACGTCGGTTGTTGCGTTTCCGTTTGCAAGCTCGATCAGCGAATCTTGGACTGTCAGGTTGGTAGTATCGATTGTCGAAAGCGTACCGAGAACAGTCAGATTTCCAGAAAGAGAAAGATCTGTAATCGAGAGCGAAGTGTTAACGTGTAAACCAGCAGAGTTGACTGTGAGTGTTGAACCAGTTGTAAGGCCAACTGCATCTGCAGAAACGCTAATACCGTTAGCAGCACCAACATGAACACCAGTCGCATTAGCTGTAAGACCATCACCGGCAGTAACATTGATACCAGCAGCATCAACAGAAATACCGTTAGCAGCTTTTGCAAAGACGCCTGAAGTATTCGATACAATACCGTTGTTTGCTACAACAGCAATCGTAGCTGCCCCGCCTTCTCCTGAAGATGCTCCAGAAATACCGGCACCGGCCGTAATAGTAGCAACATAGTCGCCTGATGTACCCGAACCAAGAGCAACGTCGCCTGTCAGTTGCGATGTGGCAATTGAGAGTGCAGCAGCATTGACATAAACGCCTGATGCATTCGAAACAAGAGTATTGTTACCAGCTACAACGTGTACGCCAGTTGCGTTCGAAGCAATACCAGCTCCGGCAACAACAAAAACGCCTGTTGCGTTTGCAGATAGACCGTTATTTGCAATAACGTGTACGCCTGAGGCATTTGAAGCAAGACCGCTATTTGCAACTACAGCAATCGCGTCTGCAGAGACACTGATACCGTTACCGGCACCAACATCAAGAGTTACCGCGCCAGATGTACCGCCACCAGTAAGACCAGAACCGGCTACGACTGATGTAATATCACCATCTTGAGGTGTTATCCAGTATACAGATGTTCCGTTCGATGCAAGAACTTGTCCTGCAGTACCATTTGTGCCATTTGCATTAAGAGCAACGTTAGTTCCAATATTGATCTGTGTGGCATTTGCTACGAACGCCGTACCAACACTCACAATCGCTGCGTTCACGGTGCCTGTAGAGAATACACCGGTGGCATTCGCAACAAAGGAATTAGAACCAACGACGAAGTTACCGCCAGAAGCGGCAGCAACACCACCAGCAACAGAAAGTTTATTATTGGTACTATCAAACGTAAAGTCTGCGTCTCCGGCTAATGTGCCAGAATTATTAAATTGAACTTGCGTATTTGAACCAGCGACCCCAGAAACAGGAGTTTCCCAATAAGCGGCTGTTCCATTTGATGCAAGAACTTGTCCGTTGGTACCTGTCGAACCATTGGCTGTAACTGTTGTCACAACGGCGTTAGCAACAATAATCTTGTCGATACCTGAGGAGCCATTCGCAACGAGTGCTTGATTGGCGGTCAGTATACCAGGATTAAACTTACCGGCAATGGTGATCGAAGCACCATTCGAACCGATAAAGAGATGATCGCCATTGGCTGTAAACGCTAATTCACCGTTAGCTAATACTGGCGCATCAGCTGTCGTTAATGATCTTTTAATTTGAATTAAGTTACCGGTCTCTACGGCCATGTTTTTATTCCTTTTCCCTTAAAATGATCCGCCATCGAGATCCAGATTGAGATCTGCGACTTGTAGTTGTCTCACCTCATATTTATCATTTTGAGAATTGTAGATTAATGTAGAGCCATTGGTTACGTCAACTGTTTTAACATCAAGTATATTTTCAATGCTTCGTATTTCTTGTATTTGATTCTTGAGAGTAATAGGTGATTGCGCGGAAAGACTTCCGCCATTATTAGTAACATTGGCTTTTATTGTTGTAGCCGAAGATCTAATTTGACCTTGAATTGACACTATCTTGTAACTCCCGGAGTGACTGTGACAATACCTTCAACAAGACGAGAAACTGTTCCGCTACCATCAGTCAACTCACAGTCATATACGTATCTTCCGGCAGTAATACCATTTGTGGTATTTGCCGACATCGAAAGAGCGACAACACCGGTGACGGCAGTGATCGAAACTGTGAAAGCAGTTTGAGCAGTCGAAGTATAGTGCTTACGCATCTGAGCGGCACCTGTAAATCCTGCGAGATTTACGATGTTACCATTTTCATCGGTCACATCAATCGATGTAGCAAAAGATGTGCCTTGATCGATTACTATGTTTGCTTTCAGTGCCATTGGTACTCTCTTTAATTGTTATTATTTACATCGATTACTAAAACAGATAATGTTTCATCATTTAAAGCGATGCCTGTTCCTGATAAATCTTTTAATACATAAGGTTTATTTAAATGTTTTTCAAAAAAACCAAAGTGGCTAATTACAGCTTTTGCGGCAGGAGAATTTGGATTAATTATAGTAATAATGCCAGTATAACCATTATCAACCAAATATTGACTAAATTTGGATTGGAACTCTTCAGAATACCACCAAGCTTTTGATCCATTAATGTCACATCCATAAATTGGATGTCTATGTAGTAGATATGGTTTACCATCATAATGTATATTTGTATAACTAGCAATTGCAACTAGATATCCATCTACTTCATATTTAATCATTGGATACCCGTGTATGTCATTCACTAATGCATTTTTTAATTGCTCTTCACCAAGCCTCTTACGTTCTTCAGAGATATGTGTATAGGCTTCGCTGTACAATCTTTCCAATTCATCGATAGATACATCTGTAGAAACACACTTTGTTAACGTTATCATAAAATATCCTATGTAATTGTTAAAGTTTTAGTACCACCAGTAAACGCAGAAAAAGCATCTATCAATTCTGACCATCTGGTTGTATTTGTACCAGAATCATAAGACCCTGTGCCATTACGGCTAAAAGTAATTGTAGGATAGGTTATTGTATTCCACCAAGTACCAGTTTGATCACCTGATACTGCAAATACAAGACTATAGAAAAGCGAGCTTTTAATAGGAACCTGTCTTGCAGTAAACTGTAGAAACGTTGTAGTACCACCGCCAGGTTTATTTATTGTGCTATTAGATGTTGATCCTATTCCGGCAGAGAATAAAATATCTCCAGATGGAGGGTCTGATGTTGAATACCCTTTCCTTGCATAACCTGACCCATAAGTTCCTTGTGATCCTTCTGTCAATGAAGTAGTAAAAAAGGCCAAAGACGGCACAACAAACCCACTAAACTGACTCATTCGTAACGGATCGCCTGCCGTACCAGCACCAATTATGTCAAATGTCGATGTTGCCGGTACAATACCTGCACCTTGTGCATATGCTTTAAAGCTAGTTGAACTGCCATAGCCTTCATCGAAGAAAGCTGCGCGAATAAATTGTCTCCCGCCTACACCACCATCATCATTGAATCTTGCAGGATTGAGTATGGTTATTGCCATTATTGATTCTCCAGCGCATCAACTTTAGTGCTTAACTCCTTGACAGCTTCAATCAAAACCGCAACAAGTCTTGCGTATGCGACCATCTTATAGTCGCCATTATCGCTCATTGCAATCAGTTCAGGCAATTCTTTTTCAACTTGTTGAGCAAGCAAACCGAGTTCAACTTTATCACCTTTGTATCCGAGAAGTTTTTGACCGAGCTCGTTCCAAGTGTATCGAATACCATCGAGACTGTTAACAATATCGAGGGCATTCGGTATATTCCCAATTACATTTTTGAGTGTATCATCAGATGCAACCACGAAGTCTGCCGCTTGTACATTACCATTGACGTAGACTAAACCAGTCGATTTAGTAAATGTAAAGTTTGCTGATCCATTCGCAACGCCGCCGTCGTTGAATTGAACCGTCGTACTTGAACCTGCAACTGGACCGGCAGGACCTTGTGGTCCAGCAACAGTTGATGCAGCGCCTTGTGCTCCAGTAATTCCTTGAGGTCCTTGGGGTCCTTGTGATCCTTGAGCACCAGCAGAGCCTTGAGGACCAGCAACAGATGATGCTGCACCCTGAGATCCAGTAAGGCCTTGTGGTCCTTGTGGTCCTTGAGCTCCGGTAGTACCTTGCGGACCAGCAACCGTCGATGCACTTCCTTGAGCTCCTTGAGCACCAGTTGCACCTTGAGGACCGGCAACTGTTGATGCTGCACCTTGAGCACCAGTTGCACCTTGAGGACCGGCAACTGTTGATGCTGTGCCCTGTGCACCTTGAGCACCGGTTGCACCTTGAGCACCTTGAGCTCCAGTTGCACCTTGTGGTCCTTGAGGCCCGGCAAGTTGTGTCCAAATCAAGTTGGCAGTCGCGCCAGTCGAAGCAAGAACATAACCAGTCGTACCAGCAGATTGTGCGGGAAGAAGATTATTAATCGATCCACCTGTGCCACCGCGCGCAGTGGAAAGTGTACCGACAGTAATTGCAGATGCATCAACGAATACGCCGGCAGTATTCACTGTTAAACCAGCATTCGCTACAAATCCAATCGTAGGATTACCTGCCGTACCATCGCCATTCGTGACACTAATACCATTCGTCGAAGCGATAGAAACCGTAGTACCTGTTCCGGTACCAGTTCGAACTATGATACCATTCGCCGAGATATTATACACAGTGTTCGCATTACTTGCAGTACCAGTATAGAGCGAAGAGTTAACCGCTGCTCCACTCGGAAAGTTAACGGTATTCGTTACGGTAATATTATTTGCAAATACTTGAAAACGCTCGGTTGTCGTGCCGAGTGCGCCGCCGTTTGCATTCGGACGAAGTGTACCAAACGAAGTTGTATCATATAAGAACGCGTTGAATCGATTTGTTGTGTTACCAAGCGGTTGCTGATCAGAAATAGGAATTACTCCACCATTTCCGATTACAACGTTTGCAAAAATAAGCGTGCCGTTGACAGTAAGATTGCCAGATACAACGAACAAGTCATTATTGAAAAAGGCATTTGCTTGTACGTCGACGCG
>ENA-OSIY01002079-OSIY01002079.1-marine-metagenome-genome-assembly--contig:-NODE-2079-length-10542-cov-4.519159_pt1 | contig 10542 bp, 17 predicted proteins | sample MGYA00237884_ERZ534233 | MGnify/ENA primary metagenome ERZ534233 (study PRJEB26412, sample SAMN06343840) | marine metagenome | isolation source: estuarine water | place: USA: Columbia River Estuary... | reverse complement strand
TGCCATATTTATTTATTTAATTTTTGCCAGGTATTTTGCGTATAGGCTAACGCTTGATTAAATTTACATTTTATATACAATCGAACATACGAAAATATAGTGGATAATCCTACTCCTCCTAAAAGAAGTGTCCAAATATTTGGATGAAAGTGCTCTCCACAAAGCCCTAATGCGTGTTTAATTACTTCCGCCATCGAATATTGTTTTAATTTTAAAAAATTCATCTAAAAATTCTTTAGTGTATAGAAATACTTCTTGACCATTAAATTCTAATAACCTTTTTTTATAAGGTTGTTTTTTTAGTATTGCATAAGCATTTACTTTTAATCCTGTTCCATTTTTGTCTGGATGACCTGTGTAATCATAAAGTGATATCATAACTATTATTGTTTTAAATTATTGATTTTTTTAAATTTATTTGCATTATATAAAATGCTGCCGTACTGAATGTCCATAAAATCAACCTCAAAATGGTCATTCATGTTAGCACTTGGTTTAATATTTAAACCATGGTCTTTATATTCAATTCCTTCTAATGCCGCCATTACTGGGTTAGAAGTATCTATTGATTCAATTCTTGGGTTATTATCATACCAACCAAATTCTTGTGGGATTGAACATCCTAATAAATGAAATTTAATATCTTTTAATTCGTTTAATTTTAATAAACCCTGTACAAATCTTACTCTACCTAAAGCCTTACCCATATCTAGATTAGAATGTGGGAAGAAATCATTATACCAAGTAGCACCATAAGATACACATAATTTTGTATAACCTAAATTATGCAATAAATTAGCACATAAATATGCTTGGTTTTTATCTTCACCTTGAATTACAGCAACTTTCTTTGTTTCCTCTGGAAATTCAAACTGTTTCCAATATTTTGCTTGGGCTGCCGTTTGAGCACAATTCATCCAAACATCAGGTACTATAAATTCATTAGGTTTTAATTCATTCACCCAAAACCTTAATCTATCATAATCATATGCTTCTCCTAATTCATGGAGTGAATTATCCATAATAACATATCTACCTTTATCTCTAGCATCTATAAAATATTGTAAATATTCTTCATCTAGGTCTAATAGATGAGGTAAACAATAATCATAATTATTAAATTCGGGTGATGCTGTTAAAAGACATCTAGGTACTTCGTGACTTATTTTCATATACTTAACTTTTTAGGTCGTCCTCTACGCTTTAGTGGATAAGGCATATGGACTATTTTATACTTATCTTCTATAATATAATAAAGATCTATTAGATCTCCACTACATTCTAACATTTCGTTTTCAACTTGTTCTCTATCGCATCGAAAATATTTTGTAAATTCAATTGTCAGCGAACGTAACCTTTCAGTTTCATCCTTTTCAAAATCCTCAATCAAACGTTTTCTTCGAGCTCTAATAACTGATGTTTTTTCTAAATACTTACCATAATCCATCCCACATTCTTCTAATATATCATTTAATTGATACTCAACTTGATATTGTTGGGCTTTATAACATGAATAATCAAAATCACCATTGAATATACGTTCACGAAGTGGTTTACGATTATCAAGTGGTTTATTTTTTGGTTGATAACTTCTCCACCACCTAAACTGGTTATAGTTTATTTTCTGGTATTTGGATAATTCCTTATCTACTTGCTTTCTGGTAAGAGGGATATCAAACATATAACTATAATTGAGATTAATAACGAATATAATGGGTAAGTAAACATTTGTAGTAATACCCAAAATGCTGCTTTAATAATTACAGGAACAAGTAATATTGCTAATACTATAATCCCGATAAATAATGACTTTTGAATTGTATTGTTCATAACCTTTATTTTTTTATTATGCCTAAATATACGACCCCTCTATGCGGTAGCCAAATATTTTTTATCTATTTTATTATTTAAACTCGAGGGCCTCTTACCCCACTTGCCATCCACTTCATAAATTTTAAAAAACTTTCTTCACTAAAGTGTTGTTGTGGATGATTATTTCTCCCAGGAATAGGTTTAAGCACATCTGCTTTAACTTCTGCCCACTGCATATATCGTTTAATAGTAAGAAGATCTTTACCTGTTGCTCTAGAAATTTGGTATAAATCCCATAACTTTGTAGGTGTAGAAGTTATTTTAGGGAAAAATTTGGCTTTAAAATTGAACATAACTTTTATTTTTTTTAGTGTTGCTACTTAATTATAACAACACGTAAATATACGACCCCTCTATGCGGTAGCAAAATTTTTACTAATAAATCTTCGTAGTATCGTCGCCTTTTTTGAATGACATTTTAGACATGATATTATCAAAATAGGATTTTTTATCTATTTCTCTACCATCTTTTCTAGTTAGGACAACACCATCTTCTTGCATTTCTTCAACAATCTGATCATCTATTTCTTCATAGTGTTCTCCTTCATTACCATTTTGACCTATAATATCCATCCTTTTTTCATCTTCTTCGGTATAATCTTCAGGCCAAATGTTACTTTCTTCTTTTACTTCAACTTTTTCTTCGTATAAATTTTCTTTATACCTTTTTTTAGGATATGCTTGATCAAAAGCAAAGTTAGCAGCTACAACTAATGAAATAGCTAAAGGATCAAATACAAAAATTATAATAAGTAGTAGTACATTTATGATTTTATCCATAGGAGTACCCGTTAAACCCGATAAATACTGCAGTGGTCCTAATTCTCCAGCTACCTCGTTGTTACTGTCTAATTCTAGCACTTGTAACTGGAATTTTTGAAGTGAATCTGCTGCTATTTCTCTTTTTCCTTGAGCCAATTTACGATTTTCTTCTTCAACTTCGATACGTTTTGCAGCCATCCTAAGTTCAGTAGTTGAGATTGTGGTTCTAACGCCCCCAGCCACCGAGGTGTCTCGTACTTGGATCGACGAAGCTCTGGCATTAGATAAAGTACTAATATTATTAGATATTCTTTTAATTTCTGTATCATAACGAGTTACATCACTTTGATAAAATTCTACTTTTTGTTGTATAAAACCTTTTTGATTTTCTGCTATACTTAATTTACTATAAGTATCTTGGTAAGCTGCACTTAAAAATCCATAAATACCCATACTAGTAATTAATACTAATATAAACGTTGCTACAGATAAATAAGTTCTTAATGTTTTATTGATTGTATCCCAATACTGGTATAATAATGAAGCTGTAACTAATTTAGCAAATTCTAATGAACCTGCCATTATAATAACTTGGAATTGAGCTCCAGCAAATAATTTACTTAATCCATAAACTGAGTAGAACGCTGCCGATGCACTTACTGATAAAGCAGAAAATGCAATTAGAAATGGAAACATTCCCTTTTTAATATTTTTTAACATAATATTTGTTTAATTAAACAATATCCTTAGACTCAATAAGAGTATAAGAAAAGCTATTTCCCCAAATATCCGAAGAATTTTTGCAGACTCCAAGGAATTTGTGCCAGTCATCATTATTTGCTATAACTTGACAACCTGCTGACCACTTATCTATTTGAGTTGAAGTTTTTCCTGAGCGGCCAGTTGCTCTATGGATATTAATTCCAAATAAACCTTCTTGTACATTTTCCTCTAACAAATCATAATTATCATCTCTATTATTATCTCTGTATACTTTAACTGGTTTTTTCTGTCCTAATGCTTCATACTTACCTGCGTGTAATCTAATCTTATGAGATCCTCTATATTGGCCTGGCTTTAAGATAGCAACACCCTCTTTTTTCATTATATTTTCTACCCAATGTGAACCTGGGTCTGTTGTAGCTTCAAAACAATGAAATTTTTCTTCTCCATCTATGTTATATGAAACTGTAATACAATCATCAAACTTATTAGTCACTTTACCATGTGTGTCTGAGTTTCTTACTCCAATAATATTAAGATTATAATCTCCGCTCTCGAACCATTTGTAACCTTTTTTAGTTACTGTTTCCTTAATTTGCTGTCTAGTATAGCAATCCATAATTTATATTTTTTGGTTTATATATTATAAATATTAGGATTTTATATGCTCTGTGTGCCCTTCCAATAAAATATCAGATCCTAAAACTGAATTATGCAAAGTTCCAAAGTGATGAGTTAACTCATATCTCACTTTAAAGTGAGGTTTTGGTAAATATCTTATATCATTATCTAAATGATCTTTAAAACCAAATTTATTAAAATGGTTTATTAATTTTTGAGCCCCTTGTGGAGTAACCATATAAGCAAAACAATTAGCAAACTCTCTTATATCAGTTAAAAAATGAACATCAAAATTATCTTTAAAAATTTCACTAAAATCAAACCATGAAGATGAAGTTATCCATACATCATCTTCGATTATAACTAGATTAATATTATTATCAACTGAATATTTCCACATATTATAATTGCTTATGGATACTGCTTTAACAGAATTTACATCACAATTATAAAGGTGGATTTCAGAATTTTTAAATAAATTGTTTTCTTCTGGGGAGAATGAATATGTTTTCCCATCTATAGCATCCCAAAAATCAAATGGGTATCTCTTGCCAAAATTAGAGATCATATGATCCCTTCTATCTTGTCTCCTTTTTAAGGATAAAACTTTTATTTCATATTTCATAACTACAATATATTACTCCCGTACCACTAGGGCACGGGAATAAATATTGAACACCTCCTTATTTTTTAACTATGTGATACAATACAAAAGCTCCTACTAAACCTAGTAGTCCTTCTGCGTTAAGTGACCCTAAAATTGCCATGATATTACCTACCACGGATATATTAGGCCAAAAAGGGATTCCGGCTCCTTGGAATAGTACTTCTAGTACTACACCTAAAGCGATTACAGACACACCTATGTGAGTCAGTTTGTCAGCCCAAGAGCCGATCTTGTTAAGAATTTCCATAAAATTGGGTTTTAAGTTAAACAAATGTAACTAGCAACTATTGATCTTCGTTATTTTTTTTACCGAAGATTTTGCCTACCTCAGCGATTCCGAAGGAACCGAGGGTTATGATTACGAAAGAATTATAAATGTAATCTTGTATTTGAAGTTCTTGACCATATACACCAGTAACTATATCTACTACTGCAAAAATGACCATTACGAGAAAGGATAAAAATCCTACTACGTTTTTTTCATTAATATTATTGTCGTCTTTAAACAAATCTTTAAATGCCATATTTCTAGTTTTTAAAAATTAGCAAAACTATTGATGGAACCTTATTAGTGTTGTGATTATAAATATTAAAATCTGTTGGAATTTTGCGCTTCTTCGATAGCTTCGTTTACTTCTCCTACGCTTACAGGAAATTCTAGATCTAATCCTGCTTTAAATTTAATTAAATTATCTCGAGTTATTATAAACATGGTCGGGGCCATTCTAACTCTATATTTTTTCTTTGCTGCTGGGGCTTTAGCTATATCTACTCTATAATAACTAACATCATCTCTATCAGCTAATTCTTTCCAATTAGAGTAACAATTTACTTCATTAAATTTAGCCCAATATTCAACTACTATTACTTTATCATCATCATCTCCAAAGGCTGAATTACCATTTACTGTATTTTCATAATTTGAATCATCTAACCAATACTTTTCTGGAACTTCCTGTTGTCCTAAAAGGAGTGAGGGTATTGCTACTAGTACTAATAATAGTTTTTTCATAGTTATTACTTTTTAGACATCTCGTACATACGTTCTTCTAGCTTATCAAATTTTTCTAAAAGCATTTCAACGTCTTCCTGAGTATCCATAATTGTTTGTCGAATTAACTCATCTTTTAAGTCATATTCTACCCTTTCAATAACTGGTTCAGGTTGGGTTGCGGCATAAGCTATGTCTGCTTGTAATGTAAACCACATACCTGCTATAGTAACAACAAATGCAACTATCATTCCTATTGTTTTTAAGTCTAATGTAACTTTAGTATCTTCTCCTATTTGCTGTGCCATATTTTTTTAATCTAATAAATATCCGTAAGGTGTTGATGTTATATCTTGACCTATTGGAAAGTTTTCTAATCTCATTGATAGGGTCATAGTTCTTTGGATATAAGGGTTATAAAATTCACCCTCCGCAGTTAAACAAATTAATCCTGTGTGTGGTCCTCCCATATGCCCTGCATCTAATACTACTACTTCATTCCAAACTATATACTCATCATTACCAGGTATTTCTACTCCAGCATATTTGTTATCAGGATTTTCCCAAGTATAAGTTCCTACATCTAATAGTTCACCATCATCTAATGCATCTGAGCCTAATGTGTATAATGCAAAATGTTGTCTATCTAATCTTATTTCACCATCATCTAACTGTAAGTAAAGTATAAATATTTTTCTTAATTTTCCATCAACCCATTTTTCTCCACCAAAAGAGTTTATTATTGAATATCTTTCATATGGGTCAAATGAATCGCCATCTAATGCAATTTCAAAAACAGGTGTAAGTACTTCTTCTTCTTTAGAGCACCCTAGAAAAAGGAATAATGTTATAAGTAATAATAATTTTTTCATGATTTATTTAAATGTGTAGTTAAGTCCGAATGTTGTTTGATATAACTTACTATCCCACATTTTGGAATATTCACCTTCTATAAAAATTCCTAAGCTTTTTCCAAGTTTAGTACCTAATGATGCTCCAAAAGAATAATCATGCCATTGTTCACCTTTTAAATTATTATTATGGCCTCCACGTCCCCAACTGTTACGATGTAGGTAACTAAAATCTTTTTCTCCTGCAACATACCTATGGTATGGTAAAATATAATTAGCATACCCATGAAACCAAAAATCTCTTTTATAATGATAAAAATCCATTCCTACTATTGGAGCTAGATCTAACCATGGGTCTAATAAATCCCAAGCTTCACCATTGAAGCGATTCATTAAACCAGGCATAATTCTTTCTCTAAAATCTAAATCAGATGAAGCAACCGTTTCTCCTTCTTCATTAATCCAATACCAATCTTGCAATACTACTTCATTCCCGTAAGGGTCAGTACTTGTTTGTGTATAAAAGATATCTTGGTATCCATATTCTCTACCTAAACCATACCATTGATTAACAGGGTATTCTGCAGGATTTCCATCTGGGCCTATAATTACATTTCCATTCCCGTCATATTGTATTGCTGTTTCATTAAGCCATATTTCAACTGGATTGTAACCATATGCTCTCTCATGTCCTCTTACTATAGCACCAGCAGATATACTGAATTTTTTTCCAATAGGTAACCTTGCTCTTAATTCAGCTGAGTTATAATTTAAGTTAATTTTACCTACTTCTCTAGCTTGTATTTTTACAATATGATGTTTACCTGTATGTTTTAAAAAGAAATTATAATTAGTAAAATCTCTTCCTCTCCATCTTTCTTTTTCAAAATGGAATTGATATTCTAATCCTGTAACTGCTGATGTTGGGGCTCCAAAAGTTAGTTGTTCTTCTGTACCATCATAAAAGTTTTTAGGTTTTCTTTCATAATCAAATCTAGCTAGTTTTCTAATACCAAATCCATATCTGTAATCAAATGGAAATACTTCTGTATTATCTACTACGTCGGGGATTGAATATAAACTACCGTCTTGGTTTGTTCTTAAAAAATAAGATGGCTCAGCAGCTTCTACTGAGTTTGATATATCTCCAGCTCCATACACAGTACCATATTTTAGGAAATCTTTATAGATATCTTTAAATATTTGGCCTTGTACAACTGTAGGTGAAAATAAAATAAACGAAACAATTAATATTAATATCCTCATATTATTATCGTTTTATGTTTGCATATAAATATAGAAAAAGGAAGCGCTAATGCACCTCCTTTAACATTATTTAATTTATTTTTTATTATCCATCGCAGCTTACACAATCTGCCATTCTAGATCCTAAATCTCCTTTAATTACTGAATCAGTTCTTAAATAATAGAATGTTTTTATGCCTAATTTCCACCCCTCTAAATGCACTTGGTTAATCCATTTTGGTGAATCATTTACATCAAATGATAAATTTAGTGATTGAGTTTGGTCAATATAACGTTGTCTAATAGCTGCTTGTCGAACTAATTCTAATTGATTAATTTCAGGGAATGTTAAAAATAATTCTTTTTCTTCGGGTGATAAAATATTATCTGGCAATCCTTGTGCTGAACCATCTTCGGCTAACATTTGATCCCACCATTTATCTTTATCTTCACCTTTAGATTTTAATATTTCTTGCAATGATTTATTTTTTCTAATAAATGTTCCTTTAGCTCCATTAAATGTGTAAATATTAGCAGGTAGAGGTTCAATACCAGCACTAATTCCACCTACAATTACTGAATTTGATACTGTAGGTGCTATAGCTAATAAATGGGTATTTCTCATACCTGTTCCTCTACACCACATTGGCTCTCCATATTCTAATGCTAAAGCCATAGATGCTTTTTCTGCTTTTCCTCTAATATCATTAAAAATATTATGAGTATGGGCTGTAGATGCAACTGAATTAAATGGTAATCCTTTTTGTTGTAGGAAAGTATGCCATCCCATTACACCTAAACCTAAAGCTCTACCTTTTCTAGCATGAGCATGGGTTCTTTTTAAACTTTCTTTCCCATTAGACTTATCAATAAATTCTTGCATTACACCATCTAAAAACCAAGTAGATAATTCAACAGCATCTGTATCTTTCCATTCTTCATATTTAGCTAAATTCATAGAAGATAAACAACAAATAAAACTATGTTCTTCATCTGTAAATAATGTAATTTCAGAACAAATATTTGTCATACTTACATTTAAATTATTTAGTCTATAAGCAATTGGATTATCTTTATTAACATTATCCTTATACATTATATAAGGTTCTCCTGTTTCCATTCTAGATTTTAAAACAGTAGCCCATTTGTTCATTGCTTCTGAATCTCTTGCTTCTAATTTTCTCATAAATGAATCTCCTACAACAACACATTGATGTAAGTTTAGACATTGTCTATTTGGATCACCCTTCGGTCTACGGATTTGTAGAAATTCTTCTATATCTCCATGTTCTATATCTAAATTAACAGACGCTGCACCTCTTCTAACATTTCCTTGATTAGTTGCAATAATGGATGAATCATATATTTTAGCCCAAGGTACTACACCTTCACTTTTACCATTCCCAGTAATTCCTGTTCCACGTTCTCTAATACGAGATAATGAAATACCTACACCACCACCAGAGGCGGTTAACTTCATTAGTTCTGCGTTAGTTAAACCGATTCCACGTATTGAATCGGGTGTATCAACACCAAAACATGAAATTGGTAAACCACGATCAGTTCCCATATTTGACAATACAGGTGAAGCTAAACCTAACCAACCATTCCACATTATTTTAAAGAATTTAGAAGCTAGTTCTGGTTTTTTAAGTCTATTAGCTGAAGCATTTGATACTCTTTTATATGCTGTTCTTACTGTTTCACCAGGTAATAAATAACCCTTTGAAATAGTTGCTAGGGATATTTCATCCATCCACTCAGGATACTGTTTTCCAGCTTCCCATTGACTATAATCTACTTGTAAGGCGTTGTTTTCCATATTATTCTACTTCACTTTCTGCTGTTACTCTTACATTTGAAATAGTATATTCTGCTCCATCTTTACATAAATCAGACCAACCACTACAATTAGGGTCACTATAATCATATAAATTATCAGGATTAGGTGAAAATCCTTGCCATAATGAAGCAACAACTTTATATCCTTTTTCCATGTTTTCTTTTAAACCATCTAAGCTTGTTAATTTACTTCCTGGACCTGCTTCATTGTTTACAAAATCATATACTACTATACTATTATTACCTTGAACATAAGTAGTTGTCATATTAGTATAATCAGAATTAAATTTAGTTACAACATCAAATGGTAATGAAGGATCTATTTTACTTGCATCTACAATACCAGTACCAGTTGTTCCAGTAAAGCAAGAAGTATCTCCTCCTAAAAATGCCCATTGATAATTTTGAGTTTTATTTATGTGTATTGTTGCCTGAGTAGCTACATTTCCATTAGTTTCTAAAAAATCTATTTCATCACAACAGTTTGTACAACCATCACCAGAATCACAATATTCCGTTTCATTCATAACTAAGTAAAAAGTTCCATTAATAAACTTTTGACCTGCTAATTTTGAAATATCTACTGTTGCTGAAATTGAAGAAATATTTTTATACCCTTGAGCAGAACGAACTCTACCAGGATTAAAAAATACCTTATCTTCTCCAATTATAGGGGCACCTTGATTACATCCTTGATTTGCGTCAAGATTAAAAGTTGGGGTAAATACCTCATTGGTTGATTTTTCATTGTTACATCCTAATAATAATAGGGCTAAAATTAATAATTTAATTGTTTTCATTTTTATTGTTTTTAATTGTTAAAATAATGATCCAGCATCCCAATTTTGAACACCTTTACTATAATTTGTTACTCTATTTGCAAAAAAGTCTGTATGTTGTTTTCCAGCTGATAAACTATCAAACCATTTCATTCTTTGTACTGCATCTTTATCTATACCATTTACAAT
>ENA-OSIY01002076-OSIY01002076.1-marine-metagenome-genome-assembly--contig:-NODE-2076-length-10551-cov-5.948826_pt1 | contig 10551 bp, 20 predicted proteins | sample MGYA00237884_ERZ534233 | MGnify/ENA primary metagenome ERZ534233 (study PRJEB26412, sample SAMN06343840) | marine metagenome | isolation source: estuarine water | place: USA: Columbia River Estuary... | reverse complement strand
ACAGACTTGGGGGACTATGGAATTTCGTGGCTCTCCACGGTGCCTTCGCCCTAATCGGATTCATGCTCCGTCAGTTTGAATTATCACGTCTCATTGGTATCCGTCCTTACAATGCTATTGCGTTTTCTGGTCCTATCGCTGTATTTGTCAGTGTCTTTCTTATCTATCCACTGGGCCAGTCTTCATGGTTCTTTGCTCCCTCCTTTGGGGTAGCAGCAATCTTTAGATTCCTACTCTTTCTTCAGGGTTTCCACAACTGGACCCTCAACCCCTTCCATATGATGGGAGTTGCTGGTATTCTTGGTGGAGCATTGTTGTGTGCTATTCACGGTGCCACAGTAGAGAATACTTTGTTTGAGGATGGAGATGGTGCAAATACTTTCAAAGCGTTTGAACCAACCCAAGAAGAAGAAACCTATTCAATGGTCACTGCCAATAGGTTCTGGTCTCAGATCTTTGGTATTGCTTTTAGTAATAAGAGATGGTTGCACTTCTTTATGTTGTTTGTGCCTGTGATGGGTCTTTGGGTGTCTTCTATTGGTATCATCGGTCTTGCTCTTAATTTGAGGGCTTATGACTTTGTATCTCAAGAAATTCGTGCTGCTGAGGATCCAGAATTTGAAACTTTTTACACAAAAAATATACTTTTAAATGACGGCCTAAGGGCTTGGATGGCAACTGCTGATCAACCTCATGAGAACTTTAATTTTCCAGAAGAAATTATGCCAAGAGGGAATGCCCTATAAAATACTCAAATTGAAAACTGAAAGTTAATTCCAAAAATGGGGGGAAAAAATCTCCCCAAAAATTTTACTCCAAAGAGTTTTTCATAATAATAAATAATGACAGATGCTTTCCTAAATGGAACTCTATAATTCTTCTTCGGACTACTTGTTTAATTTACAAGCAACAAGTTCATCAGATGCAAAGAGAATGTGGAGACAATCAATCAAAGATAAATGGAAACATAAATGTGCTTATTGTGAAAGCACAGAATATCTAACAATAGACCATATAGTTCCACAATCAAAAGGTGGAAGTGACTTTCTTACAAACGTATTATGTTGTTGTAGAAGGTGTAATAACTCTAAGTCTCATATTAATTGGGAAGAATGGTACTCATCACAAGATTTCTTTACAGAAGAACGATATGATGTTATAATGAAATGGATGAAACCACAGACAAATTCCAATCTATATAAGTATAAACCAAGAATGAATACATCAATTTAATGGAATCTGAAAGTTTTATGCCCTTATTATACGTAAGGGCATTTATTATCTCAAATCTAGCAATTATTATCCCTATTCTTTTTATCTTATGACATTTACAGTTTACTCTAAAGATGGTTGCCCATATTGCAGTAAAATCGAACAGGTGCTACAATTAACAAACCTTGAGCATGTTGTCTACAAACTTGGTGAGCACTTTGATAGAGAGGCATTTTATTCAGAGTTTGGAGAAGGGTCTACATTTCCTCAAGTCATTGTTGATGAAAATCATATTGGAGGATGTACTGATACAATTAAGTATCTAAAAGAACAAAAAATAGTTTGATGGACAATGAAAAAAATAATCTAAATAAAGATGAACCCCAGATGAATCGGGGGTTTGAGTTGTTAATTAGAGATAGGAGGAGAAGATCATTAGCACCAAAAACTTTTCAACTGAAGTTTGGTAAAATGATTTCTCTTCTTCGAAGAGAGATACACATTCACTTTGACTTTCATTTCGATATTCAGAAAAAGTAACTCTTGGAGAAAAAAAATGTTAGCAGTAGCACTCACAATCGGAACATTGGTTTCAATCTTGTTCTTTTTTGTAGGAGGAGTTGTTGGTTGGTTAGCAAGAGAAAATTCGTATCAAGTTCAACCAGTTTATACTCATCCAGAGATGTTTGACCAAAATGGGAATGTATTTCCCGATGAAATCTTAGCCGTGAGGTTCGAAAATAACCATGACACAGACGATGACGACGAAGACGAAGAAGACTGAAACTCTTCCACCAAATCCTTTTGTTTTTGAAGTTTTGGAACTTGTTTCAAAACAAAGAAGTAATGTTAAAAAAATTGAAGTGCTCAAAACTTATGAGCACGATTCTCTCAAATCTATTTTGATTTGGAACTTTGATGAAACTGTAATTTCACTTCTTCCAGAAGGTGAGGTACCATATAGTGATATTAAAGATCAGAATATTTACTCTGGTAACCTTTCTGATAACCTGGTTAAACAGGCAAATGGTGGAGAGGCAGCAATTACACAAGATCTTAGTGGTGAAGGTAAGACTTCATTGAGAAGAGAATATCAACATCTATATCATTTTGTAAAAGGTGGTAATACTACACTCTCTACAATTCGTAGAGAGTCAATGTTTATCAATATCCTCCGTGGGTTACATCCAAGAGAAGCAGAAGTTCTTTGCCTTGTGAAAGATAAAAAACTTTTTGATAAGTATAAGATTACAAAAGAACTTGTGTCTGAAGCCTATCCAGATATTATTTGGGGTAACCGTTCGTGAGATCAGTTGTAAACAGAGCAGAAGAAACAATGAAAGATCCTGAAAATGAAGAAAGATCTGTTGTTCCTGCACAATATAGGTGTGATATTCTTTTAGAGAAGACAACACTTGAAAAAGTGCAGGATCCATCCTTTCCTATGGACGCATATTTAATATGGTACCTTGATGAAGGTAAGGAGCATATTGATCTTTGTAGAACTCAAAAAATATCAAGTCTTTTTGATATGTATTATGATAAGTATGGTCCTGGATCAGTTCAAAAAATTGATTTTGGATACGGAAGAACTAACCCCAAGGTATGGGGATACAAACAACCAGAGAAAAAGAAAAAAAGATGAGTGAAGGTTTTAATGATGGAAAGGTAAAGGTCAATGTAAATGTTGATGAAATAGATATAATTCTCAAAAAATATAAAAAGTTAAATAAATATAAAAAGTCTGCTCTTTTTGCTGTGAAAACTATTGACGGGACTGAAAGTATTATCACTTCTCTAATCAAAGAAGCACAGGAGGATCCAGTAGTCTAATGGGAAAGCACTATCTACTAAATCTATACGATTGCTCTTTTGTTCTTTTGAATGACGAACAATTTTTAATAAAATTATTAGAAAGTGCGGCAATATTATCTGGGGCAACAGTAATACAAACAATATTTAAAAAATTTGATCCACAAGGAGTTACAGTTATTTGTTTACTCGCAGAAAGTCATATTAGCATTCATACCTGGCCCGAAGAAGGTAAAGCAGCAGTAGATTTATATACTTGCGGTGATTCAAATCCAAAAATGGGTTGTGATATGATTATCGATAATTTGTGTTCAACAAACCACACTCTTTCTTACATAGAACGATGAATTTCGATACTGTTTTCATTTCTGATGTTCATTTAGGAACGACTAGATGTGATACTCATAGGTTTTTAAAGTTTTTAAAAGAACTTGATACAAAAAAACTTGTAATGGTTGGAGACATATTTGATATTGCCTGTATGGAACACTACGGGACGAGATGGAGAAGAGAACATACTGAATGTATTCATCAGATTTTTAATCTTGCAAAAAAAGGAACAGAAATAGTTTATATACTTGGAAATCACGAATCACAACTTCGTCGTTATTCTGGATTTATACATCACAATTTTAGTATTGTAGATCAATATGTTCATATAGATGCTAAAGGAAATAAGTTTCTTTGTGTTCACGGAGACAAGTATTCTGAATATTCTTCTGGTTCATGGAAACAATTGATGTTTAATAAAGGATATGAAATCATTAGTCCTTTGAGTTTTTGGTTAGAAAGATTTTTTAAATTCTCTTTGGTTTATTATTTAAAGAATAGTATTCGTGGAAAAAATTATATTAATCAATATGAAACTGATATTGCATACTATTGTTCTCAAAAAAGTCAAGAATACTCTGGAGTAGTATGTGGTCATATACATTCTGGTAATATTCGTAATTTTGATGAACTTACATATATGTGTTGTGGAGACTGGTGTGATACTTGCTCAGCAATTTTAGAAAAAAACGGAATATATTGCTTACAAAAATACTAAAAAATTATAAAGAGAGAAACTTGACTTTCTCTCTTTTTTTGTCTATAATTATAACGAGATATTTAAACTTATGAACCGAGATAAACTTAAAATCATCATCAAAAATCTTGAACTTCTAACTCAATCACTCAAAGAAGAAGTGTATGCTGATACCTCTGCGTATAATTGTAGTCAGATTCCATCACGCATAGGAGAATTGGACGATTATGATGAAATTTTTGAAGATGATGACTGATGAGATATAAAGAAACAATTCGTCTCATTAAAAAAGCACTTAAAACTCCAGAATTATACTCAGAGGAAGAGATTCTTTATATGAGAAAATCATTGGATAGTGCCTTACTCAATCTTGCTCGCAAAAAAAGCATCAAAAAACAAAAAGGATTTGGATTTTCAAATGAAACCTAACGTTAAACTTATTTCTATAACCCCAAATGCAGAAAAGACAATGGCTTATATTGCCAGAGTCTCAAATCCTGCAAATCAAGAAAACGAAAACTATTCTAAATTACTTGGTTATTGTATCAAGCATAATCATTGGAGTGTCTTTGAACAGGCACATATGACACTTGAGATTGAAACAAATCGTGGTATTGCTGCTCAAATACTACGTCATAGAAGTTTTACATTTCAAGAGTTCTCACAACGTTATGCTGATACAAATCTTTTAGCAGAAGAAATACCATTACCAGAACTTCGTAGACAAGATACTAAAAATCGTCAAAATTCTATTAATGATATTGATGAAGAAAAGTTATTCGCAATGAATAAGATGATACGTCATTTGTTTATTGACGCACAAGACACTTACAACTATCTTTTGGAACAAGGAGTAGCAAAAGAATGTGCAAGGTTTGTGCTGCCTCTGGCAACTCCTACACGTCTTTATATGACTGGTAGTTGCCGTTCTTGGATACATTATATCAACCTTCGTTCAGCACACGGAACTCAAAAAGAACATATGGATATTGTAGAAGCAGTTCGTTGTATTTTTATCTGGCAGTTTCCAGGTGTTTCTAATGCTTTGGAATGGGTGAAATCTCCTGAATGTTCTGAACTCACTGAATCCTACGATGCTCCTTCTATTAGATTAGAATAAATACTCACATACAAAATGGAGAAATGAATTGGCAATTTACCCGATTATTCATAAAGAAACAGGTGAGACTAAAGTAATTGAAATGAGTGTTCATGACATTACTGAATGGTATCAAAATAACCCAGAGTGGAAAAGAGACTGGCCGTCTGGATGCGCAAGTTCAGTAGAGTTAGGTGAAATTTATGATAGACTGAAAAAAACTAAACCAGGATGGAATGAAGTACTTTCTCGTGCATCAAAAGTACCAGGATCAAGAGTAAAACCTATCTAAAAATATGACAAGAAAAAGAAGGAGTAATGGAAATCAACCCCCTGCGGTTGGATTAATGTCTAAGTTGTCTAAAAGAAAAAAACCAATTGGTCAAGAACTACTTTTAGATATTGAACCACTTACTGACAATCAAAGAAAACTATTTGAGTCTTATGATGCTGGTAAGCACTTAGTTGCTCATGGTGTTGCTGGTTCTGGAAAGACCTTTCTATGCCTCTTTAAGGCACTCCAAGATGTTTTGAGTGAGTATACACCATACGAAAAGATTTACATCGTCAGGTCTCTTGTACCCACTCGTGAGATAGGTTTCCTTCCAGGAAGTCACGATGATAAGGCATCTCTTTATCAAATTCCTTATAAGAATATGGTAAAGTATATGTTCCAGATGCCGAGTGATGCTGACTTTGAGATGCTCTACGGAAATCTCAAGGCACAAGAGACTATTAGTTTTTGGAGTACTTCTTTTATTCGTGGTACAACACTTGATAACTGTATTATTATTGTTGATGAGCTCGAAAATTTAAATTTCCACGAATTGGATTCTATCATTACTCGTGTTGGTGAAAATACCAAAATTCTTTTCTGTGGTGATGCTTCTCAAAGTGATTTGGTTCGTCAAAATGAAAAGAATGGAGTAGTTGATTTTATGAAAATTCTTCGTCAAATGCCTTCGTTTGATATTATTGAATTTGAAGTTGAGGATGTAATCCGTAGTGGTTTGATTAAAGAATACATTATTACAAAAATGGAACTTGGTTTATGACATTTATTCATCATAATTTTTTAGGTGATCTTGAGTTAGAAAAAAAAGAATCAGATGGTATGCGTCTTTACAACCTTCCAAATGGAGATTGGGTACCATCTATTACTACTGTGACATCTTTTTATAATCGTGAGATTTTTGTTAAGTGGAGAAAAAGAATTGGACTTGAAGAAGCAAATCGTATTACAAAAAGAGCAACAGCAAGAGGAACTGATTTCCACCAAGTCTGTCAAGACTATTTGGAAAATAAAGAATTGAACTGGGATGATTATCAACCACTCTCAAAGTTTATGTTCTTTCATACGAAACCATATCTGGATAAGATAAATAATATTCATGCGATTGAAAGAACCTTATACTCAGAATACCTTGGACTTGCTGGAAGAGTTGATTGTATTGGTGAATATGAGGGAGAACTTGCAGTAATTGACTTTAAAACATCAGAAAAAATCAAACCAGAAGAATGGTTGGAAAATTATTTCGTTCAGGAAATGTTTTATGGATCTGCATATTATGAATTAACTGGAATTCCGATTGTAAAACTGATTACTATTATGGTAACTCCTGGTGGTGATGTAAAAGTATTTGACAAAAGAAACAAAAACGATTATATTAAGTTATTAGTTCGTTATATCAAAAAATTTGTACTTCACAATATTAGGTCAACGGATGGAAAATGAATTAGAAAAGGCAATAGAAAATAAGTTCTTTTGTCCCACTAAATTTGCGCAACAGATAGAAGAACTCGTACAAATTAATATAGAAATGAACTATATTGATGCGATTGTATATTTCTGCGAACAGAATAGTGTTGATTTAGAATCAGTGCCTAAGCTAATTTCAAAACCACTCAAAGATAAAATTAAGTTTGAGGCCATGGAACTTAATTTTCTTAAAAAGACTTCTCGTGCTAAATTAGTATTTTAATTCAATTTTGGGGTGCAAAAAATCCCGGCAAAAAAATCCTTATATTACCTTTTTGAATGATGCCGTTCGATACATATAAATGTTACTTATCGTTAAAGAACCATTTTACTAAGGATTCTTATGATTATCACAAGTATTGTGGAAAATCCAGAGCAACAGTACAGTCTTTCTATAAACGCAAAGATCGATTTTGGTTTGAAAAGTTCTCAAGAAGTAAAACAGATGCTGAAGTAGTAGAGTTTTTTGTATCAAACTTTATTTCTTGTACAGATCCAGGAAGACTTTGGATTGGTGAAATGATGAAAGAGGGTGATGTTAGATATACTGAATGGAAAAAAAGAACTCAATCACTTTCTTATATTTTCAAAGAAGAAATAGAGTCAGTTTTTACTTCTAAGAACTTTGACGAAATGTTTCTTATTAAAAGTAATCAACACCCACAAATTCTAAAAGAGCACTTACAATCTAATATTTCACTGGAAACAATGTTAATTTTGGATAAAATTGTTGGATATAAAACTAATTTCGATAAAAAACTTGATGATCCTGTATGGAAATCAATCTCGATGAAAATTATGAAGTATAACCCCTTTCTAAATATCGATGTATTGAATTACCGCAAAATCTTAAAAAAGGTTATTATGGAGGGACAATGAGTTTTTTTGAATCAGAAATTGTTTGTGATGAACTTGAAGAACTTCACGATCTTCAGAATGAAATCTATGGAAATCTTTTTGATTATCCAAAAATGACAAAGAAAGAAAAACTATATCATATAGAACTATTAGAACAACTTTTAGAAAAACAACAAATACTTTTTACTCGTTTAAATTTGTCTGATGACCCAGAGGCAAAGGAAATGAGAGATAGAATTTTAGATTCTGCAAAGATGATGGGACTTACATTAGGGCAAGATATGAGTGTTATTTTCAGTAATATGAAAAGTCTTATTGAAATGATGAAATTTCAGGTTGACAGAGTAGATTCGTAGATATACAATAAGTATGGGCTGGATGATCCCTTAAGCAAAATCAACAAGCCAAATCCTATTAATACAAAGGTAAAAATGTCATTTGAAAATCTAAAAAAGCAATCTAAACTTGGTTCTTTGACCTCTAAACTGGTTAAAGAAGTTGAAAAGATGAGTACTACATCTAGTGGTGCTGATGAACGTCTATGGAAACCAGAAGTAGACAAGACTGGTAATGGTTTTGCAGTTCTTCGTTTTTTACCAGCACCTGATGGTGAAGAACTCCCTTGGGCAAAGATGTATTCACACGCATTTCAAGGAAATGGTGGATGGTATATTGAAAATTCTCTGACTACTATTGGTGGTAAAGACCCACTTGGAGAATATAATCGTGAATTATGGAATACTGGAACTGAAGCAAATAAAGAAACTGTACGTAAGCAAAAACGTAAACTTAACTACTATTCTAACATTTATGTAGTAAAAGACCCTGCGAATCCATCAAACGAAGGTAAAGTCTTTCTGTTTAAGTATGGTAAGAAAATCTTTGATAAGATTATGGAAGCAATGCAACCTGAATTTGAAGATGAGTCACCAATCAATCCTTTTGACTTCTGGTTGGGTGCAAACTTTAAACTGAAGATTGTAAAGAAAGATGGTTACTGGAACTACGACAAATCTGAATTTGATCGTGTTTCTCCACTTCTTGACGATGATGACGCAATGGAAGCACTTTGGAAGAAAGAGTATTCTCTTGCTGCTGTGACTGCTCCAGACCAGTTTAAGACCTATGAAGAACTTGAACGTCGTATGAATATGGTTCTTGGAAACAAGACTGCCCCAACTCGTTCTCGTGAAGTTGCAGAGCAAGAAGATTCATATTCTTCTTATGAAGAAAAATCATCTGTAACAGAAAATCGTGTCGTAGAAGAACTGGAAAAATCTTATGCTCGTAGTAAGGCACCAGTATCTAAAGTTGAACCTGATGAAGATGAGGATGATGCATTATCATATTTCCAAAAATTAGCAGAAGAATAATCAACTATAAATTCTAATATTATCACCACGCTTAAGGTCTTCACGAATATATTGTGAAGATCCTTTTTTGTATGGCATAATATTATCCATATCATTAACCACAATATTCAAGTATCTTGGTTTGAGTAAGTAAATATTTCTCTTTGCATCTTCTAGTTTAATCTCATAATCATAGTTTGTGATTGGAGTTGCAATATTTCCGGTTTCTATCTGAGAATCTATAAAGTAATCATAATAACTTACTGAATATGGAGAACTCACTTCAAGACCTGAAGGAACAATCGTAACTCCCTGACTGTTTTTAATTTCTGAAGTTTCATAGTGATGAATACCATTATAAAGAACATCATAATCACCATATTTTTCAACCAAATAACGATCTAAATCATCTTGTAGAAGTGGCCATTCTGATTGAATATTGACAATATTATTTGATAGTAAAATCACCCAATCAAGAGTTGGATCACCATAAAAATTTTCTGCAACATTATCAGGACGATCATTTCCCCGAATCTGATACTTCTCAAAAAATGCAAGTTCCTGAAAAATATCAGGACGAAGACTTCCTTTCTTAAATAAATTTTTGACTTGTATATAATCTGATATGTTCTTGGATTCTGCAATCCGACTTACATATTCAAAGTTTGGAACCTGACGGAAATAAGATGCCATTTTAATAACCTATATTTTTAAATGGTCCTGAAGCATCCTTTTCACCATCATCATAATCATCATCAAAGATTGGTTCAAGTTCACTAAAACTAAGTGAAAGTTCATATGCGGTCATAGATCTTCCATTGGGATCGGAATCATCATAACTCATATATTGACCATCAGGAGTATAGTTTACACTACAATTGGTAAGAGCACATTCTTTAAAACGATTTAGATATGGGTGTTCTGTATTTGATGTTAAATAACTAATTCTAAAAGTGTGGGGTGCTTTTAGAAGAAGAACAGATTCACTTCTTTTTACCGACATTGCTTGTTTAAAGTATCTTATAATAGTTCTTACTCTTATTGCTTCTGATTTTGATCTCGGAGTCATTTTAAAACTAAATGAAAACTCTCTGAGTGAAGGACCATCAAAAAGAAGTTCTAAATTTGGATTTATCACCACACCATATTGTCTTGATAAAACATTTTGACCAAGAGCAAGCTCACCACTATCAATACCTGGACCATCTGCTAGCACTTGACCAGAATTAACTTTATCTCCGACCCATACAAATGGACGTTGATTTATACAAGTTTCTTGATTAGAACGCTGATATTTTTGTAAATTGTAAACCAATGTTTTGTCAGAATTTTGAGTTACAATAATTTTGTTTGCACTAACATAACTTACAATCCCGGAATTAATAGCTGGTATAGTAAAACCTGAATCAATCGCTATTTGATTTTCTAAACC
>ENA-OSIY01002074-OSIY01002074.1-marine-metagenome-genome-assembly--contig:-NODE-2074-length-10558-cov-5.805076_pt1 | contig 10558 bp, 11 predicted proteins | sample MGYA00237884_ERZ534233 | MGnify/ENA primary metagenome ERZ534233 (study PRJEB26412, sample SAMN06343840) | marine metagenome | isolation source: estuarine water | place: USA: Columbia River Estuary... | reverse complement strand
CATACGAGCTTTCTGCCTGTCTCGTGGGCTCGGAGATGTGTATAAGAGACAGGAGTTATAATTTTACATAAAAAATCAATACCTTGCACGCCCCCCTGCAAAGCAATTTTAGGTTCATAAAGTTTAATATCTAGATTTAAATTCTTCAATGAAACATCTGGTAAATATGGAGGGTTCGAGACAATAAGATCAAATTTTTTATCAAATTTTATATTCTCTAAATTAATATTTTTAAATGATGAGCGACTATCAACATGTTGTGAAATAGAATTTTTCTTTGCAACAGCAATAGCTTTTGAAGATTTATCTATACCAATTCCTTTAGCTTTTGTTAGTTCCTTTAATAAAGACACTAGAATGCAGCCAGATCCTGTTCCTATATCTAAAATATTAAAATAATTATTCTTATTATTAATCTGAGATAATATTAAATCAATTAACACCTCAGTTTCTGGTCTTGGTATTAGCACCGAACGATCAACGTAAAAATTTGTACTCCAAAATTCTTTATTATTTAATATATAGGCAATAGGTTCTTTTTTTACTCTTCTACTTACAAGCTTCTGTAGTTCTTCAGTTTTACTGGACGGAAGGTTTTCTTTTAATTTAGAATAAATGCTCTCTCTTGGGATATTAATTAAATGAGAAACTAATATCTCAGAATCCAATCTAGAGTTTAAATTATTGCCTCTTTTTAATTCTTGCTCTGCAAAAGCAATTGCTTCATTTACTAACATATATTTATATTTTTAAGTTCTCTAACTGCTCTTCTTGGAATTGAATTTGGATAGCATCTGATAATTCTTTAAATGCATCCCCTGCTAAAAAATCTGTTAATTTATAAAGAGTCATATTAATTCTATGATCTGTAACTCTTCCTTGTGGAAAATTATAAGTTCTAATTCTTTCAGATCTGTCCCCTGTTCCAATCTGACTTTTTCTAGCCTTTGCTCTTTCGCTTTCTTGTTGAGATCTTTGTAAATCATAAAGTTTTGATCTTAAAATTTTTAAAGCCTTTGCTTTATTTTTATGTTGTGATTTTTCATCTTGTTGCGAGACAACTATTCCTGATGGAATGTGAGTTACTCGAACTGCACTATCCGTTGTGTTAACTGATTGTCCTCCTGGGCCACTCGATCTAAAAACGTCAATTCTTAAATCTGCATCATTAATTTTTACATCTACTTCTTCAGCTTCAGGCAAAACTGCAACTGTTGCTGCTGATGTATGAATTCTTCCTTGTGTTTCTGTATCGGGTACACGTTGAACTCTATGAACTCCTGACTCAAATTTTAATTTAGAGAAAACATTACGACCTACAATGGATGCGATAATTTCTTTGTAACCACCACCCTCACTATTTGATAAATTTATAATTTCAACTTTCCAACCGTTTAAAACCGCAACCCTTTGATACATATTAAATAAGTCGGCTGCAAATAAAGCAGCCTCCATGCCGCCTGTTCCTGCTCTTATTTCTATAATAGCGTTCTTTTCATCCGCCTCGTCTTTTGGAAGCAAGAAAACCTTAAGTCTTTTTACACACTCTTCCTCTTGCTGTTTTAAATCCTTAAGTTCTTTATCGGCCATCTCATAAAATTCTTTATCTGTAGATTTATCCTCTAAAATATTTTTGGTACTTTTTAAATCCTCTAAAACTTTTAAATAATCTTTCGCGTAACTTATTATTTCGTTAAGGTTTGAATATTCTTTTGAATTACTAACAAACTCATCTTTTTTAAGGTCTGGCTTTGCTAAAATAGTTTCTAATTCATTGAATCTACTAACTATGTTCTCAACTTTATCTTTGGGTATCATTTAAATTTAAAGGGCTTGATTTCTAATCTGTTCTGCTTTTTTTTCAACAAGACCTACAATGTGATCAATAATTTTTTCACTAGGAACTTTATGATCTGCTAAGCCTGACAAGTAAATCATATTACTTCCTTTGCCACCACCTGTTAAACCAATATCCGTTTGCGATGCTTCACCCGGACCATTTACAACACAGCCAATGATGGACAATGTTAAAGGTTCTTTAATGTGGGACAACCTTTGTTCTAATATTTCTACAGTCTTAATAACTTCAAATGCTTGTCTTGCACATGATGGACAAGAAATTATTTTAACTCCTCGATTTTTTAAATTTAAACTTTTTAATATTTCAAGTCCCGCTTTAACTTCATTTACTGGATCAGAAGAAAGTGAAATTCTTATAGTATCTCCAATCCCCTCACTTAATAACATTCCAATTCCAATTGAAGATTTAATAGTTCCTGCGTAATAACTTCCGGCTTCTGTTATTCCAAGATGTAGTGGATAATCACATTTTTTAGAAAGTTGTCTGTAAGCATTAACTGCTAAAAAAATATCTGAAGCTTTAACGCTTATTTTAAAATTAAGAAAATCTAGATCCTCTAAAATTTTAATATTTCTTTCAGCGCTTTCAACTAATGCTTCTGGACATGGTTCTTTATATTTTTCTAATAAATCTTGCTCTATTGATCCGCCATTAACTCCAATTCGAATTGAACAACCAAAATCTTTTGCAGCTTTAACAATTTCTTTTACTCTATCTTTTGAACCAATATTTCCTGGATTTATTCTAAGACAACTTGCTCCAGCTTCTGCAGCTTCAATTGCTCTTTTGTAATGAAAGTGAATGTCTGCAACGATTGGGACGTTTGCATGTTTTACAATTTCTTTTAATGCCTTTGTAGATTCTTCATCAGGACAAGAAACTCTAACAATATCAGCGCCCGCTTCAGCAATTTGATTAATTTGTAATATAGTCGCTTTGGGGTCTGTTGTTAAAGTATTAGTCATAGACTGAACTGATATTGGAGCATCGCCACCAACATAAACGTTGCCTACTTTAATTTTTTTAGTTTTCCTTCTTAAGATTTCTCGAAACGGTCTAATGCTGCTCATAATATTTAATCTAAATCAAATGCCGTATGAATAGCAACTACTGCTTTTTGTGTTTGATTTTCATCTATTAAAACGGAAATTTTAATTTCTGAAGTTGATATTACTAAAATATTTATATTTTGATCTGATAACGCTTTAAACATTTTAAAAGCAACACCTGGATGGGTAATCATACCAGCGCCTACTATTGAAACTTTAGCAACTTTATCGTCAAAAGTAATTTTTTCAAATTTAAGATTACTATTTTTTTTAATAAGATTTACAGATTTATCTAAATCTTCTCTTTTAATTGTAAAAGTAACGTCAGTTCTTTTATTATCTGCTGATACGTTTTGGACAATCATATCAACGCTAATATTATTTTCAAACAAAGGTTTAAAAATACTAGCTGCAATCCCAGGTCTATCTTCAACTCCTATTAAAGTTATTTTTGCATCATCTTTAGAATAAGCAACACCTGTTATAACTTTATCATAAGAAATTTTATCATCACTTGTAATGCTGGTGCCTTCATTGTTTGTAAATGTTGAACGCACATGAATTTCAACATTGTTCATCATCCCTTGTTGCACAGAATTACTTTGCATAACTTTTGCACCCAATGATGCCATCTCCAGCATCTCTTCATAAGAAATTTTTTCAATTTTTTTTGCTTTAGGATTAATAGCGGGGTTAGTTGTATAAACGCCATCTACATCTGTATAAATTTCACAATAATCAGCTGCTATGCATTTAGCCAAAGCAACTGCAGAAGCGTCAGATCCACCTCTTCCTAATGTTGAAAGTCTAAAATCTTTTGAAACTCCTTGAAATCCTGGAACAACTGGAATCTCACCGTGATCTAAAGACTTATTAAGTTTTGTAGTTTCAATTGAAACTATTCTAGAGTTAGAATGAAAGCCTTCAGTTACAATTGGAATCTGCCAACTCAGCCACGATCTTGATTTAAGTCCAAGTTTTTTTAAAGCGCCAGCAAATAATGCTGAAGTAACTTGCTCGCCTGTTGAAAGCAAAGCATCATATTCCTCCACATCAAAATTCTGATCTATTTCTTTTGATTTTTTTATTAAATCATTAGTAACGCCCGACATTGCTGAAACTACAACAACAACTTTATGACCTTCATCTACCTTACTTTTAATAAGTTTTGCAGCATTTAAAATTCTTTCTATATTTGCAACAGATGTGCCGCCAAATTTAACTACAATTTTACTCATGAATGCTAATTAATATATTAAAAATTTAGATTTATAATTACCCCTATGTTAAATATTTCGCAAGAAAATGAACATAGATAATAAAAATAATCAAACAGATGATCTGCGAGAAATAAATAAATTCTCGGAAATGGCTTCTGAATGGTGGGACCCAAATGGAAAATTTGCACCCTTGCATAAATTTAATCCTATTAGACAAGAATATTTAGTAGATAAAATTAAAAATCATTTCTCAATACTTCCTAATGGATCTTATCCATTCAAAAACTTAACTTTATTGGATGTTGGATGTGGTGGAGGTTTAATTGCTGAACCTATGACAAGATTAGGTGCAAAAGTTACTGGAATTGATGCGTCTGAAAAAAATATTAATGTTGCAAAATTTCACGCTGAACAAATGAATTTAAAAATTAATTACTTATGCTCAACTCCTGAAAAATTAAATGATCAATTTGACGTTATTTTATGTTTAGAAATAATTGAACATGTTGCAGATGTTGATTTATTTATAAAATCTTGCGCTAAATTACTAAAAAAAAATGGCATCATATTTTTTGCAACACTAAACAGAACTGCTAAATCATTTTTATTTGCGATTGTAGGTGCTGAATACATATTAAATTGGCTACCTAAAGGCACACACGATTGGAATAAGTTTTTAAAGCCCAATGAAATAATCTCTCCAGCTTCTAATTATCAATTAGCACTTAAAGAAACAGTGGGTTTTAAATTTAATATCTTTTTAAGAGAATGGCAGAAAAGTAGAGATACGGACGTTAACTACACGACAAGTTTTAAAAAAAATTAAGCGTCTTCTTTTGGAGCCCAAGGAATAGTTGCAACGTCAATCCCTTCTTCTTGTAATTCTTTAGTCTCTTCTAAAGTAGCGTTGCCATAGATATTTCTTTTTTTCTTTTTATCGTAATGAATAGATCTAACCTCTGATACAAATTTATCCCCTACGTACTCAGCGTTCTTGGCAACATAATCATTAAGTTCTTTGATTTTGCTTTTAACATTTTTAAAAAACTCTTTTTTTTGCTCAACATCTTTTTCAGCGACAGAAGTTTTAGAAGTGGCAACACTTGGGGCCATTATGCTCTTTTTAACAGTCTTTGAGCGACCACAGACGTAACAATTAATTAAATTCTTTTTTAATAACTTTTCATATTCATTGGAATTTTGAAACCAGCTCTCAAAAGTTTCACCACAAGAACATTCGAGATTATATTTAATCATACCCTTAATGTAGTAACGTTTGTCTTAATTTCAATACGTTAGTTTTTATTGAAGAACAGAATAACCTTACCAAGCGTTATTCCAAATTTTGACATGGTTGCAATGTTCACTAAGTAATTATTATCCTGCAAAAACATCCAATCATCGAAACTTACTTTGTATTTGCTAGAGCCAATTGGAAGATCAAAATCATACTTCCAATTAAATGCATTTCCAGAAGTTGAACCTGAAGCAAGACCTATTACCCCGTCTGCATAACCTTGATATTGGTTGGTGCCAATTTTTTCAAGCTTCCACTCTCTATATTCTTTAGTTCCATCATCATAAATAAAGTTTTCCTTCATAATGAGATATTTTCCGTCCCAAGTCCCATCAATATCAACTTTGAAACTTTTTTTAACGTTTCCAAAACGATCTTCAAATACTCCTCGTGCAACGGTTTTACCTTTAAAATATTCCTCTAATTTAAATTCAGGCTTATTATTTTTAAATTGTTCTAATTTCATAGACGAAGAACACTGTGTTACACTAAAAAAAATAAAAAATATAAATAATATTTTAAGATTTTTATTTAAAAAATTTGTAATAATTTTCATAAATTCTATCAAAAACCATCTGACTTCCTGGTAAGAAATTAAACTGCTTTGTTTGCTTGCTGTTTATCCAGTTTAATTGTTGTTTTTCTTTAAGTTTAATCTTTCCAGACCAATATTCTACCAGATAAATCATCATAACGATTATATTTTTTTTATAACGATGTGTAATTAAATCTATATTTTTTAAATCTTCTTTATTTATATTAACTCCTATTTCCTCATATAACTCTCTAACAGCGCAATCTTCAAATGACTCATTATTAAAAAGTTTTCCCCCTGGAAGCTCCCAAAATCCACTTAAAAATTTACCCTTAGGTCTACTGGTAATTAAAACCTTATTAGATTTTTTAAGCAAACATGATGAAACGTAAATTATTTTCATGAAAAGAATTTAACAAATTTTTAATATTAACAAAATTGACATTCTTGCCTATGCTACCTATATAACACTTCAATCTAATTAAAACATATGCCGACAATCTTTGATAATTTAAAAATAGGCAACCTAACACTTCCAAATAGAATTATTATGGCGCCGCTTACTCGTATGCGAAGCAAGCAACCTGGTAATATTCCTTGGGAATTAAATGCAACTTATTATTCTCAAAGATCATCTGCTGGTTTTATTATAACTGAGGCGACACAGATATCGCAGCAAGGTCAAGGTTATCCTGGAACCCCTGGAATTCACAGCAAAGAACAAGTGCAAGGATGGAAATTAATTACTGACGCTGTACATAAAAATGGTGGTCATATTTTTTTACAATTATGGCATGTTGGAAGAATTTCTCATTCATCTCATCAACCAAATAATAGTTTGCCGGTTGCACCTTCAGCTATTGCTGCAAAAAATTCTGGAACATTTACTGCTGATTGGAAACCAACTCCTATTTTAACACCAAGAGCATTAGAGGTATCAGAACTTCCTGGAATTATTCAAGATTATGTAAACGCTGCAAAAAATGCAAAAGAAGCTGGTTTTGATGGCGTTGAAGTTCATATGGCAAATGGATATTTACTCGATGAATTTTTACAAGATGTAAGCAACACAAGAACAGATGAATTTGGTGGCACAATAGAGAATAGAGTTAAATTTCCTATGCAGGTACTAGATGCTGTCATTGGTGTTTTTGGAAAAGATAGAGTTGGCGTGAGACTTTCTCCTTATGGAACGTTCAATGATATGAGCGACTCTAATCCTGTAGAATTATTCACTTATGTAATAGATCAATTAAATCAAAGACAAATTGCATTTCTTGATATGATTGAACCTAGAGCAACATCAGCTGGCGGTGCCGATGCTTTAGATACTAATGCTCCTTCTGCTACAAAATTATTTAGAAAAAAATTTAAAGGAATATTTATTTCTGCTGGTGGTTACACACCTGATGATGCAAAAACGGCAATTGAATCAAATGATGTGGATGCTGTAGCATTTGGCAGGATTTTTATTGCAAATCCAGATTTGCCAAAACGCATTAAAACAAATGCACCGTTAAATCCTTATAACCGTGCAACGTTTTATGGTGGTAATGAAAAAGGTTATACGGATTATCCAGCTTTAAGCTAAATTTTAAACAGGATCAATGTGAGTCATTAGGTTTAAAACCCTAGAACTACGCATGACTCTATTTCTTGCCTCAACTGCAATATCATGACCTTCTGCAACTGTTAAAGTTCCTTTAACTCCAATATGGACATCTGCAATAATGCTATCACCAACTTTTCTTGTTCTTAAATCATGAACATTAACAACGCCTGGCGTTTCTAATATTATCTTTTTAATTTTTTCAACTTCATCAGTATCTGCGGCTTTATCGGTTAGAGCATGAATTGCTTCATAACTAAAAGTCCATCCCATTTTTAAAATCATTACACCTACAATGATCGCAGCAATTAAATCAAAGCTATGATAACCGAGAAGATTAAAAATAATTCCAATTGCAACAATTAAGGATGACGCTGCATCAGAGCGCGCGTGCCAAGCATTGGCCATTAATAAACTTGATTTAGCTCTTTTTGCAATATTTAAAAGATAACGAAATAATAATTCTTTAACTACTAAACAAATGATTGAGGCATATAAAGCCATAACATGTACTGCTACGATCTGATCAGAATTTTCAAGCTTCTTACCTGCGCTCCAAATCATCGCACATCCAACAAACAATAATAGAACTCCTAAGAATAAACCTACGGCATTTTCATATCTATGATGACCATAATTATGATCATCATCTGGTGGATTTAAAGATTTCTTGCTTGTAATTAAAACAATTAAATCTGAAAGCATGTCAGCTAAGGTATGAAAGCCGTCTGCTATCAGTCCTGATGATTTAGAAAAAAATCCAACAACTATCTGAAAAATAACTAGAAAAAAATTAACAACTACACTTGTCCATGTGCTCTTATTCGCAATTTTTCTTTTTCTAATATAATTGGTTAAAGAATCTGACATTCGTTCTGCTGTATAAAATATAGAATATGAATAAGCTATTTAGCGAAGAAAAAATATGGTCTATCTATCAAAAACATGTTAATAAATCTGATGACTATTATAAAAAATATGAAAAGCTTCCGCTTAATCTTAACAATAAAAGCTGGACTTGGGAAGGAAAAGACTTTCCAAGAGTATGGTGCTTGTTAGAATTTCAAGAATGGCTTGTTAAACATAACATAGGTCATTTTAATAAAGTATTGGCAACTTGTGGAAATGATCCAGAACTTGAGTTTATAACATATGATAATATAAGATTTGCGCCATATAGTCCGCCTAATCACAATGATATGCACACTCTTGACTTAGACGAAAAGGATTTTGATTTTATTCTATTCAACCAAACAATAGAACATTTGTATAATCCATTTCTATCAATATCAAATCTCTATAACCATACAAAAGAAGGAGGTTATATATTTACAAGCGTTCCTACTATAAATATACCACATATGACACCTTTCCACTTTAATGGAATGACACCAATGGGACTCTGTGTTCTAATGGAATCTGCTGGATTTGAAATAGTCGAGCTTGGATTTTGGGGAAATGTTGACTATATAAAATATATATTCGAAACAGGAAATTGGCCAGACTATAGAGAATTGATGAGAGATGGAATCATAACCAACGAACGAGATAAAAACGCACAATGCTGGATATTGGCAAAAAAAAACCTTTAAGATAAAATGATTTTAATAAATAAAATATTCTCTGATGTTTCTAAACAAGGTCTTGGAAACCAACTATTTCAATATTGTTGGGCTAGAGAAATTGCAGAACGAAAAGGTTATATGCTCAATTCGAGTCCAATACTTGGATTTCCAGAAACATACAATAATCTAGTGGGTCTTATTAATTTTGATAATCCAATATCAACTCCTGGTAATACTCAGTTGTTTGATATGGATAATATTTACAATCACAATGGACAGATAACAATCTATGGTTATTCACAAAGATATGAGTTCTATATAAAAAACAAAGAAAATATAAAAAAATGGCTTTATATAGAGAATGAAAATCTATATGATAAACCAAATGAAAATGATATAGTTCTAAACATAAGATTAGGCGACTATGTCGGTTTAGGTTGGAATTTAGATATGGAATATTATGTCAAAATGCTAAAAAAAGAAACATATGACAATGCAATAATAGTATGCGATGAACCTAACAACCCAAAGCTTTCTGTTTTAAAAGAAATGGGTTGTGTTGTAAAAGACAATTCAAATCATGGCAAGATGAAGTTCATTGCAGATTTTGTATTTGTAAAGAACGCAAAAAAATGCGTTATCGCAAACAGCACTTTTAGCTGGTGGGCAACCTTTTTAGGCGATGCAGAAGCTATATATTTTCCTTGCATCAAATTTCCATGGATCTCCAATCCTGGTAAAGATGATGTTGATCTTAGAGTTTATGACGAAAAAAGATATCAATTTATATATGAATAAAATAAACATTGAAAAAACCTATATATGTCATTGGAATAAACTAAGTGACAGAAAACAATTTCTTATTGAAAGTCTATTCAATCTAGGATTGGACAACTATGAATTTGTTGAAAACTATGTTGCCGATGAAATGGACGAAGAAGAAATAAGCAAAGAGTATTCATTTATATTCAAAATAAATCAAAAGGGTAGATACCTTAAAAAATCCGAAATATCATTAGCGCTTAAGCATTGCTGGGTAATTAAAGATGCTTTCGATAAAAAATATGATTCCATATTGATATTGGAAGACGATGTTGTCTTTGAAGATGATTTTATTGAAAATTTTAACGATTTCAAATCACAACTACCAAAAGATTGGGATATTGCTTGGGTTGGAGGGTGTTGTGATTTGCATTCCAATAATATAAATGATTCCAAAAATGTATATAAGTCGATGCATTCAAGGTGCACACATGCGTTTATAATTAGCAAAAACGGCATTTCAAAAATACAAAGTCAAATTAACAATATCAACGAAGCGATTGATTGGTATTATAATATACTTATTAAAAAACTTAAATTAAATAACTATTGGTTTGAGCCGGTTTTGGCCAAACAAAATACGGAATTTATGTCAACTAT
>ENA-OSIY01002073-OSIY01002073.1-marine-metagenome-genome-assembly--contig:-NODE-2073-length-10560-cov-4.006773_pt1 | contig 10560 bp, 13 predicted proteins | sample MGYA00237884_ERZ534233 | MGnify/ENA primary metagenome ERZ534233 (study PRJEB26412, sample SAMN06343840) | marine metagenome | isolation source: estuarine water | place: USA: Columbia River Estuary... | reverse complement strand
GGAGTTGTCCAGCCTCCCGTTAATAGTGATAGAAACAATGCAATAATTTCTTCTATTGAAAGTGGTTACACAAATGAACAGGTTTTATCTGCTAAAAATTTAGATATACCTCCTGAGCAAGATGCTATTTCCGCCGAAGATGGTGGAACAGAAGGTATGCGAACATTTACAGATATTGGAAATGGTCGTAGATTAGTAGATACTTTTAGAGATGTAATTAGGTATACACCTGGTTTAGGTTGGTTTCATTGGAATAACGGATACTGGAAGCCAGATGCCGAAGGTTTAGAGGTAAGAGAGTTGTCTAAAATGATTCCTACTCTTGTTGCTAGTGAGACTGTTAAATATGCCGACCCAGATAAACAAGGTGAGGCTATTAAATGGGCTCAGCAAACTAAATCAATTGCTCGTATTCGTTCTGCAATTGAGGCAGGAAATTCTGATCCTAGAATTAATAGATATGTAGATGACTGGGATAAAGATGAAAATCTACTAGGTGTAATGAATGGCGTTGTTGATCTTAAAACAGGAGAGTTGTTAAAGAATCGTCCTGACCTATTTATAACTAGAAGAGCGCCAGTTGGATACATTGTTGGTCAAAGAAATGTTCGTTGGGAACAATTTTTAGACTTTGCTACTGGTGGGGATAAAGAGTTCCAAGAGTGGCTACAACGTGCGGCTGGATACTCGCTAACTGGTTCTAGAAAATATGATGTTATGTTTTTAGTTTATGGTCCTGCTGGTTCTGGTAAAAACACATTTGTTGAAGCATTGGTTAAATGTTTAGGCACTCAACAATATGCTTGGCCTTTAGACTCAAGTATTCTTGCACAAAATGATGGCAGAGCAAATAGCCAAGATCTTTACCACTGGGCTGAATTGCGTGGACGTCGAATGGTTTGGGTAGATGAACTACCTGAGTCTGAAAGATTGAAAGAGAACTCTGTTAAAAAACTAACTGGTTCTTCTGAAATCTCTGCCCGCTCTCCTGGTGAAAAACCTTTCACTTTTAGCTCTCGTGCAAAACTTTGGGTGAGTACTAACCACAGACCAATTATTACCGATGATGCTATGTGGAGACGTATTAGACCTGTACCGTTTTTACACGTACCAGAGAGTCCAGACCCAGAGTTAAAAGAATACATATTTGACCCAGATGGTGCGCTAAGTGCTGTTCTTGCCTGGGCAGTAGAGGGAGCAATTAAAGTTTTAGGCTCTGGTTCTAAAGATGGTCTTGGTTGGTGTCGAGTTGTTAGCGAAGCCGCTGAGATTTATCGAAAGAATGAAGACAGAATCGGTTTGTTCTTAAACGAAGAGACTAATGAAAATGCGGGCTCTACCTTATCTGTGAAAACACTTTATACTGTTTACAGAGCATGGAGTGAAGAGCGTGGAGAAAAACCACTTACTCAAATTGCATTCCACAGAAAACTTATGGATAGAAACTTAACTATTGTTGGCTCTGGTTCTCAGGCGACAGTTGGTGGACGTTCTCTCATTCCTAGAGCCGTTCCTTCTGGAGAAGTAGATTGGTCTGTTGCTTCTAGATTTGCAAGATAAATTTTCTAGTTAGGTTTAAAAACCCTAGACCCACCGCTACCCATGCCGCCTCTAAAACTAGGAAGTCTTCTGGCAGCAGGAGATTTTGCAGTTAACTTTCCACCAATAAATCCTTTAGGTGGTTTAATAAGTAGAGCCGTTAAAGCATGAACTAAGGCATCTACTCTATCTGGAGACTTTCCTTCACCAGGAATCCATGCAGTCATTTGATCTTCTAACTCAGCAATGTATCCAATATGGTGAACTCTTTCTTGTTCATATGCAAGAACTACTGGCTCTGCTCTAAGTTGCTTTCCATGTTTAGAGTGAACTTCAAATACTTTTACATTTGGGTCAATAGCATTAATAGCATTAGTAACTAATGCTCCACCTTGGTTTACTTCTGCTACTACTGGTGCTCCCCAGCGCCGAGCCATCTCTACAACTTTATTTGCCCAGACTTCTGGAGAACCATGGATAGTTGCATCCTCTAAAACCCAAGCGTGACGTTTATATAAATCTCTATCTGCAGTAGATGCGCAAACAACAATTCCACAAGAGTCCCGAGGGTTCTCTGCTACAGATGGGTCAACCCCAATAACTCTTAATGGAGTATGGGCTGGTAGAAGATTTTGTCTTCCTTTTCCTATCATCTCTATTGTCCATAATGCACCTTCAATAGAGTCAAGCATTTCTCCATAGAGTTCTTGCTTTGCTAATCTTGTTCCTTCGTAAACTCCCAAAATTGTGTCTAGATATGCAGAACTTAAGTTTCCAGAGTTGTCCATAGTAGATCCTCTAGTAACAACAACTTTCTTACCTTTCTTTTCTTCTTCTAATAAAGAATAAAGAAGCGGTACACGCTTTGGAGTTGTTGTAATCATAATTTGTGGATTAGCACCTAAACGAGTTCCAACACGTAAGTTGTCAAAAGCAGTCATACCAGCAGCATCTGGAGTCTGGCGCCATGCAGCAACCTCATCCCCCCAAGCATGTGTGAATTGAGGTCCACGAAGAGAGTCTGGTTCATCTGCAGTAAAACATGTTGCAGTATTTCCATTAGGCCAAGTTAGACGACGTTTAGATGGTTCATATAATGGGCGCTCACTTGGTGGAGTAACATTCATAATTCCTGATTCACCTTCAACAATAACGTCACGCACATCTGCTGCAGTACGAGCAACAAGTGCAAAACGTCTTTGACCAGTGTTTGTGTACTTTGCTGTTTCCCTTACCCATTCAGCCGCTGCTCTTGTTTTTCCAGCACCACGACCAGCAAGATAAATCCAAATATTCCAATCACCTTGCGGTGCTTCTTGTTCTGGGCGTGCCCATGAATGCCAGTCCCAAAGTAATAACTCTGGATCTAAGTCTGCTAATACTGCAGCCTTTTCTTCTGGAGAAAGAAGGGCTATCTTCTCCATAAAACTTTGTCCCATACTTAAATTTTACTTGCTCTATTAAGACTTCTTTGCACTCCATAATATAAAGGAGCAGCCGAATTTAATCCCAATCCTTTTGCTAAATCTTGTAAAGAGAACCCATTTATGTATTCTTTTGTAAGTTGGTTATGATAAAAAACAGATCCACCATTTTCTTTTGCTGTTTTTATTCTTTCTATTGCATTAGGTAACTCTGATTTATCTGCTGTTCTTTCTTGCACAATATCTGATATAAATACTTTTTCCATAATAATTCTGCGTCTAACTCCTGGGTATGCAACTTTAAGTACTCTTGCTAATTCTGGAACATTTCCACCTAAAGAAGAGAATTCAACTAAAAGTCTTGTGTACTCTCTACTTGCTCTATGAGCAGGAGTGTCTTGTTTTCTTGAGCCGTAAGCCTTTTTTGCCAGTGGAAAAAGTGCTTCAATTTTAACTTTATATTGGGCCACTAACTCTGAATTCATTGCTCTCCATTATGCTTGTACTTATTGTATCTATAGCATACTAGAGATTTTATACTGTGGGTTTTACGACTCGTCTTCTTTATGTCTAATAGGATACGTTACTGCCCAGGCGACAAGTGTTCCAATAATGCTCCAGCCAACAATTGTTTTTGCTGAGCCATCTAGCACTACCCAAGCTATGAACATACCAAGAAGTGTAAATGTCTGATTCAATGTTTCACGAATTTTGTCTTTTATCCATTTTTTCATTATCTTATCCTCCCTATTACGCTACTTGCTGTTAATACTTGTGCAGCAATAACAGATGCAACAATTACTTTTTGTGATTCCTCACGTTTTTCTGGTGTCATATCTGCACCAACGTTTGCTATAGCAGTAAGAGCCTTGCCAGGATCTGTAAATACAGCACCTAGAATTTCTGAGGGATTCTCAAACATTTCAAGAGCATCTGCTACTTCAGCAAACAAAATTACGCCATTCTCCAAAGCCACTGGCTGATCGTCTGGCAAGTCTTCATAGTCAAGACCAAGTTCATCAATTAATTCAGTTGATATTGCACTACCATCTGCTTGTTCTAAGATAACATCTACAAGCAATTCCTTTTCATCTTCCGTTAAAACTCCATCTTCAGTTAAAGAGTCTGATAAGCCTGTTACTTCTTCTTGTGAAATTTCACCATCTGATAATAGGTCTCCAATGATTTCCTGTGTATCGGATTCTGAGATACTACCGTCAGAAATAGCATCTTCTACCGCAGCATCTATGATATCATTATTAGATGGAAGATCAATGGTTTCAGGAGTTGGATCAGGAGTTGGACTCTCTTCTGGACTTGGAGTTGGTTCTGATGGAACTGAAGGCTCAGGCTCAGGAGATTGGGTCGGACTTGGCTCAGGTTCTGGAACCACTGATTCAGATTCTGAAGGAGTTGGAGTAGGTGAAGGTTCTAAAGGCGGTTCAGAAGTTTCTGACGGCTGTGGGCTTGGTTCTGATGGCTGCGGTGACGGTTCTAATGTTGGCGTTTGTGATTCTGACGGCTGTGGTTCAGGGCTGGCAGTAGGAGTTGGCTCTATTGGGCATAACTGATTCCATGGAATTACGGATTCATCCCAACAAATAATATTTGGTGGTGTTGGAGGACACTGCTCATTCCAATTAACTTCTGAGCTATCCCAACACTCAATTGGTGGTGGCATTTGTGGACAAACTTCATTCCAGCTAATTACTTCTCCATTCCAACAAACAATATCTGGAGGGGTTGGTGGACAGGATTGGTCATAAGGTATTACTGAACCATCCCAACAAGTTATTGGGGGTGGTTGAGGTGGACAAGTTTGACTCCAAGTTATCCAAGAACCGTCCCAACATTGTGTATCTGGAGGTACTGGTGGACAGGTTCCATTCCAAGGAATAGTTGATCCATCCCAACATTGTCCTGGTGGTGGTTCTGGTGGGCAAGTTGAAGTAAGAGGAATAATAGATCCGTCCCAACAAGTTTGCATCTCTACTGGCACCCCACCATTAATTGAAAAAGCTTCTGATATAGTAACTACATCTTGTCCAGGTGCGAACCTGATTCCTCTTCTAAGATCTGTTGGAAGCCAACCAGTAGTTTCAATAATACCAGACCATGAGGGTAGCTTTGAAGTATCAACAGTTAGTTTAATAATTGTAAGATCACCAGTGCTTTGTGGGAATGGTCTTACTCTCCATTCAACACAGAATCCTGTATCTGTAGATCCATAACTTAAACTAGCACCCTGACCAAATGTTACCCAGTCATAACCAGCTAGGGATATGGATGGAGTTTGTGGGTATGAGCTAAAGTTTGCATCGGGAGTACCAAAAGTTAATGTTCCATTAGTAGTTACATATGTTGTATTATATGTTGTATCCCCAAGTGTTAGTGGATTTGTTAGGTTCATTTGATGAGCAACATCATCTTCACCAGACCAAGAGTATGTGTTACATGGCTGCTCTTGTATAACCGCATTTGCAGGTAAAACTAATAGAGTCGTAAGTGATGCTAAAATTGGCATCAATAGTATATATGAAAAAATCTTTTTCAATTTTTATTCTCCCCGTTAGTCTATAAAGACTAACAAATCTATTATATCATTAGGAGAATAACAAGATTACTTAATTGCGTGTGGTTTACTTTCACTTACCGAGAGGCTAGAAACTTCAATATACATTGCATTGTCATACAAATCGCTTAAGTTTTTAACTCCACTATACGAACAGCCACTACCTAAGCCACCACGAATATTATTTAGGATATGTGATACCGATCCTTTATAAGGCACTCTTGTTGCCACACCTTCTGCTACTGCAATATCTTTACCTTCATTAGCTTCCTTAGAAGCCATACCTCTAAAAGTTTTGTATTTACCAGTTTCGTCAAAGTATAATGCACCAGGTGATTCATCTGTTCCAGAAAGCATAGAGCCAAGCATTACTGCGTCTGCTCCTGCTGCAAAAGCCTTAATCATATCTCCAGTATTACGAATACCACCATCAGCAATAATTCCTGTATCAAGTGCTTGTTTTTCTTTAAGCCTTCTAATATCAATAATAGATGATAGGGTTGGTATACCATGACCACTAATAATTCTAGTAGTACACACAGAACCACCGCCAATTCCAACACGAACAGAGTCTGCACCTACATCAGATAGCATTCTATAACCAAGTGGGGTTGATACATTACCAGCCATTAGATGGAATTCATTACCAAACTTATCTCTAATAGATTCAACAGCATCAATAGCATACTTGCTATGACCATTTGCAGTATCTACTAAAATTGTAGACGCTCCTGATTCTAATAGCTTTTCAGTATCTTTTAGATAGTCTCCCTTTGCTCCTACGGCAGCACCAATAGGCAGACCTTCTACATATGCTTGAGTAATCATGTCTGCTTGTTGTTCTATATGAAGAAATCTATGAATAATTCCTAAGCCACCTGCCCTTGCAAGAGTGATTGCCATTTCATACTCACATACAGTATCCATGGGAGCAGCAATTACTGGAAGAGATAACTGGCTATCGTTTCCAATATACATTTCAAGATCTACATCTTTACGACTCATAACATCTGATTGCTGTGGAACCATTAAGATATCATCAAAACATAGTTGTCTATCTTCGCTATACTTATACATTAATTACTCCATTAAGTGCCATAGAAATTCCATCTTCTAAACTAATCTTAGGTTTATAAAAACTAAACATTTTTGTAGGGTTTGCTACACGATATGTAACACCCACAGGTGCTGTTTCAATGTAGTTATAGTTTGGATAGTACCCTTCAATTTCACATACCTGAGCAGCAAGCTTTCTAAAAGAAGTTGCTTCACCTGATCCAAGATTTACTGGTCCAGGTATATCTAATTCAATAGCCTTATCTACTGCACCTACAACATCTTGCATGTGAATAAAGTCTCTAACTTGATGTCCGTCACCCCAAATATCAAATGGGTCATCTCGTCTTGATGCCCTTGCAATATAAGATGGGAATGGATAGTCAAGGTCTTGGTCTGTTCCATATCCTGAGAATGGACGGAATATATGTGTACGAATACCTGCCTCTTGTGCAAACCTTGCTAAGTATTCTCCAGTTAATTTTGCCCAACCATACGTTAAGTCTGGGTTAGATACTGCATAAAGGTCTAGCATCTGCTCTGATAGTTTAAATGGATTTGATCCTGTCTGGAACTTTGTTGGGTATGCAGCAGAAGAACTAAAGTAAACAACCCTACCTGGTCTTGTACGCATAGCCCAATTAAACATCTCTGCATCAATAGATAGGTCAGTAGCAACAGAAAGCGGATTACCTTCAATTGTCATTCTTCCACCAACAATTGCAGCAAGATGAATTACCATATCAAAGTATGAGTTATCTGTTTTAAAGAAGTCACGACAATCGTTACCCTCTTTAAGATCAATTCCAACAATATCGTGTTCTGAATACTTACGCATAAAGTATCCACCAACAAAGCCTCTATGCCCTGTAATTAAAATTCTCATTATTCACATACCCAAATCTGATAGTCGTAGTAGTATTGTTTAGCAAGTTCAAGTTTATCATATCTTATAGGATTAAATCCAGCCTTAATTAAAAGTTTTCTTATTCCTTCATTATCCCAAGCCCAGTAGTGCTCTGGATTAGTGTCATTAAACTTTCCTTCAGGGGTTGTTAGCAAAAGCTTATTAGTTTTATTTCTTATTTTTTGAAGAACATAAAGTGGGTCATCAACATGCTCAAGTGTTTCTGAACATATGAAAAGATCAACATTTGGTATCTGATCAATGGTATCTTCAATAAGACCTTCAAACTCATACTTAGGTGCAAAATCACCAATAAACTTGTTAGATACATTTAAGGCGTTTATAATTGTAGCATCACCTGCAGATAGGTCTGCCACGCTTTCTACGCCCTTGATCTGTTTAGCGACCTCTATGGTGTATTCTACACGAATCCTATGATCTTCCCAATGGTGATGTTCGTGTGGCTTTGCATATACCTGTTTTAGTTCTTGTTCAGAATACTTTTTTCTTAGTCTTTTACGCATTTTAGAATCTTATCTATATCAATATCCATTTGTGTTGATAGGTAGTTGTCGTAGGAAATCTTGTCTGCATTGTATACAGCAGCATCATTTGTTTCTTGATAAGTTTCATCCATCTTTTCTCCAGTCACACTGAAGTGTTGATGCTCAATAACTACATCCTCTAGATAATGAATAGCATTTAATTTAGTGCCAAGATCAAGCCAAAAGTTATCTAAATACATGTGTTTTTGTGCAGGTGGAGCCATATATCCAATAGCTTTAATAATCTTAGAAGACATCATTACTGCTGTGGGCAAGGAACTACCTTGAATTAAATCATTGCCATATGCAATGCCAAGACTACCAATCTTTTCTGCCATAACAATATCCCACCCAAAGGTTTTAATCCTATGATCGTCTCCCATAAAAGCAATGTACTTATATTCATCAGCATATTTATTTGCAACATAATTTAGTGTGCCATTCATACCCATTCTAGGATTTACTTCGTATAATACACCGTCAATGCGTGGGTAGTTGTCTGCATCATCTTCGTCAATTGCAAACATTAAATTGCTAATCATTGACCTTTCTAAAAACTCTTTATGAAACTCTACAGAAGCTTCTGGTCTACCTCTTGTTGGAACAATAATTAATACATCTTTACCAAGCACTTGGTATCTCCTTGTATCCTAAATATTCGTTGTGGTGAGAAAAACTTTGTGCAACGCTTGTATGATAATCTTCTTCTCTCATATGAACACCTTTTTTTCCTATATGTTTTGATCTTGATTTTTCAGGGAAAATACATTTTAAATTATTTTCTGGAATAACTCTTAATGCAATATTCCAGTCCCATCCAGAATTTTCTAAACCTCCAGATGAGTAGTCTTTGTCCCATGTATCTTTAAGATAGGTGTTCCATCTATCTTTCCAGGTTCCCCAAATTAGTGGGGAAAAATAAGAACGCTTAAAATATGTTTGATGATCAGCATTATCTATTTCTATAGACCACAGATTGCTTGCACAAATAGCTAAGACTTCTTCGTCACGCAAATGTCTTTCAGATAATTCATCAAAAAAATGCAATATATCATCTGCAACTTCAATGTCATCTTCTGCTAAAACAACAAAATCGTATCCTTCTTCAAACATAGAGTTAAGACCTTCCCAAGGATTAAGGAGTACTCCTTTTCTTTCTGGGTTATTGATAACATCTCCATATAATTTTTGTTCACTAAGAAAACTTATCATTTTTTTTTCCATCTTTTTTTGCATAGATGATGGCTCTAACTTAAAAAAGAAATCGTATCCATTTTTATTTGCTACGTCTCTCCATGATCTTAAAGTTTCTTGAAGGTAGTCACTTCTATTGTAAGAGGTAAATACAACAGCTTTACGCATCATCTTCCTCATGATCATTGTATACCTCATATTCAATACCAAGTTCGTCATACGGAATAAAATCTTCATTCATAACAATTTCATCAAATTCTGTACCTGCAAACTTATATTTAACACGGGAAGAATGTGCACCAAAAGAAACTAACTCAGCAGTTACCTGCTCTTCGATCATCCAAACTAATCTATGAAACATATTTACCTCTAGGAGGATCTCCTTTTGCTCCGTCAAAATTTGCCTTTACTCCAAACGACTCAATGGTTGTTCTTAGTAACTGCAGATACTCCATTATACTAACTTTTTGCATCTCATTCATAGACATAATTTGATTTTCATAAATACGAATACCAATATATTTTTGATGTTCAACAAAGTCAATAATAAGACCCTTATATGGTGGTTTTAGCCCATGAACAGCCATTGACATTTCTTTAGTAAACTTAGGCATTATACCGCTCCAAGTATCTCTGTCCAAATATCTTCTGTCTTATGAAAATTTTTGGATGGACTAATCTCTCCATCAACTAGGTAAACTCCACCCCAAACTCCCCACTCTTCATTAGTGGTACCATGGTTGAAGCAGTCAGATATTACTGGACAGGTTAAGCAAATGTTGTCAACTACTTTAGCTAAGTCAGGATCTTCTTCATATTTATCAAAGAATAATTCACGATCCATTGACCTACATTTAGCCTTAACAATCCATTCATGATCTAACATACTTTGTGGGAACCTCCCAGCCATTATCATTTAGAGTAAATGACTTTACATAATGCCACTTACCATTAATTAGTCTTCCATCTTTATTGAACTCTGCTCCAGAACTTTCTTTTGATTCTAGGATATTCCACCCATCCCAGGAAAGGGACTTATTTGAATCAACAATTTGATGAGCATAGTCATAACTTGTAACTAACATTTTTTTCCTAATTGTTTGGGATACTATTAGACAATAGTATCATTGTTTTATAGATGTGTCAATACTAAGCGATTGCAATATAGTTTAGCACTACAGATCCACTGTCAGAGCCACTAGAACTCTTAACATGGAATTTTCTAGTTGTATTGTCTGTTGGAGTTTCAGCAGCAATAGAATAGGTATTTGAAGAAGAAGTATATGCACCTGCTGCTGGCTTATAAGTTGCAATAACATTTTG
>ENA-OSIY01002071-OSIY01002071.1-marine-metagenome-genome-assembly--contig:-NODE-2071-length-10562-cov-5.859514_pt1 | contig 10562 bp, 20 predicted proteins | sample MGYA00237884_ERZ534233 | MGnify/ENA primary metagenome ERZ534233 (study PRJEB26412, sample SAMN06343840) | marine metagenome | isolation source: estuarine water | place: USA: Columbia River Estuary... | reverse complement strand
TTTAATGATACGGCGACCACCGAGATCTACACCTCTCTATTCGTCGGCAGCGTCAGATGTGTATAAGAGACAGCTAGCAGTAGAGTAAATACTCAAACGCTAACAACCGTTTTAAAAGCTATGGACGCTGCAACAAATGCAGAGTTTAATCTATTAGTGGCAGGGTATCCTAGCGCGGTAGTAGTAGACAGAAACGGAAACTATATAGCTTTAGGTCTTGACGACGGGATCGACTCTACGGTCGTAGCATCGACTGGCGGAGCTAAAACAGACGGCAATATGTATACTTTGACGGGAATCGCAACAACTAAAGACCTTGCGCCTTTCTTAGATTCGGCAACACAAACCTCGTTTTTAGCGGTAGTATCTTAATACTTTATATTACATTAAAAGCCTTGCATTAATTTGTGAGGCTTTTTTTTTGCCTAAATAATAACAAAACAGCCTATTTTTTGTTTTAATTATATACAAGTTTGTTTTATGATAGTAAACCCTAGATTGACGACTCACACTATAAAGATAGTACCTAGATTTTTAACGTCTAATGTATTAACGCTTACGGTTACGGATAGCACTCTAGGAACGTCTACAGACTTAAACCCTAACTATATAACGGGCGGCGATTATAAGCTCGCTCTAACGTTTGACTATACGTTTACAAATGAAAGTAGCTACCAGTTAAAATTAACCGACTCCGTAACTAACGAGATAGTATACAGAGGTCTGGTTTTAGCAACTACTCAAAACTCACAAACATATAAGCTAACGGATAACCTATACAGATGGTAATAATATGAGCGATATAAAACTAATAACACTCACGAACTACGTAAGACCGCCTTTAATGGAGGATAAGTCTAGGGATTGGGTTATGAACGGGCGATTGAATCAGTATTATGATTATATAATCGACAGAAATAACGGCTCGCCTACAAATGCGAGTATAAACGAGTCCTATACTACCCTAATATATGGTAAAGGACTACGTACATCGAGCGGATCGCTAGGCGCAGAAAGTTGGGGGAGGCTACAAACGATATTAAGACCTAGAGAATTGCGTAAAATGGTGCGAGACTTTCAAGTTTTCGGCGAGTTTTCTTTTGAGATAATCGAAAGCAAGGGCGGCGAGTTACATTCTTTGACTCACGTACCTAAAGAGATGTTAATTCCTGCGATTGCAAACGAAAAAAACGAAATAGAGAAGTATTGGTTTTCTAGAAATTGGCAGAAATATACCGATATAGATTACACGCCTATCTCATTTCCTGCGTTTGGAGCGCAAAAAGGTAACTCGATGTTTGTCGCTAGACCTTACACCGTAGGAAATCAATATTTTGGCAGTCCAGACTATAGCTCTGCGCTAGTATTTGCCGAAATCGAGGAGGAGCTGTCGAATATGTACATCTCGTCTATTAAAAACGGACTAAGCGCAGGCTATATTATCAATATACCAAACGGAACTAATTACACTCCAGAGGAAAAAGAGGAGTTTGAAAGACAGGTAAAAAAGAAACTTACGTCTAGCTCGAACAGCTCGAATTTCATTATCAGCTTTAATGACCAAGAGGTAGCTATAGACGTAACGCCGTTTCCTGTTAATAGTAGCGTCCATAAACAATGGGATACGTTAACAGAGCAAGCTAAAACGCAGTTAATGACTGCGCACAGAGTAATTAGTCCAAGTCTTGTAGGTTTATCGTCTGCGAGTGGTTTTAGCTCTGTAGCCGACGAGATGGATATGAGCGAGCGCCAAACTATTAAGCGAGTAATAAAGCCAAAGCAAGATTTTGTTATCGAGGCTTTGGAGGAGGTTTTAGTGCATTACGGTATTAACCTAGATTTATACTTTGCGCCTTTAACAGAGGAGAAAATAGAAGTTAAAGAGGAGACCGCAGAGTTAAGCTCTCACGTTTGCATGAGCGACGGAGCGCCTACAGAGTTAGCAGATAGTTTAATAGAGTTAGGCGAAACCCTAGACGCCTCAGAGTGGACGATGCTAAGTAGTGCGGAAGTTGATTACGATACCGACGGCGATTTGTACGATTTAGTAGAGTTTGCAACGTCTACAGGAACGGCTAGACCTAACTCAAAGAGTGCGCAAGATAGCAAAGAGATAGCTATACGCTACAGATATGTAGGAAACCCAAATCCGCAAAGAGAATTTTGCAGAAAAATGATGCAAGCTAATAAGCTATATCGCAAAGAGGATATTTTGCAAATGAATAAGGCAGGAATAAACGACGGCTTTGGACTAGGCGGCACAAATAATTATAGTATTTGGTTATATAAAGGCGGAGGTAAAATGTCTAGTAAATTTCCGCAGGGAACTTGTCGCCACAAATGGCAAAGAGAGATATACCTAAAAAAAGGTAGTAGCTTAGACGTTAACTCGCCTCTAGCTAAAACTATTAGTACCTCAGAGGCACGTAGAAAGGGATACAAAGTACCTACAAATGAGAATATAGTATCTATTAAACCTCATAACGCATAAGATATGGCAGAATTTCTATTTATATCCCCGACAGAGATAAAACAATCTACCGTAGTAGGCGGTAACGTGGACGACGACAAGTTTATATTTGTAATTTCAGACGTACAAAACACTACAATTTTACCATTGTTAGGGCAGGAACTTTACGACGTAATACTAGCAGGCGCAGACGCAGGTAATTTAACAGGATTATACCTTGAATTATACACTAAATATGTGCAACCGATAACCAAATACCAAACGGTGGCAAATTTCGTGCTAATTAGTAACTATATGGTAGCTAATGGAGGCTCTGTTTCGCATACCTCAGATAACGCTCAGTTAATGAGTGCGGAGGAGTTGACTAGATTGTCAAATACTTACGCAGGCATGGCAGACACGTTTATAGATAGGTTTGACGAGTGGATAGTATTAAATCATTTAGACGAATATAAGACAACGCAGGACGGCGTAGACGCATCTAAACACGTTTCTAATCGGAGCGGTTGGTTTTTTGGTAATCCGTCTAATAGAATACAAAACCCGTACCCACAGAGTCCAGACGATATAATCTCTTATTAATATATGGCAATTTGTAGCATACAACGCGGATATACTGAATCCTGCAAAGACTTTCAAGGTGGCATCGACAAGCTGTACCTATTCCCTTACGTAAAGTATGGGGTTAGCGATGTCTTGTTTGGAGGTTTTTCTAAAGGACGAAATCCAGACGCTCAAGATATTACTCAGTTTCCACAAACTACGATATATGAATACGAGGCTGTAAATATTAGCTACTCAGAAAATGCAAGCATTACAAGCGGCGGCGTAGAGTGGTCTCAAGACTTGAGCTTTACAATACCTCGTAGTTTTGTAGATTTAAACGTATACAAATTAATGAGGCAAGACTATTGCGCTATCATATTAGACCGTAACGGAAACTATAGAATTATAGGACTATGGAACGGCGGAGAGGTTACAATAAGCGCAGGAACGGGAGGCGAAAAAAGCGCCATGAACGGCTCTACAATAACGCTAAAAGCTAGAGAGAATAACCAAGCATATTTTTTAAGTAACTTTAACACAGATTTTACCATATTTAATAACGAAAGCATCAATTTCTTAGAGTTTTTTGTTAATACCGACATTATAGCGACATCAGACTTTTTTAATATCACGACGGGCGCAGGAACTTTCTTATATGATGTAACAACAGACGAGGGATATAGCGCTACAGGATTAACGGGCGAACATTTAATCACGTTCCCGTCTGGCTCTGGTATTCACAAAGTAAGTATTTCGGGTGTATTCCCTGCGTTTGATTTTACAGGTAATGCGGATATACTTAAAATAATAGAGTTATCTAATTTCGGGATATACGGACTAGGCTCTACGAGTCAAGAGGACGCTTTTAGCGGTTGCACAAATTTAACGATAACAGCAACAGACGGAGGCAACTTTGCAAATGTAACAAATTTCGAGCAAGCCTTTGACGAGTGCGAGGCTTTAACAAGTTTCCCTTTAATAGATACGGGCAAAGGCGAGGATTTCGATAGTACATGGCAAGACTGCGCAGTTTTAACGGAGTTTCCTTTGTTAGATTTTAGTAGCGGTACGTCTTTTATTTCAACGTGGCAAGGTTGCGTATTACTAAAGACTTTCCCGTCTAACGCTTTTGATAATTGCACAGCGTCGAATTTTACGCAGGCTTTTAGAAATACAGGATTAAATACGCAATCAATAGATAACATTCTCGAAAGCCTAGATGTCGCAGGACAGATTAACGGAACTTTCGACCAAACAGGAGGGCAAGCTCCTAGCTCTGTAGGACTAGCAGCAAAGGCAAGCCTAGAGGCTAAAGGGTGGACTATATCAGTAACAACATAATAAATATATAAAAAATGAAAATTTACGTCGATACAATTACAAAAGAGCTAGTTTTAGACAACGGAATCGAATACCGCTACCCTGCGTATTGTGAAATCCAAAGACAAAAGCAAGGGGATTTTATTATCATTAAAACAACTAATAACGTTAGTGTTTTAGATAAAACAATTTACTCGGATTTACAAGACGAGGCAGGCACATCATACGCAAGTTTCGCAGCTTTAAAAACGGCTTTGGATTCTTACTTTGATAGCGTACTATAATGAGTAGGCGCAGAGTTATGATGATGTTATTCGGTAGTGGTATACCGAATTTACTCGCAACTTTACAAGCGAGAGCAACATATTACGAAAATCAAACCTGTACCATAGCAATTTTAGATAAAATAGAAAAAATACAATAATATGGCAAATTTACTTGATAGAAGTAGTTTAGTGCTAACCCCAACCGCCTTCAATAACGGCGAGGCACTATGTATAAAACCAGACGACGGGAGCGGAGATTTTCAATTCAGCAGAAATTCAGCAGCTACGCGCGTAAATGCTCAAGGTCTTGTTGAAAACGTACAGATACTATCGAGTAATTTGGTGCAGAATGGCGACTTTTCTAATGGCTCTACAGATTGGAATTTAGGTACTGGGTGGAGTATTGGAGAGGATAAGGCGGTTGCAGATGGCACAACTAACAACGCAATATCTCAAACAATTATATCTTCGGTAGTCGGTAAATTATATAAAATAGATTTTACAATAGATGACTATGTAACTGGAAACATAAGAATTTATTTTGGTGGTGTTTTTACTCCTTTTGTAAATGCTAATGGGGTTTATTCTTTTTACATTTCTGCAACCGCAATTGATGCTTTGGCTACAAGTGCATCTGGTTTATTCATAGGCTCTATAACAAACATTTCAGTAATAGAAATAACAGACGATACTAACCTACCGAGAATAAACTACGAGAATGGCTGCGGAAGTTGGTTGTTTGAACCGCAGAGTACGAATTTAGTTACTTATTCAGAGGATTTTAGTCAGTATTCAACTGGAAACTCTCCTATAATTGAAGGAGGGTTTTTAGCTCCTGATGGAACAAATAATGCTTATAAAATAACAAATACTGGTTCAAGCACACTATATATATCGGGTGCAAATTTCACAAGCGCAGCTACAAGAAGTGTGTATGCAAGGTCAGTTAGTGGAACTGGAACTGCAACGTTAATGTCTTATTTTGGAAATACAAATAACGTATTTACACTTACAGAAGATTGGCAAAGGTTTGAAGTTAATGGTACAACCGCAGCAGCAGGAGAAGACAACTTTTACGCAGCAGATTTTAGAGGTAGTGGCACTTTAACTGAATACATAATTTGGGGCGCACAAGTAGAAGAACAACCCTACGCAACATCTTACATACCAACATCTGGCTCAACAGTTACACGTAACCAAGACGTATGCACCAATGGCGGAAGTTTAGCCACAATAAATAGCACAGAGGGTGTTTTATATGCAGAGATAGCAGCTTTGGCAAATGATTTAACCGATAGAGATATATCAATAAGTGATGGAACAAACAACAATGTTGTAAGAATAAGATTATCAAGATTTTCTAATAATATAGGTTATGCTGTTTTATCAAATGGTATCACAACTGTAGGCGCTTTAGTTTCTGGGCAAACACAAACAAACACAAACAAAATAGCAGTTAAATATAAACAAGATGATTTTGCTTTATGGATAAATGGTGTAGAAGTTGCAACAGATACAAGCGGCAGTACTCCTATTGGTTTAAGTAGCTTGCAGTTTACATCTGGTAATGTTGCACTACCTTTCTTCGGCAAAACAAAAGCACTTGCAGTTTGGAAAGAGGCTTTAAGCGATAGCGAATTACAATCTTTAACAACAATATAATGAATATATACAAGACAAATTTTCCAACAGAACAAGAGGGCAAAGACTACCTTTTAAGTATTGGTGTTTTAGTTGAAACAGAGGGAGAAATAGTATTTGCAAAAGATACGGCAGCGGTTGTTTATATCGGTAAGGTTGTAAAGATACCAGCTACTTATGATGCAGATGGTAATATAATCACACCCGCAGTTTACTATGATGGTTATGCTATCGATGTAATGAGCAGTTTAGATTTAGACTTTGGTTCTTTTATGGTATACCCAATAGAGGCAGCTCATAGCTTTTACGGTTATGCAAGAAATGCAGAGGTGCCACCTACTAAAAAAAACGTCGAAAGCGTAGAAAGCGCAGAAAACGTAGAAAAAAAAGAATAAAAAATGTATAGGATTTTAGCGGATTATATTACTTTAGGAATTTGGGGCATGAGCATGGCTAACACGATCGCAGATTTTGATATAGCGAGTGCCTCTAGTTTAGCGCAGTTAGTTTTATCTATTCTAGGTATTGTATATTTAGGCGTTAAAATTGTAAACGAATCCCTAAACGGGCAAATTAACAGAGAGGGCAAGCGTTTAGAAAACGAAAGAGCTAATCGAGATTTAATAGACGATGAAAATGAGAAACTTTAATTTTAAAGAGTTTGATAGTCCAGACCTAGAGGGATCGGGTTTAAATATGGATAAAGACTTTCTCTCTATGCTAGATAACGCGAGAGACATCGTTAAAACGCCGTTTAAGATAACGTCTGGCTATAGGACTAAAGAGCATAACGTAAAGGTCGGAGGCGTAGAGGGTAGCTCTCACACTAAAGGATTAGCTTGCGACATCGCTTGCAGTGATTCACGAGCAAGGTTTTTAATAATAAACGCGTTACTAGAGGCAGGATTTACTCGCATAGGTATAGCAAACAATTTTATTCACGTAGACTCGGATTGTGAGAAGTCTCAAAATGTAATCTGGACGTATTAATGGAAACAGGAAAGTACAAAGATAAAAACGGAACGACTAGAGTAGGCGACGCTTTGAGGTTTTTAGCCAAACAAGGCAAAACTTTTGCGCCCGAACTGCTAGAGCTTGCTGCAAATGTTACAGGCGTCAAGGCTTTGGATAAGCTAGGCAATGCTATACGAGGCGATAAGGCGCTAACCCCACAGGATAAAGACTTGCTACTAGCAGAGTTAAACAAAGATATAGCAATAGAGCAAGAGATAACTAAGAGGTGGGTTGCAGACGCAAACTCGGATAACTACGCTAGTAAGAATATACGCCCTTTTACGCTCGCTTTTTTGCTTTTCTGTATGTTTGTATTTATTATGTTGGATAGTGCGTTAGACGGCTTTAAAATAGCTCCAGAGTGGATAGGATTGCTCAAGGGTTTACTCATGACTGCAGTAGGTGGTTATTTTGTAATACGAGGAGCGGAGAAAATAACGAAGAATATAAAAAAGTAAAGTTGACGTTATACGGTGTTGTAAACAATTAAAGGTTTTTAAATTTCCATTCTAATTGTTCAATAACATCTTCTGCCTTATGGTCAAATTGTTCAGCTATGTGTTCGCCTAAAACCTTTAACAGTTCGCTATCGCTTTTACAACAACGTGTATAATTAATAGCTTTTAAGTACTCATCTAATAAATTATGTGCCATACTTACAGCTTCTTTTCTTTTTTCCTTCCCTTCTTCGGCAGAAGTATATCCAAGCCAAAGTAATTTATTAATAAATTCTGCTTTATTCATAATATTTGTTTTTTTTAATACGCTACTAATCATACACTTTTCAGTTGGTAGTAATAAGTTTAGGTGTCAGCATACATACATAGTACACATTGCGTCTTACACTTTTCCCTCTTCTCTTTAGTTTGGTCAGAGCAATAAAACTTACTACAACCAACATCGGTTAAAGTTAATTGCTCAGCTTGTTTTTCTTTTATAAAGTTTCGTAAAATAAACTTACCACTTCCTCTGTCAAAATCGTCTTCATTTTGTAGTATTAGTATTTCTAAATCTTCTAATATATTTTTCATTTGTATTTATTTAATTCTGTTAATATTCAACGCAACTAACCTTAACCATATACGTTATGTGCAATGGCTACATTATGCCGTAATACTTAAATATTTGCACCATAGCGTAACCAATCATAAACAATGGCACTATTTTACCTATTGCTTTTAATACAAATTCAAATAATGCGTTTGGAGCGGTAAAGTTCATAAATAATATTAGTGTTGCCATTGCTAATACTGCGAAGTTGTAAATTAATTCTATTGTATTCATTTCGTTTTATTTTAAAATTTGTGCTGTAAAAACCGACAAAGCACATAACACGGTATATATTTTATTTTCGTTCCTCAAACAAACCATACACTTTTAAGTTACCTATGCCTCTGGTCGTATTTCCAATTCTCAAGCGCTTTTTTCGCATTTCGATAGGCTTTGTTTAATGCCTTAAAACTAGGATCGTCTTTATATAGCTCGTAATCATTATAATAAACTACGGAGCGCTCTTTAAGAGCTTGAGGCAGGTCGAAATACTCTGCCTCTTTAACTCTTAAAAAATACTCTTTACTGCCCTGCATTATTTAGATAGGGTTTTAACTTGTTCAGATGTCAAGGCATAGGCATTTAAAGACTCTTTAGTGATTTTACCATCTTTTAAAGCTATTAACGCCTTTGTAAAACGTTCGTCGCTTAGAGGCTGTTTAATTGGTTTAGGCGCAAACTCTTTAGTTATCTCCGCTAGGTATCTCACATCGTCAAACTTGCCCATAAAAATATCTGCGTTAAAACCTAGCTTTGATATTGCTTTTGTAAGTGTATCCGTCTCTATTTTTTTAGCAAAATTATCGTCTAGCATAGTCTTTGCGTTATTAATATATAACTTGCAGGAGTTTATGATTTCAAACTCTCCCTCTGGAAAAAAGAAAGTACCTTTAAAAACTACCATATCATATTTAACAAGAGAGTAATCTAGCTCTATATTTTTAAATCCCCAAGTTTGCCCGTATACTCCGAACTGCTCTGTTACCATCATTATTTGATATTGTGGCGCTATCGCAGTTATAGACATTCCGCCTATTTTAGCTTTTTTAGTATACTTTGGGTTTGTTTTTTCTACGCTATTCCATAGCTTTAAATTGTTTTTATTCATTGTTTTTGTTTTGCGTGCAATCGCACAGGTTATTAATTTGTATTTTTTTTAGTCTGTTTAATACTTTCACTTGCCAGTTAGCATCTAAAAGTCTCTCGCTTTCCGTTCCAAAGATACGATAATAAGGGTTGTCTTTATCCATTATATAATCATATCTAGCTTGAACTTGTTTAATGCGGTGTCTAGTAGCCTCGGCTCTCTCTTTGCAGCACTTACTCATAATAGTGAGCTATTACGTTCATAATCATTTCGTCCTCCTCGTCTGTTATATCTATATCGTCGTAGTGTTGGTCGAATACCGCTAGTATCTCAATATCAAAATAAGCATCGCCTACCGTTACCTCTTGCGTTTCAAAGTGAGTGCCGTGTGAAATAGATATATCTCGGCTTGCGTATATACTAAACTCAATGCCATACTCACCAAGCTGCGCCTCTACAAAATCCTGTTGCAATACCTCGTTATCGTGGTCGCTTTCCCACTCTATAAAGGGAGCGTTAAAATCCTGCATACTATCTTTTAATGTTTTCATTATTTTTTAAGTTTTAATTTTAATATTCTTTTTTTAATCGCCTTGCGTTTCTCACAAAGTGGCAAGCTGTCAGCTAGTTGCTGTAATTTTTGGATAATCTGTTTTTTTGTTCTCATAGTTTTATTTATTAGTTGACGTTATACGGTGTTAGCCACAATTATTATCTAAGTATTTATCTATTTTTGCAGTAACCATTTCTTTTTTCTTAGCCCAGTCAAAATCAAAATATTTTTGTTCTTCCCACGCTAATAACAGTTCACGTTGTTGGCTAACAAAGTGTAAAGAAAATAAAGTGTGTAGGTCATCTACCAAATCATCTAATTGGCTAAAGTCTGGTACAATAACAACTCTACCATCTTCTAAAGTTTCTGTTTTATCTGCTAATATTTTTCTAATTTCTGTTTTTGGTAGATTAGTATTGCAGCATTCATGCTTTTGCCCTCCCTTTTTCGTTTATGGCAATAAGCTGAATAACATATATTTTCGCTTTTGTTAAGTTATTTAATACTTTGATTATCCGATTATTATCGAAATCATTTGGTAGATTTTGCCGTTTGTGGCTGGATGCAAGTTTGTTAATTACCTGCTTTTGTGGTACATTTGTCATTGTATTAGAA
>ENA-OSIY01002069-OSIY01002069.1-marine-metagenome-genome-assembly--contig:-NODE-2069-length-10570-cov-6.723053_pt1 | contig 10570 bp, 16 predicted proteins | sample MGYA00237884_ERZ534233 | MGnify/ENA primary metagenome ERZ534233 (study PRJEB26412, sample SAMN06343840) | marine metagenome | isolation source: estuarine water | place: USA: Columbia River Estuary... | reverse complement strand
TAATGATACGGCGACCACCGAGATCTACACCTCTCTATTCGTCGGCAGCGTCAGATGTGTATAAGAGACAGTCAATACGCTGTTCAGAAAATGTACTTTTTAGTAAAAAAAGAAGCATTTACAAGTGAAGAGTTTACAAAGTATAACTATGTTCAGGTTCCATGTGAAATACAATCTGTAATATACTTATATGAAGTAAGAGGAAGTAGTCTTTTTCAATTAGGTATAAATACTCCAAACCTTTCTGTAAATCTGGGTGTTACAAATCAACCATACTTATCTTCATATGTTACAACAATCGGTGAGTTAGGTACGTACAAAACCTTATTAGACAATATGTCTGATATGTTAAACCAGTTAAATAAATATACTTTGAAGTATCAGTTCAACCAGTTGAACCACAGACTTCACATATTAACAAATGTTAAGTATGACGTGATTATGGAAGCTTATGCTAACATACCGGCAGAAAACCTTTACAACGATGATTTATTCTTTAAATATTGTGTTGGATATGCCAAACAAGCATTAGGAAATATGGTGGGAAGGTATGATTTTGTGCTCCCCGGTGGAATTAAGATACAAGCCGCAGACTTGGTTTCTCAAGGAAAAGAAGAGGTTAAAGAAGTTGAAGAGGAAGTGAAAGGTCAGAGCACGAGTGGATGGTTCTTTATGGTCAAGAAATAGACAAGAGGTCCAGACTAAGTAGAGAAGAAATAAAAAACTTAATATCATGAAATACTTAAAGAGATATAACGAAAATTTTAAAGGTTTTGCTAATGTTGATACTAGTCAAGAAGCTTTCAATAGATGTCAAAACTTATCAGAGGACGAATTCTTAAAAATATTAAGAGAAAATTGTAAAAACTTTTCACTTAGTAATGACCTTTTATATAGAAATAAAGAATATTCTGGTGATTTTCAATTATTTAAACCATATAAAAGAAGAACAATCCCAGTAACTTTTCCAAAATTCTTTAATAGAATAGAAGACGATTCAAACTATCCCGTTAAAAGAAAGTTGTCTTTGATAGGTGGTACGAATCCATCATTCATATCGGATTTGTTCCGGGATAAAATGGCAAGCACCAATAGCGATTCAGATTTTACAGTTTATATAGTTATACCATTTGATAATTCTAAGATTGTTTTTTGTCCAGTTCCGGATTTATTATTTTTAGACGATAGAACAAAAGAAGAATATGTGAGTGGTGAGCCAGTTAGTGATAAAAACTTTGTGATGGTTGAATATACAAAAGACTTTAAAATTCCTGAGGAAGAGTTAAGTAAACTACCCGGTCATAAATCATCTCATTCGGGTTATGAGTTTTTTACATCCAGTAATTGTTTACTAATTCATGAATCATATATAGATATTTTAAACCAAATTTAAATTAATAAAACCAGTCAATTGACTGGTTTTATTATTTCATCTATTCTCATTTCTCTCCATTCGTCTAATGTAACGAAGTAGTTCGAAGCAGGCATGTATCTTTGCCGTCGATCATTCATAACGTCAACGATACTCATTCTATCAGGACCAAACTGATCCATAAGAACGGTATACTGCTTACCGTAAGTAAAGGTTTCCCAATTTTTCGTTATACAGACAATGATGTCGCCTCTTTTTAAGAGTTTAGTAGAAGATGTATTTTTCATCCTCTTTGATACAATAGATAGAGATTGGATAGATTCTCAAATCATCATTACTTTCATCAATCATAAATCTCATCGTTCCGTCGATGATGTCTGGATTGATTATCTTCACGGTTGCGTTGTGAAGTCCTTTAAGAACTGTATAAGAAACTTCGTCTAGTTCCTCAGTAAGAACCATATAGTTCTCTTTTCCCTGGATCTTTCCAGCCAATCCTTCGATGAAGTAAGACTTCTCGATTATTCCTCTGAGTGCATCTGTTGCAGAACACTCTACTTTAATTTCATGCTTTACCATTTCAAATCTTTTTGTTTATAGTCTTTGTATTGGTAAAATAAGAAAAGTTTATCCGTGATAAACAATGTTTATCGATGTTATCTCGGTATCGTCACTTGGGTAAATCTCTTTGAAGAGCTCATATCCTTCGTGTAAAGAATAGTTATCAAATCCTTTGTTTATCTTTTTGATGATTGGGATAAGAGAATTTATCTGCGTGTGTGTCACCTCAATCTTTTCACGACTCTCTTCTGTGTCTATTACTAAAAAACCTCTCATATAAGTTCTTATTTTTACTTATATATAAGTTTTTTCTTACACCAATAGATTTTTTATTTCTTCAGAACCATCAGGATTCGCTGAATGTATTACGTATTCTGGGAATTTAATCATTCGTTCATTACAATAACTTAGCAGAAACTTAGCACAGTCTAATCCAGTATAAACACGATTCTCGTCAAGATTAAACCATTCTTCAAATGGTAGACTTTCTTTTAGCTCTGCAACATCTGCTAAGTCATAATCGAATGCAACTAAATCAGGAACACCATTGTCTTTTATCCATTTTATGAACTGACCATATGAACGAACTATTTCCCATTCTTCATGGAATATTCGACAGTCTGCCCTATAATACATATAGGTAGCACAATCTCTGGGAATACGCCAATCATCTAAAAATAATCGTTTCATAATACAAACATACTGATAAATTTTAATATATATAGTAAATCCGACTTAGGACCGGAATAGTTAGAAGCCCCAACGGGTAAACTATTGAAACCACTGAATTCGCTCCTCAGTGGTTTCGTTTTTTAATAAACTTTCATCTAAACTTTATCGAGTTTAATATATACAACAAATACAATTAAAAACACTATGGAAAATACAGAACATATTTTAAAAGAAAATCCGGGAAGATTCGTACTTTTCCCGTTGAAGTACCACGACATCTGGGAGATGTATAAGACAGCTGAACATTCATTTTGGACGGCCGAAGAGATTGACTTAGCTCAAGACTTAACTGATTGGGATGAAAAACTTAATGATGACGAAAGACACTACATCAAAAATGTATTGGCATTTTTTGCAGCGTCGGACGGAATCGTGAATGAGAATCTCGCAGAGAACTTTGTGAAAGAAGTTCAGTACCCAGAAGCAAAAAACTTTTATGGTTTTCAAATAGCTATGGAGAACGTACACTCTGAGACTTACTCTCTTTTGATTGATACTTATATCAAAGACGAGAAAGAAAAAGATCATTTGTTTAATGCAATTGATACGGTTCCTTCTGTAAAGAAGAAAGCTGATTGGGCTTTAAAATGGATCGATTCTGAATCATTTGCAGAACGTTTAGTAGCGTTTGCTGCAGTAGAAGGTATCTTCTTCTCTGGATCATTCTGTTCTATCTTCTGGTTAAAGAAAAGAGGTTTGATGCCTGGTTTAGCTTTCTCTAATGAGTTGATTTCAAGAGATGAAGGTTTACATTGTGAGTTTGCTTGTTTATTACACAACAAACACATTACAAACAAAGTTTCACAAGAAAGAATCACAGAGATTATCACAGAAGCGGTTGAGATTGAAAAAGAGTTCGTAACAGATTCTTTACCAGTATCTCTTATTGGAATGAATGCAAAGTTGATGCAACAATATATTGAGTTCGTTGCTGACTATTGGTTAAGTGAATTAGGTTGTAGTAAATTCTACAATGCTGAAAATCCTTTTGATTTTATGGATATGCTTTCTTTACAGAACAAATCAAACTTCTTTGAGAAAAGAGTGTCTGAATACCAAAAAGCATCTGACAAGAATATCGACTTCGATAACATGGATGACGACTTCTAAAAAAATGAAATATGATAAATATATACGAACCATATTTAAACAAGGATATTCTAAAATACGCACACGATGCTTTAGATTCTACATGGATCTCATCGAATGGTAAATATTTGAATCTTGTAAAGGATATGCTTACCGAAAAAAATGGAAATAAGTATGTATTATTGTGCAACAATGGAACTACCGCTACACATCTATTGGCAGTAGGTCTAAAGCACAAATATCCAAAGATTAAAAATCTTATCGTTCCTAATAACGTATATGTTGCTGCATGGAATTGTTTTTTGATGAATCCAATATTCAATCTGATTCCTATAGATTCTGATATAGATACATGGAATATAGACTTAGAATTATTAGACAAAACTATACAAAAATATTCACCGGAAGATACTGCAGTATTGATAGTACACAATGTTGGAAACATTGTAAACGTTCCAAAGCTAAAGGATAAATACAAAGACTATGTTTTTTTAGAAGACAACTGTGAAGGATTTTTAGGAGAGTACGAAGGATATAAATCAGGGTCTAAATCTTTCATATCATCTGTTTCATTCTATGGTAATAAAACAATAACGAGTGGTGAAGGTGGTGCTGTGTTTACTGATGACGAAGAACTTTTTGAGTTTTTGAATTCTGTTAGAACACAAGGATCAACATCTAAAAAGTTTATATTTGATAAACTAGGATACAACTATAGAATGACGAATATTCAAGCCGCACTATTATATGGACAGATGGAATATTTAGATGAGATATTAGAAAAGAAACAGATTATATTTGATAGATATAGAAGTAATTTGGATGGATTTTATTTTCAAAAGATTGAAGAGAATACCAAACATTCCAATTGGATGATTGGAATTAATCTTAAAAAGGATATAAAAGATTTGTGTTATAGTTTGTTTCAACAGGGTGTTGAAACAAGACCTATGTTTCCACCAATGTCAAAACATTTACATCTTAATAAATATGTTGGTGATGAGACGAATTCAAAAGAGTTGTATAATACATGTATAATACTACCTAGTTATCCAACTCTGAACAAAAGGCAGATAGATTATATCTGTAATTTAATAAAAAAAAATAGCTAAAATGAGATCAATAATAGGTAAAAAGTACAAAATCGATTTTCCATTTCATGATGAGGTTTTTATATACCATCATCTCGGATTGGGTGATCATATAAGTTGTCACGGAATAGTAAGACATAATTGTGAGATTTACAAAAAAGTAAACTTATTCGTAAAGCCACATTATTACGAAAACGTCAAGTATATGTATAATGATTTGGAAAACCTAAATATAATGAAGGCTGATGATCCACAGGTAATTAATTTTTTGAAATCAATGGATCCGGTCAATGTCAAATATATAGGTGCTGTAACCAAATATGGATATGATTCGAGTAAATTAGTAGAAGAGAATGGAAATTTTGAAAGACAATTCTATGAGATGGCCAAACTTCCATTTGAATATAAATATGAGAAGTTTTATATAAACAGAGACATGGAAAAAGAAATGGAATTATTTAACTCTTTAGGTATAAAGGAAGGTGAATATATTTTTGTTCATTCGGGTGGTGCTGAGATAAAAGAAGACGTTATAAAAAACAAAGATTTAAAAAGAATAAGTCCGGATACTCATATGTTCTTTGATTGGATCTATGTAATAGAAAATGCAAAAGAGATACATTGTATGGATTCTTCTTATTTATGTCTGATTGATTGTCTAAACCTCAATAAAGATATTGAACTATTCAATCATCGATATATAAGAGGATATCCAGACTTCATAAAAGTTGCGACTAATAAAGAATGGAACTTCATAAAATGATTTGTGTTGAGATAGACTCAAAAAATTCATATCTTCTAAAGGAATTCATAGAGAAAAACTATAATAAAGGTTTCAGATACTATGATAGTAGGTCATTTGATTGTATAGAAAATCATCTATTGACAAATTTATATTATGAAGATGGTCAATGTGTAGGATATGGACATCTTGATATTGAAGAAAGAATATGGCTTGGTATAATGGTTGCTGAAGGTTTAAGGGGCAAAGGTTATGGAAGTCTTATAATGGATGATCTGATATCAAATTCTACGGAAGAGATATACCTTACAGTTGATAAATCAAATCCTGCAAAAAATCTTTACACAAAAAAAGGATTTGAAGTTTTGGAAGAAAAGGAAAATCATTTTTTAATGATTAAAAAAAAATAAATAAATAAAATGGATAGTTTAGGAAACGTAGTCGACAAATTAGTAACGGTTGACATGAAAATGTGGGACAACCAAGAGCTTCTTTATGAGATAAGAAGAATGACTTTTGAAGAGTATAAAGAAAAGTATTTCAATACTGAGGATGGAGCGACTCTTTTATGGGAAACTCTTAAAAAAGCATGTGATTTGAATGTACAAAGAAATCAACTTATAAACGAATTCGACGAAAAGCTTATTCAGATGTTTGAGGCCTTCAAAAACGGAGAAGATTTAGACAACGGTCGATTCTTACAAAGAAGTCATAAAACATATTAATAATAAATGAAGAAACCTGCTTATATAAAGAGCAGGTTTTTTTGTTTAAACATATTATGTTATTTATGATATAATATAAAAAAATAATCTATATAAATGAATTACAAAGTTAAAGACATCTCTCTTGCAGAATTTGGAAGAAAAGAGATTAGACTTGCAGAGGCAGAGATGCCAGGATTGATGACAATCCGTAAAGAATATGAAGGAAAACTTCCTTTAAAAGGAGCTAGAATCGCAGGATGTCTACACATGACTATCCAAACCGCAGTTCTAATCGAAACACTTGTAGAATTAGGTGCAGAAGTATCTTGGAGTTCTTGTAATATTTTCTCTACACAAGATCACGCCGCAGCAGCAATCGCAGAAGCTGGAGTTCCGGTATATGCTTGGAAAGGAATGAATGAAGAAGAGTTTGATTGGTGTATAGAACAAACTATCAACGCATTTGAAGGTGGTAAATACCTTAATATGATTTTAGATGATGGTGGTGATTTAACAAACTTAGTTTTTGACAAATATCCACATTTAGCAGAAGATATTAAAGGTTTATCTGAAGAAACTACAACAGGAGTTCACAGACTTTATGAAAGAATGAAAAACGGAACTCTTTTGTTACCAGCAATCAATGTAAACGACTCTGTTACTAAATCTAAATTTGACAACAAATACGGATGTAAAGAATCTTTAGTAGACTCTATTCGTAGAGCAACTGACGTTATGATGGCAGGTAAAGTTTCTGTTGTATGTGGATATGGTGATGTTGGAAAAGGTTCTGCCGCTTCTTTACAAGGTGCTGGTGCAAGAGTTATTGTTACTGAGATTGATCCTATTTGTGCTTTACAAGCAGCAATGGACGGATTTGAAGTAAAGAAACTTGACAATGTAGTTCATTTGGCGGACATCGTAGTCACTGCGACAGGAAACAAAGACATCATTGCAGGAAAGCACTTTATGTCTATGAAAGACAAGACTATCGTCTGCAACATCGGGCATTTTGACAACGAGATTGACATGGCTTGGATGAACAGAAACTATGGCAACACAAAGACAGAAGTAAAGCCTCAAGTCGACATCTACGACGTAGAAGGAAAAGATGTAATCATATTGGCAGAAGGAAGACTTGTAAACTTAGGCTGCGCGACAGGACACCCGTCTTTCGTTATGTCAAACTCTTTCACAAACCAAGTTCTTGCGCAGCTAGAGCTTTGGAACAACTCTGATAAATATGAGAATAAAGTTTACACTCTTCCTAAGCATTTAGACGAAAAGGTAGCTAGGCTTCACTTAGAGAAGATTGGCGTGGAATTGGACGAGCTTTCTAAAGAGCAGGCAGACTATATCGGCGTTGCGGTAGAAGGACCATACAAAAACGACGAATACAGATACTAGTATGAACGTTCTTTCCTTATTTGATGGCATGTCTTGCGGACACATTGCTTTAGAAAAGCTTGGTATTGAAGTAGATCAATACTTTGCGTCCGAGATAGAAGCTGCTTCTATTAAAGTAACTATGGCAAACTATCCAAATACCATTCAAATAGGAGACGTTACTAAAGTGAATGGAAAGGATCTTCCAAAAATCGACTTGTTGATTGGAGGAAGCCCTTGCCAATCGCTATCCAACGCCGGCAATGGATCTGGCTTTGATGGAAAGAGCGGATTGTTCTATGAATGGGTAAGGCTTTTGAAAGAATGCCAACCAAAATACTTTATGCTTGAAAACGTCAAGATGAAAAAGGAATGGCAAGATGTCATTAGCAAAATTCTAGGAGTCAATCCAATTTTGATCAACAGCAATCTTTTTTCCGCACAGAATCGCCAGAGACTTTATTGGACCAACATTCCTATGGATGGATTGCCAGATGACAGAGAGATCTATATTGAAGACATATTAGAGAGCAGCTTTGACTCAAAGTATTGGCTGCCTGAAAAGAACGCAGGATTATTAAGCAAGAAGGTAGATATAGCCGGAGCGCCGGATATTTGTTGCATAGACGTCTACAACAAGCGATATAAAAAGGATAGGAAATGTCCTACGCTAACGCATCCTTGCCATAACTCTATAAGGCTTTTGCAAGACGGTAAGTTCAGAAAGCTGACGCCAGTGGAATGCGAAAGGCTTCAAAATGTCCCGGATGGATATACTGAAGGAGTTTCCGACACGCATCGATACGCGATGCTTGGAAATGGCTGGACTGTGGATGTCATAGCACACATATTTAAAAACCTCGTTTAATACGAGGTTTTTTGTTTTTGCAAAATAATATATACCTTATGAAAATATTAAGATTTAACGAGTTTGAAATGACAAACGAAGCGCTGCCTAGCCAAAAGACAGTAGACCAATTGAAGAAGGTAATGAAGCAGTCTGCCAAGACGGATATTGGAAATAGGATTTCTGACATGAACAAACAAGGCGCAAACATACAATACATTCAGAATCCTATCGAAACAGGAATCGAATCTAGAGAAGACTTTGAAAAGCACAACAAAAAGTTCGTTTCTTCTTGGAACCTAAAAGGAATGCTTGGCCCGTTCAAAGGCGAAGACAACAAGCAAAACAAATAGCGGATCGCTATCTTCGGTTCTTTTTCTTTTTTTTATCCCACGAAAGGATTATTTCCTTTGTTTCTTTTTTTCCTCCTTTGATATACACTACGACATACTTGGCACTTTCGCTTGGCCATGATTCGACGCATCTCATTTTATGCAGACCGGATCCCGATATTTCGGATATTTGATTGTTGTCAGAATCGTAGATAATGTATTCGATTGATTCTGGCGTGTTGTATTTGACGGACAAGCTTCCTCTTTTAGAGAAATCCATAGTGATGCCGTCGAATTCTAGCTTTTGCGAGAATGTGGCCGAGCACAGAAGCAGCATTGCGACAATAGATATTTTCTTCATTTTTTTTTACAAAGATAAAAAATAAAATATAAACTTTTTCTATTGGATGCCATAGAAAATAAAAATTGCAGGAAAGTATTTTGTTTCATTATTATATGAAAAAAGTCGAAATAATCTAAACTTTTACTAGCAATTTTAATATAAACAACAACTGAACAACAATGCTCAGTATTAAAAACAAATAAAAAGCAAATTATGGCAACAAATGAAAATTTTGATGATCTATTCAACGGAGGTTTAGACGGAAAAATGGACTTCTTAAATGAAGCAAAATCAACAAACAACAACGACGGAATCTACAGAGTAGATTTGAAATTGGCTAAGGATGAAAAAAGAGGTTGGAGATCGGTGGTTCGATTCTTGCCTAACTTAATGCAAGAAGGTAAGATAGGCCAAAGCGCTATAGAAAAAATCTCGCATTACGTGGATATTAAATCTGCAAAAGAATTAAGCGGATGGTTTGACTCTGCAAAAAACTTCAACGAAAAATGCGCATTGACAGACTTGTATTATCAAATGCAAAACTCTAAAAACGCTGTATTGATCGAGAAATCAAAGCAGTTAAAGTTCTCTAAAAAATACTACTCTTACGTTTTAGTATTAGAAGACGAGCAACAGCCAGAATTGGTTGGAAAGATTATGGTTTTCCAATACGGAAAGACTATCAAAGACAAAATCATGGCTGAGAAAAACGGAGAAATCTCTGGAGTTCCTTGCAACGTATTCGACTTGTCTGCTGGAAAAGACTTTGTTTTGGTAGTTAAGAAGATCCAAACAGGAGACGAAACATACCCAGACTACAAGATGAGCATGTTCAAAGGAGAGCCTACTTCTTTGCCAATCTTCAAAAATGGCGTATTCAAAAACGCACCTTTAGAAGACGGAAAGATTGCTCCGGCTGTTCAAGGCGTAGTTAAAAACTTCTTGTTAGAAAGAACTGTTGAACTAGAAGACTTCGCTGCTAAAAAGCTTACAGAAGAGCAACAAGTTAAGATTTCTGAAATCACGAATTTCTTGACTGGAAAAGCTTCTTCTTCTTTTGCAGGAGCAAAGGCTGAAGCTAAGCCATCATCTGATGACTTTTCTTTTGACGAAAACTTCTCTGCAAAAACGCCGGTAACTTCTAGCACAATCGAAGATGACGATTTTTTCAGTGATCTTTAATCTGTAAAAATAAATCTATAAAAAAAGTGTCCTCAAAAGAGAGACACTTTTTTGTTATATATAACATATGAAAGTATGTATCAAATGTGGTTTAGAAAAAGATTTAATTGATTTTGTAAAAACTAAAAACTCTTGTAAGGAGTGTGAAAAGGAATATAAAAAACAATATGCCTTGAAAAATATTGA
>ENA-OSIY01002067-OSIY01002067.1-marine-metagenome-genome-assembly--contig:-NODE-2067-length-10577-cov-9.665429_pt1 | contig 10577 bp, 10 predicted proteins | sample MGYA00237884_ERZ534233 | MGnify/ENA primary metagenome ERZ534233 (study PRJEB26412, sample SAMN06343840) | marine metagenome | isolation source: estuarine water | place: USA: Columbia River Estuary... | reverse complement strand
CTCTTTTCAAACGGTAAATTTTCATCTTTTAACTCAGCAAAAGATGCCTTAACCGATAGTTTTGCGGTACCTTCACCAACATAAACCTTACCATTAATAATAACTTCAGTTTTTACAATAGTGTTTTTCTTTCTAATCATAAACGGACCGATGTTAATACCAACTGTTGGTGCCTCAATTGAAGTGATATTAACTACAACAGGTTTTCCGTCAACACAAATTGTAACCTTTTCACCCAATAACTCTTCAGTCATTTGTTTTATACCGAAAGTAAACCTTTTTGATGAAAGGTCAGGATTTTCAGTTTTATTGTTAACTTCTTTGACTGTGTAACAGTCCTGTGCGTTTAGGTTGATTATACCCATGAGTATAATACCTAATAGTATAATTGTGTTTTTCATATTCATTAAAAATCTAAATTACCACCTATAAGTATGTTATGCATTATACCTAATTTAGGGGTTGTGTTTATGTTTGTTCTATAGTTAACATTTAGTTTAAAATACTTACTTATATCAACTGAAAGATTATTACCAACAACTGCGTTAAATGTTTTTGATGTGCTATTAAAGTTCATACCTAAATCGTAGTACGGTGAACATAAAGTTATAAAAGCTTCAGGTTTCCAATTAATTGTATTTGATATTTCAATTTCTTTATTAACCATCAATACCGCATATGGTACCATAATGAAATAAACGTATTTATGGTCCTCAAGTACAGAACTTCCAATTTGAATCCCTGTGTTTACAATTTTTGATTTGAAAACTTTTGTAATACTTATACCGACATTTTTTGTTGTGGCCATACTACCAAAATTAAAATGATAATACCAATCATTTTTATGGTAATATGTTGAATATGATTGTTGTGATAAATCAAAAGTTAAAATTGCATTTGCACCATAACCTGAATTTTTATTGTTTTTACCATAACCTAATCCGGCCCCCAATCTAAACAATGGTTGGTCTGGGTCATATGTGTTACTACCAATAAATGCAATATCAGCAGATGTTAACATTGGATTCGGTTTAATAATTGAACCTCCACCGAATGATTTTGCTTGAGCTCCCATTATATTGTTTTGAGCGGTCCCAAATAATTCATTTGATGATGGGTTTGATGATGGTTTTGATGGTGGTTTAGGTTGACCAAATAAGATAATTGGCGTGAAGATTAAGACTAATAAGATTTTTTTCATTATAACATTATTTTACCTCCTGTTAATATCTGATATTGTAATACAGATTTACCAACTTCCCATGTTCCCGAGAAACTGATATTATATTTAAATTTTTTAGATATTGAATAATCCCAAGAACTAAATGGAACTAACAATGTTCCTGACTTCCACCAAGTACCTTCATAGAATTTTGTAAATGGTGAGTAAACGGCTAGTAATAACATATTACCAGATATTTTCTTACTTGCTTTAAATGTGTAAAAACCACCACCAACAGCAGATATATTACTAAATGATGTTTCGGCCATTGACCCTACTGTGTAGTTAAGACCGCCCATTAATGATAGTTTGTTCCATCTATGGGATTCAAGTACTGTTGTTGTGTTAAACAAGTCATAATTAAAGTTTACCATTGTTGAATTGGCACAAATTAGTGTATTTGATTTGGATTTATTTGTAAAAGCTCCGTAAAAAGTAAGATTTGAGTTATTAATTGCTGTTGTGAAGTTTAATAACGCCCCTTTAGCTCTTGAATTGTCAGTATTTGACTTAGTAACGGACATTGTTGCCTTAAAAGAGTTTGTATTATCCTCAGCACTCTTCATTGCAACTATATCACCTGTACCTATTATTGAACCAACCCTAACATTTGACTTTGCACCACCCTTAGAACCTCCACCACTACCTTCTGACGCATTTGACGTAGAGCCACCTGAAGAAGCCTCAGCGGCGTTTGCAACTGAGTTGGTAGTTCCACCATTCCCACCTGATTTAGTGTCTGTTGGTGTTGTTGTAGGGTCTGTTGTGTTGGTTTTTGTATCAGTTCCAGTTCCTGAACCACCTGAACCACTTGTATTATTTGTATTTGACCCACTATTTCCTGTATTTCCACCACCAGAACCTGAATTCCCCGTATTTGTACCTCCTGAACCACCTGTATTTGTACCTCCTGAACCACCTGTATTTCCAGTATTTGTACCCGATTGGGTACTACTACTCCCATTTTGACCTGTATTTGTACCCGATTGGGTGTTATTTCCTGTATTTGACCCTGTTTGAGATGTATTACTTGAATTCCCCGTATTTGACCCTGAATTCCCTGTATTGGGCTCAGTTTTACCTGTATTTGGGCTCGTATTTGGTTGATTTTGAGCCGTATTACCCCCTACAGGTGAGCCAGACGGTTGATTTCCACCTTCAGTTGGTTGATTTGTACCTGATGTGCTTCCTCCTTCTGTCTTATTAGTCCCTTGAGATGAATTAGTTGTTGTTCCACCTCCTTGAGTTTGTCCTGATGCTCCACCATCTTGATTATTTGATTTACTTCCTGAATTATTCTGTCCATCTTTGTTTTCTTTTGAACTACCCCCACCACTACTGTTATCTGATGAGTTATTCACACTATTTCCTAACGCAGTTCCTGCACTTTGAGAACTAACAGTACTAATTGAACTCGTTACGGACATTGTTGCCGCGGCGGTTACACTTGTTAGAGTTGAAATAATGTTATTGGTTATTATTGTGTTTGTTTTTGTTTGTGTTTCTGTTTTTAATCCTTCACAAGGTTGTGATGATGCTGCTGATACGGAATACATCCACAATGAAAATGCCCCGTTTTGAAAATCGGCTTGAGTAAACGTACTTGATACTCCATAATAACTTACCGTAACTGAACCTTGACCTGAAGGTATATATACGGTATTCGTTTTTTTGGAACAAGGGTCCACATACGAATATGAGAACCCCTGACCAAAACTAGCAGAGGATACTAACAATAATAATATTGAAAATATCCATTTCATTAATCTACTGATGTTACGTTAGATAATGATTGACCATCTTCTTCGTCAACTTTCTGAATTAACATTTTGTCTCTGTCTTCAGAGTTGAACCAATAGTCAACAACTTTGTTCAAGTTACCAACGAACGCACCTAACAAGATTAATAATAATTCTTTCCAATCTTCACCAATTGTTATATTGAAGAATACCGCTGAGTTAATTCCAGCGATGATGAAAAAGAATAAGAATAAAATTGCTAAGGTGATATTCCATCTGTTATTTTGCATTTGTTGCAACATGAAATAGAATCTGTTCTTGTCTTCTACTTTTACATAATTAGGTTTACCTAAACCCAATGTTTCTTTAATTTTTTCTTTAATTGCCATTTTAATTTTTGAATACTTGCTTTTTTATCAACTTCTCTACCACTCTTACAGTAGATGTTTCCAATGCTTTTTTGGTTGATACACCGACAGTAGATTTGTTAAACTTCGGACCTTCAATATCACCAAGAGTTGATGATGTTTTAGTCGTAATTGCCTTTCCTTGTCCACTACCTGTGATAACTTCACCTGATTCAGCGTCAACAAATCTAACCTGTAAACCAAGTTGTGTAATTTGTTTGATTGTGACACCTGATGTTTCAACCACCTCATCTTCACCTACAGAAAAGTCATAAACCTCAATGTAGACAAAGTATTTAGCTAACTTAATTTTACCTTTACCGTCAACTTTGTTTTCAGTAAAACCTTTGCTTGACGCTTTGAATTGGTTAACCATTCTTTCTTTTATTTCCAACTTGTCTTCTGTGAAAACAAATCTTCCTGTTTGTTCCAAATATTCTAAAACAATATTTGTCACACCCATACCAACTCTCGCATCTTTTAATTCAGGATACATCTCATAAACTTCTTCACTAATACCAATTTTTAAAATTTGAATTGGAATCTGAATTGTGTCAGTATATGGAGGTAATGAATCCAAAGATTTTTTCTTTTCAAATCCTGCGGTATATTCTTCGGTTTTAACTGAACCAATTTGTGCTTTTAGTGGTTGTGTTGATACACAACTTGCAAATAATAAAGTTAAACCTACTAATATATTACCAAGGCGCATCTTCAGTTTCGCTTTTCTTTGCTGGTTTAGATTCTGCAGGTGCAGCTTGTTTTTCTACAACAGTTTTTTCTTTGATAACTGTAGTTGTTCCACCACCGCCAGCTGTGTTCTTTGACGAATTGTCAACACTTAAGTTAATAACAGGTGCTGCCGATGGAGCTTGTTCTGTTTTTGGTTTTTCTTCGTCATCACCACCACCGAATAGTGTTGTTGTGAACCATGCACCACCAGCCGTAACTGCTGTTGCGATTGTACCGATAATGGTTTTCTTTAAACCTGACCAAGTACTTTCTGTTTCTTGTGTTTCTTCACTCATTTTGTTTTTATTTTTATTTTAGTTTATTTATTTTTTTCGGCTTATGGGGGTCAGTGACCCCCAAGTTTATTTGTTAGTTTTAACTGTTGTGTGTTAATTAGTTTTAACTGTTGTGCGTTAATTAGTTTTAACTGCTTTTTTTGTTGTTGTTTTTTCTTCGTTTCTTAAAACCGCCAAGTAAGTTCCTGGTGGTAAAAAACTCAAATCAACTGTATTTGAATAAATTCCAATATTTGTTTCGTTTGGTACAATTTCCATTTGTTGTTTTCCGTTTATATCATAAATACCTATTATGTTTTTACCTTCTTTGTAGATTTTAAAACCAATAGTTACATCACCCTCAAATGGGTTAGGATATAAAATCATATCTTTGAAATTGTTTGTTGTACCACCCATTCTGAAAACTTGAATAATACCGTCAGTTGGTGTGATGTTTAAATCAGTTGCCAATGCGTTACCTGCAAATTTTCTTTGAACGTATAAAGGACTTTTACCCCAGTCGTTTTGTGGTTTTTTAGATTCAAATTGTAATGTGAAAAACATGTCACCATCTTTAACCAAGTGTTGGTTATTTGATGGGTCATATCCACCCCACTCAACCATGTTGTCAGATGTGTTAATGAAAGAAATCCAATAAGAAGTTTTTAATTCATTTTTAACACCTTTGAAAGTTAAAAGAGATGAGTCGTATTTCATACAAACTTGTAATGAACCCAAATCAATACCACCTGTCTTTAATTTTACAGGGATATTAACCACATCACCATCGTCAACACCCAATTTTGGAAAGTTAACCTCAATTGATTCCAAAATATTATCATACGATGTTGTTACATCAATGATATGTTTGTTTGCATTGTTAGGGTTAACAATTTCAATCGGTGTCATACGAGCTCTGTTGTAACCTGTTCCGTTAGCATCACCAGGACACACAACGTAGTAAGTCACAGAGTCAGGTTGACCTGCGATGATTTGGTAAGTGAAGTTTGTTACACCAGCAATTGTACTTGTGTAGTTTGTACTTGAACCGTTAATAGTGCCGTATTGAGAAGCTGTGAAGAATTTAACATCTTTAACACTATTTGACCAAGTTGTAAATCTACCTGATACCCTTGCGTAAACACCATAAACGTCAGAGATTGAAACTGTATTGTCTCCGTTTACGTCAGATGAGTAGTAATCAAAACCAGTCATTGTTTGGGTTCCCAAAACATATTGGTTGATTCTTTGTGCATCTGATGTAGAAACAATTGCTCCAACACCCATAGTATCACCTTTAACCGCAATTCTAACGTCCCAAACTGTTGTATCAATAGGTACACTGTTAAAGAAGAATTTACCCAAACTGTTAGTAAGGGTGTCTTTAACATATGACCATGTTGAAGATGTTTTTAATTTCTTCTCTAATGATACTGTTAGTCTTTTAGATGCAGTTCCAGTAACGTTTACAAACTTACCCTTGAATGACATAACCTGTGGTTTGAAAACACCACCAAAGTTTTTAAGTGTTAACGAATAGTCAGCACCTGCCTGAGTTGTAGACAACTGAGGAAAAGTTGCGGTTCCACTAAATGTCATATCGGTAGGGGTGAAGTATGTTGTTGCAAGTACTGACGAATGTTTCAAAGTAACCTGAAACATTTTACCATTTGGTAATGTAAAACTACTGTTTGTACCTGTGTACGTTAAAGTAATTGTTACATATCCACCAGTTGGATTGTCCACATACTGAAGATACTGTGTGAACGACGTATTCAACGAAGTAACAGTATCAACCTTAGCAAACGCAGTTTTATCGTAGAATACTCTAAACTGTGTTGCTGTAATGTTTGTTGAGGTGTTGTTGTACCAACACAATCCTATGTTTGTTTTTCCAGACCTATAGGTGCCTGTTTGGTAAGTTGAATCTAATGTCACGTGAGCAGCCGTCGTTGACGGTGTCGGACATGTTTGCGCGTAACTCACCAGCGAAGCGCAAAGCAGCGTTAATGATAAAATAATTTTTTTCATTTGCATCTTGGTAATTACCTATAAATATGACTACATAGTCATTAGTATTCTGTTAGTGTATATTTAACATTAACATGAAGTGGTTATTATATGTTATATTTTTATTACCAATATTTGGACATTCCCAAATGGTAATTGATGATGTTGGTGATAACTGGAAACTAAGGGTTGACTCCGCAATACAAGTTGTCAAAAAGTATGATTCCATTAATTATGGTAAAATTTTAACAAACTGTAAGAAGGTTTCATTTTGGAATGGTAGTTTTTCAACTGTTGAAGATAGTCAAACAATATTGATAACTCAGAAAGATATGAAACACAGTAGTATTAATAATATTGCAGCAATTTTAGTTCACGAATCAACGCATTTAAAAATAATGAACCAAAAATTAAAATACACTTTAATTAAAGAAGAGATATTTTGTTATTATACAGAATTGGAATTCTTAAGACAAATACCCAATGTTGAAGATTGGTTAATTAACAATACAAAAAAAATGATATTATATTATGAAAGACAATAATAAATTTGATTGGCAAGGTAAGAAAAAAGAAGATGTTGAATTTTCTTATAAAATGTTTTTTTGGAGCACAATAATTTGTATTGCACTATTACTTGGATTAAGTTTGACAGGAATTTTGGAATATCTGTTTAAATAAACAAGATAATATCACCACTACAATTGTCCCATTCATCATCCCAACAAGAATACTCAATCTGAGTATTTTCTTCTTGCATAGATTTATCATCGGATAAAAAATTATCCAAAATCACATTGAATTCTTGTTCGGTGGTTTTTTCGTTTGGGTCCATTGCTTTAGTCAAATAATATATATCAAAAAAAGTACAATTACAACACCTAAAACAAAAAAAAAGTGATAATTTATTAAAAAATATTTTTAAGATATTTTTTCCTTATATTTGTTGAAATTTGGACCCTTAATGAACCCATTTTTACCTTCAGGTTTTTGAATAATTCCAGCTAGTTTTGCCGCTGAAAAGAAAGATGAAAGATACCCTTGAAGTGTTATTTCTCTACCTGTTTTACTAATAACACCTTCGGGTGTTACTTTAACCTGGCCAGTTTTTGTTAAGAAATCTAATTTGTTACCAATACCACCTTCAGGTAACGATTCAATATAATTCATTAAAGACTTTGTTAGTTTACCACCTTTAGTAAAAGTATAACCAGCCATTGTATATTTCTTAACAATGTTTTTATCATCTTTATAGTTCTCAAGTTTTTGTTTAAAATAATCCGTATCAACTATTCTATTAAAAACTGTGGTCATATAATCACCCACAGCGTTGGAAAAATGTTTGATTTTGGGGAACTCTAAAATTGGATAATCAAGATTATTATAGTCAGTGAATCTATTATCATATTCATCATTACTTTCAAATTCAATCATCATTTCATAATCCTGACCATTGTCACTTATTCTAAGGGTACCATACCCAAAACCTGACTCATAAAATGTTGAATCAAATTCAGGGTCCACCAAAGATTGCGCGTTTTGATTAAATTCTGACATCCTAAATTGAAATTCAAATCTTTGAAAAGGATTACTATCATCACCATCACTATCACCCAAATAATCAGAAGTACTAAAGTCATCAAATCTAAGTGCAATTATTATACTTTTAGTACTACTTAAGTATATTCTTTTAACATCTTGTCTTAATCTAGCCTCACCAATTTGTGGAATCAATTCAGTTGTGAACCAAGAATCTTTTAATGATTTTAAATCATCATAAATTGCGTCAACGGCCTTTTGAGGAATAATGGTTAAGAATAAATCTTTTTCACTAAAATTAAATTTATTATCTTGAACATCATACCAATCAGAGTCAATTAATTTTTCGCCTGGTTTAATGTTAACAGCAATTTTATAAAATCTATCTGATACGTTTTTCTTTTTAACAATAATGTAATAAAGATTTGCATTTTTGGTGTGAGATTCAAAATAACTTGAGTTATTTTTCATTGTTGTACACCACTTTGTACCTGCACCATAATAACAAGATGCCGTGTGTGTTTTTGGTTTAACAATTAAAATCGTGTCACTATCGTAGACTTTATCAACTTCTTTTCGGGCTTTCTTTTCTTCTTGTTTTTCTGAAGTTTGTTTTATTAACTCATTTGTAAAATTAAGAAAATCTCTTTCAAACAATTCCCCAATATATTCCCTTAAATCTTTTTTAGGGTATTTGTCTTTGTTAGTGTCAAAGAATTGAACTTTCGGAACAATCTCAGCAACAAATTGTCTTTTATCACTTACGTCACGTATTGAAGTGTTAACCTGATTTGGTTCAAGTTCTTCCAACTCTTTACCTTGTATTGGGTAAAAGTAGTTGTAAAAATAATACTGTTGTATTAAAGGTTCTAAATATTTGTAATTTGTTTGTTGTATAAACGGCTCATCAATTAACATATCATAAATTGATAGTGGTTGAAATAATGAATTGAGTTTTCTTTCAGACTCAATCTGCCCTTTATATTTGTTGTAGAGGTCTTCTTTTCTACCTTCTAATAATACCATACCTATAAATACACGTTGATAATAAAAAACGATTGTAGCGTAGACTGGATTCGAACCAGCGTGCCTCTGCTCCCAAAGCAGATGAGATAAACCTGACTCCTCTACTACGCTATTTTTTTTGTGGACCGTGAGAGACTCGAACTCTCGACCCCCTGCGTGCAAGGCAGGTGCTCTAGCCAACTGAGCTAACAGCCCTTTTATTTTTGCGGTCCCACCGGGAATCGAACCCGGCACTTCGCCGTGACAGGGCAATATTATAGCCGATTAACTACAGGACCGTAAGTTAGTAAATCCGGGCCCAACAAGCCGTGATAAACACGGAAGGGCCCTTTTTAAGATTTACTTTTGGAGCGAGAGACCAGGTTCGAACTGGCGACCCTCAGTTTGGTAAACTGATGCTCTACCGACTGAGCTACTCTCGCAATTAAAAGAAACTTTCCTTCTACGCTCACCGTAGGTTTAGATTTTACCGATGGTTTGTTCCCCATCACCTGTTATGTGTGCACCATAGAGCAGGGTCCATTACAGAGTACCTTGAGTCATTCAAACTTCAGTTGGGTAATTACTCCCACGAAGTCAAGGTTCCTTTCATCCGCGCTAATCGGACTTCCGTAAGGAAAGGTTCTTTTTGAGCGAGTGGGGAGAATCGAACTCCCATCTCCAGCTTGGAAGGCTGGAGTAATAGCCTTTATACGACACTCGCTTTTAATAACCCCAACAGTTTCTATTGGCCAAATAGTCTTATTGGGGGTTGTTAACGCTTATGCCTTGGGTTATTCACGTTAACTCTATATACCACTGTGCTGTTCTTACGGTAAGCATCGTGGTTATTGTATTCGAGTCAGAGTAGTCACGGCCACCTCTAATCCTTCTGACTCTTGATGTAAAAGTGGCCCATGTGGCACGACCCAAGTTACATCCATTGGTTGCGAACCCGAGACTCGAACTCGGAACTATGGGTTATGAGCCCATTATGTTACCATTACACCAACTCGCGATTTATTTTTGGTTGCGGACCCGAGACTCGAACTCGGAACTATGGGTTATGAGCCCATTGTGTTACCATTACACCAACCCGCGATTTATTTTGAGCTTCCACCCAGGGTCGAACTGGGGACTACTGATTACAAGTCAGTTATTTTACCTGCTAAACTACAGAAGCGTTTAAGTTACATCGTACAGGCATTCTACTTCCAGTTCCGAGAACTTGTATCTAATTTAACCCTACTCACCACTGTACGGGTACCTGAGGATATAACTTTTGTACTCGGTAGGGGAGTCGAACCCCTCTTACCAGGATGAAAACCTGAGGTCCTAACCGATAGACGAACCGAGCAATTTTTTATTACCAACATGTCAAAGAACTTTTTTGTTCTGTTGTCATCTTCAACAACAATACAAAGTTAATACATTTTTTTGATACTGACAAATATAAACAAAAAAAAACCCATCCTTTTGAGATGGGTTTTTGTAAGATATTTTTTACAATATTATCCCATCTCCACTTTGGAAGTATCAGCCTCTGTCGCTGGTGTGCCGAATATGTTGATGGTAATCATTGAATGTATTATTATTTGATTTCTTATTAAATATATTAAACTTTTGAAAAGTGTCAATTAAAACACCA
>ENA-OSIY01002066-OSIY01002066.1-marine-metagenome-genome-assembly--contig:-NODE-2066-length-10579-cov-23.277661_pt1 | contig 10579 bp, 5 predicted proteins | sample MGYA00237884_ERZ534233 | MGnify/ENA primary metagenome ERZ534233 (study PRJEB26412, sample SAMN06343840) | marine metagenome | isolation source: estuarine water | place: USA: Columbia River Estuary... | reverse complement strand
GAAGCTGGTAAATTAGAAGAGTTTAGATAATCCGAGTTACCGTAATTTTCAAAAGGATTTAGCTCTTCGTTTGGTCCTACTATGGGATTGGGTCCGCTATAGAATTTATTATCGTATGTTTGATAGTAGTCGCCTGAGTATGGAACACCGTTTAATAGAAGACGATTTCCTGTTGTCTTCTGATCGGTTTTGACTCTAAATGATGGATAGTACTTTAACATAAACTAGCTTTGAGTGGTATTTGAAACGTGAACGTGGTTATCATGATTTTCAAATCCAAAAGTTAAAACAGACTTTTGATTTCCGGATCCTTCCTTATTGAATGCATATCCTCTAGTTACTAATTCTTTAACAAAAGCTTCTACTTTAGGTTTTATATTAGAATTAGTACTAACTGCAATTCCATCTATTATCGCTATATCTACTGCGTTTCCTGAAGGATGCCTACTTCTATCTGGATTTGATGTATGTCCACTAACTGCTGTGGTAATTTCGACAATCACATCAGCGGCTACTGCTGCGTTACGGATATCTATTAATAGCGCAGGATTAATTTTGTCGGCGGCAGGATTTCCTTCATTGATATTACTAAATTTTACATTTCGATAGCTCGAGGCTTGAGCGCTTGGATAATTGTTTGGAATAGCTCCATATGCTTTATCAGGAGAAGTCTCTTCGGGATTAAAAGAGGCTTGCCTTCCTTTTGCTTTTGATAAACCGGTATTTAGAGATCTTGTTTGAAAGTCTTTTCGTTCTTTGAGATACGTCATATTTGCTTTGATGGCGGTAGTCCACTCGTTGTTCTCTATTGTGTGAATGTTTCCTGTTACCATAAATCCTACTTTTTTATCGTCTGATCCTACTTGCTCTGATACTTTTCTAATATTATATGTGTAAGGAAGAAATTGATCTGGTATTGTAAAACCTTGCATCATATTAAAACCAGAGATTCCGTCTAAAGTAAAATTAATTGAAACTGGGATCATTGCGGCTGCTCTAGTGGGTGCGTCTAGCTTGTTCTTACTTAATTTTTCGATTAGATAACCAGTCGCGTGATTAACATTTTCCATAGACGGATTGTAAGTTCCATAAAAATTTTTTACATTTGTATTGAATCTTATAGCAGAAGCTACGATACCTGATGATTGCCCTGAATCTGGTAAAGATGAAACTCCTGTTTCGTTGTTTCTACTTATGTTTGAGTATTCTTCTGTTAAACTAAGAATTCTATCTTTATAATATTGATTGATATATCCGAAAGGCGTGCCGTCTGTGGAATTAGAAGATTTTTTGTCTACATCAGAATTTGCGCTTATCGCTAGCGTTTTTGATATCCTACTAGAAATATCAGTTCTTAAATCCAAGCTTCTAGCTATGGATTTTTTTCCGTACACAGGAATATCAAAGCTAGAATTTTTAGGAACTATGTTTTCTTCTTCAAATCCAGGCACTAATTGATCGTCTACTATTTGCATACAATTGCCGCTATCGTCGTAAGAAAATCTAAATACGTTGAAGTTACCAAGAGTTTTATTCATATCAGAAAGTACTTGCTCCACAAATGCTTTTAAGTATACTGCATTAGTTTGATCTTGAGAAAAGAACTGTTTCATTATATCGAAAATGTAATCTATGTTTACCAATACATTCATTATTCTGCCTCTATAGGTGTCAATTTTTTCAGTTCCTTTAAATATTGGAAGATCTGCTGAAATGGTATCGTCAAATGGTTTTTCTGTCTTTTCGGGATTAAACAAAGGCGTTGTATCATTTGGGTTTTTTACGTCTGCACTGTTGATACTATCTCCTGATAATACTTCTTTAAAAAATAATGTTTTATAGTCATCAAAAGTTCCCTCGAAAGGAATTAAAAATGTCATAGCATTACTTGTCATGTGGCATGGGTGACTCAAACAAAAATTAGTTTGTGGATTGAAGTCTATGTATAAAAGAGGAGTTATTTTTTTATTGTCTTCTTTTTTATCGTACAAATTACAACAATGATTTAGTATAAACATCAATAACCCTAACTGAATATAAACGGGGTGATTTAATCTTGTACCTTCGCTTATGTCTTGATTAATTTCGTAAGGCAAAACATATGATTTCAATAAAGCCTGATAATCTACTTCTACCTTTTTTGGTACATCTCCGCTAATTTTATTAGAGAGTAAAGCAGCATTAAATCCATATTTTATATTTTTTTGGATTGGGTCTTTTTCATTAAGCGTTTTATTTATTATCGCGTCAATATAATCTTTGAATATTCCGATAGAAAATAGATCTGTGATAAATGTTTTCTTGGTTAAATCTACTTCTTTTACTTTTCTATCGAGATCTATTTTAGCAGTTTCGTTTAGAGCTGTTTGCAAAGAGTATACTTGTATAGCTCTTAACATAGCTTCCAAAGAAGATTGATATTGTACGGCAGGTTTGGTTTGCTCAGTACTTGTATTTGAAGTGGGATTTGCTTTTTCTGGTCGAGAAGCGCCTTGATTTTGTTTTGCTAATTTGTCTTGTTGAAATCTATAATCTATATATTGACTAGTTTGATCTTGTTTAGCTTTTAACGCAATGTCGGATATTAAAGAAGAGTCCTGTATTTCAATAGTAAAAGGCAATTTTAAAGTTCCTGTTGATGAAATAGTTTTTGTTTCGTCTTTTCCCGTAGCTGTACTAAATGCAGTTTCAGTTGTTTTTAGACTTAATGGAGTAGAAAAATCTCCTTTTATAAAAATAGCGAATCTACTATTCTTAGATAGCCTTAAAAGATATGAATTATATTTTAGGCCAACTGGGGATTTTTCGTTTAATAGTTGTTTTAAGAATTCTGTAGCAATTGCGGCTTTTGGATTCCCGTAGGTAAGATTATTTCCTTTATTATCCTCTTCTGGAAAAGTTAAACTTACGTTTAGTGAATAGGGATACCCATTTTGATAGGTACTATTGTAAACTCGATTGGTATTAGATTGATAAACAATATTTTTAGAAAACTGAAATTTAGTCAATCCGCTTTCTACTAAAGAATTGATACTTGATCCTGCTAACATTACAGTAGATATATAGTTATAATCCAAGTTTAGACTCTGTATAATATTAGTTATGTCTCTAGGATAATCGGTATTTCCTTGAAGTATAATTCCCTGTTTTGTTAAATAAAGTAGATCTTCGTATGTATAATCGTATTGTGATCTTTGATTGTAATCCAAAGTTTTTTCACTCGATACTAATTTACTAGGAGGTAAAGCGTGATTTGAAAAAAATGGTTCTTCTATAAGATAAGCAGGGTAAGATCCCATAACGCTATCTTCGTCTAGTCCTTTTTCTAGTTGTTGTTTGCCTAATAAAGATTTAAAAATACTGTCTTTTCCTTCCTTACTAGCTTCTAATTGTTCCAAAGCCAATTTTTCTTCTGCGGCTTTTTTTGTAGCAGCAGCTTTGTCCTCTTCTGCTTTTACTGTAGCTTCATTTTGTTTTTGAATTTTAGCGTATATGTTATTTAATGCTTCTACTTGAATTTTCACTAAATTGGGTAAAATTGCGGGCTGATTTATTTGTAAACCGTCTGCTATGGCTCCTATGCCCACTAGCTTTAGTACGCAATCGTAACCGCCTTCTTGATTGGAAGAAAAAGAAAAGTTACTAACCAATCCCAACATGCCATCGTAGTTGCCTTCAGATTCCTTTCTACTTTTTCCTAAAGCTTTATTTATTTCTCCTTTTTCTAATTTTTCTTTAAACGGATCTAAGGAAAAAAGTTCGGAAGATTTTAAATCGTCAGAATCAGAAGCATAGTAGAATGTGTTTCCCCACTCTAAAAACATTGAATACCCCAATTTAAAGTATAGGGCGTCCATTACGTCCAATTGACTTTTGTCCCAAACTTTGAATTCTATTGTTGCACCTCTAATAGATCCCATTCTGCCTTGAGTTTCTATAACAACTCTACTTAATCCTGGCATTGGACGATAACCGAAATCTCTAACCTCTTGATCTCCCAATAAAGAGTAGGTTTCTTTAAAACCTTTTCTTAGCGCGTAGTTAGTATCAGTATTTATGTCTTTAAAGTTAAATTTTAATCTTCCATCTTCACGGAATATCGTTTCCTTGTTGTACTTAGAAACTCCACCGTACAGCACAAAGTTTTTTGCTAAATCTTCTGGTTTGGTTAAGGTTAAGCCTGTTAATTCAGAAAAATATTTCGTATCTGATTCTGCGGTTATATTAATAGAAGACACCAATCTAACCCAACCAGTTTTGTTTCCAAGATACTGTAGGTTTGCATTGTCTCTATTGGCTTGAGTTCCTTTTTTGCTTCTAGTTTGTAACTGTTCTAAAAGCCAATTTGGAATGTGTGTACCAATGACGTTAGATATTTTATTATCGTTTATTGCCATACTATCTTAATGAGTTAGCGTTTCTGTATTGATTGACTACTGACTGAATATCTGAAGGAATTCTTAGTTGAGCGCCCGGCGGTGGACATAAAGAATCTCCTGGTAAAGCGTTTGCCGATGCTATGACCCACCAAAAGCTAGTGTCTCCGTAAAAGTCGTAGGCCATTAAATCCAATCGATCTCCTAGTACTACTATTACATATGTGTCTTCTTCTGAAACTGGAATTTCTGGATAAACGTTGTTGACATAGTATTGGCTACCGGTTGATTGGTATTTGATTACATCTATATTTTGGTATCTGTTAAAACTCATATTATCCGGTAGTTGGTAAAAAATCTGTGTCTATAATTCCATCTGGTATAACTGTTGGATTATTTATTAAATTTCTAAGTATCTGTTCGTTAAATTTTTGAGCAATTTGTTTATTCTCAAATTGTTGATTAATTGCGCGGATACCATTAGTAAGTAAAACTCTAGTATCGGCTTGAGCTTTTGCTTCACTATCGATTATCATGTTTCTATTCGCTAATAGTGCAGGTATATCGTTAAGCTCTTGTGCTCTTCTTGGTAAAATGTCCATAATAGGTTTGAAACTAACAGCCACATTTAAGTAGTGTGGCAATTCTCCTACGTCTCTGCTTTGTTTTTCTCCTGCTAAAGAAGCTATTTCCCAAGATGTATTGTCTTCTATCGTAATGTTAATGCTTTCTAAAACTCCTGGCGTTCTATATAAATAGTCTCCTATTGTTAGCCTAATGATTGGCGCTCTCATTGCAGAAGTCTTAGGACTATAATCTGGGTAAACTTGACTGGTTAAATAGTTTAACTTCTCGTACATTGGTCTCAATTCAGGTCTAGACTGAGCAAATATTTTGAAAGAGAAAGAAACTGTACGATCGAATCCTTGATAAGTTCTAAAGTTTTCGCCTCTACCCAAATATCTAAATGTGTTATAGTCTGCTGTGTGATTATCGGATATGCCAGATAAGAATGCTCTAAATACCAAAGCAGTGGTCTTGCTAGGATTGTCGTTGGATATTGCCTCGAAAGCAAATTTAATTATGTCTTTAGCATTTGGATTCTCGAATGGTGAGTCCCCTTCGTTAAGATTGAACGGCATCAAAGTGTTTAGTCTGTCTATACCGACGTCTGTGCTTTGAACGTAAGAGGTAAAAGTCTTATTCAATCTGCTAATTCTAGGATCTCCAGGATTTCCGGTATTCATTTTGTTTTGAATACTATTGTTAACAAAATTCCACGCTTTAGATCGCTGCGATGGACTTGCTACTTTGCTTCTGAAATCTTGTATGTTTGAAACGTTTTGAAATAACGAATTAGTTCCGTTAGTTTGTTGTTGCTTTATCTGATCGTAAGTAAGAGTAAGTATATTAGAAACTAGCGTTGTATCCGTAGCTCTTCTTACTACTGTTTTTCCAACTCCGTAAGTAGATCCAGGTCCTTGTGCGTAATCGAATAGAATGCTTTTATTTAAAGACATCCCCAAAGTATTGTACAAATTAGGATCTGAGAAAACTACTTCTCTACTGCTGTTGAACATTTTAGTTTGATAGAAAGCAAGCAATCTGTTTCTGTCTTTTCCGTTTACAGTAGTAAATTGCTTTTGAATGGTAGCTGCGTAAAAATTTTGAAACTGAAAGCCATTGATACCAATTCTATCTGGGTGATAGCCGGTTCCTGAACTTAATACGGCGCTCAACGTGTTCTTTCCTGATGGATCGTATATCCACGTGTTTGGAATAGCGCCAAAAGAAGTAGATTGGTAACCTTGGGCGGTTTCCATTCTAGGGTTTGTTTTTTGTAAGTCTACTTGCTTCTTTAAAAAAGCTGGGCCTTTAGCTCCGTCTTTAAGAAACTTTGATATTCTTGATTGATCTATTTCGCTAGTTAACGTTTTTCTAGTATTTCCAAGAAAAGAGTCTAATTCACCGCCGCCTCTTATTGGATAATCTAAACCGTTTCTATTCTTTTGATAGAATTGTAAAATAGAATTTGTAACCGGGCCGGCATCTTGTATTGGAAATTTAACGTAAGGCAAACCAGAATTTCCCCCTTGCGGTTGATCCATTCCATATTTTAACGTAGTGAAATCAGTCTGCTGTTTTAAGAATACAGAATCTGCTAAGTTCGATGAATTATAGTTTAGTGGCATTAAGAGTTGTATCTAGTTGTGTCAAAATTTGTGTAAGAGTTGTTTTGAAAACTATTTAATATTAATTTACCGGTTGGAACTCCGTCTAATATAACATTTCCAGTAACAAATCTCACTTGAGCATTTGAATTATCTGATTTTTGAGTGACCAATTTTGCCAATTGTTCATTTGTTTGTTTTGCATTATCTGCTATCATTTTTATGAACTGTAAACTGCTAGCTCCCAAATAGGTTTCACCTGAATGTACTTCTGCCACTCCTGAAGTTTCAACGAATCCTCCATCGTCTAATTTTGGTTTGCTTAATTTTCCCAAACTTTGACTTCTTAAACTTTGCGCAAAATCTTTAATTGTGTCTCCGTAGTCCTCTGGTATTTCGTCGTTTCCGGTTAAGAAAAAGTTTGCTATCTTAGCCGCGCCATTAACAAAAGTTCCTATGCCTTCTAAAAGTGTAGCAAAAAAGTCTTTTAATCCGTTTACAAAACCTTGAATTTCCTTTGGATCAGACATAAACTTTATTGCTCTGTCTATGAATTCATTAACCGATGAATTAGAAGTTAACTCAACGAAACCTTGTTTAATTTTATTTATGAGGGCCGCTAATCTCTCTTGAGCAGTTCCACTTACGATCTCTATGTATGACTGTTTCTCTTGTTCGTTAGTTATATCTTGTAAAGTCGCGTATTTTGCTTTTGCTAATTTGTATTGAGTTTCTGCGTCTGCGTTACCTTTAGCTCCAATAGTCTTTAAAAATTCTGACTTTTTAAGCATGTCCGCCAAAGTGTCTCTTGATAATCCAAGACTTTCTGCAAATGCGGCGGCTCCAAATCTATTGTCTTTTAAAAAATCGTTTACACTTCCAGCATTTTTAGTAATTTCTTCTGCGAGTCCTACTAAATCGTTATTTAAAGCAAATTCTCTGGCTTTATTAAGATTTATTTCTCTACCGGTCAATATTTGAGCTTCCATTTCTTTACTAATAGAAGACTCGTAGTCCAAGAAAGAATCAGCGATTGAATCCAATTGCTTTAATTCAAGTCCCATTGCTTTTACTTGCAGTACAGCCTTTGTAATTTTTTCTGGATATTTAGAGAAAGTCAATCCTAAGTAACCGCCTAAATTACTAACCTCTTTTAATACCGCTTTGTAATCTTGAGTAGCTAACCCTGCTTTGTGGAGATTTTTTACTTGTTGTATTACGTTTCCAACTATGTCCGCCGACTCTTTTCCAGTAATTACGGAAGCTTGAGCAATGCTGGCTTGTATGTCCTCTTCTAATCCAAGGACATCTTTTAATTTTATGTTGGTGCTTAGTATTTCATCAGAAAAAATTGCGGTAGTTCCTAATTGTTTGCCAAGACCAATTTGAGCTTCGTATAATCTTTTAGCATTTAAAAAAACATCCGAACTATTTTGAGCTATGTCACTAAAGTTATTCGCTAGCTTTTGAGATTCTGCTGCGTCCAAACCAAGTTCACGACCCATTTTTACGAACTGAGAATTGGCATTGACCGCCAAATCCATGAACGTAGACATCATATCTACTACTCCGCCCAATAATCCACCTACTAACGGTATCTTTTCTAAGAATCCGCTAATTGGCTTCGTAAGATTTTGAATAGGACCTTCTGCTAATTCTCCTCCGATAGATTTCATTCCACTAGATAATATCTTAGTAGTTCCGGATGCAATCTTTGATAAAATAGCCGTAATGACTGCTGGGTCTTTTAACAAATTTAAAGCTTCGGTAAACATAGTGAACAATCCAGCTCCAAATACTTTAAAGTTAGTAAGTAATTGACGAGGAGCGGCTTTTAAACTATCGAAAGCTTTTTTACCTCCATTTTGTAAAGAAGTTCCTAAAGATTTTCCGCTGTCAGCTAGTCCGTCTTTGAGACTGGCGAAAAAACCTTTGTCGTTAATATTTTGCTTAACTTCGGAAAATTTTTCGTTTAATTTAGAGAAAAATCCCTCTGTTTTAGGTAGTTTAAAAGCATCCTTTGGTTTATAGGCTTCTGTGGTCTTTATAAAGTCTTCTATGTTAGGTACTGTAAAAAGATCAATAGGCTTTCTGCCTTGAGCTACGGCTTGTATGTTGTAGGCCTCTCTTACTTTATTTTTTTCTCTTAATTCTTCAATTTCTCCAATAGCGGCAGCCCTTTTAGCTGCGTTTTCATCTGCAATTTTTTTATTGTCCGCTATTATTTTATTTCTTAGTAATTGTTTTTGAGCGTTAGCTTCGTTCTCTGCTTGAAGTTGTCTAGCTTTGTTTACCATCGCTTCGTATACAGAATCTCCTAAACCTAGTTTTTTAGAAAAATTTTCAAATAGCTTACCTGTAACACCTATAGAGCCTTGTATTTCTTTTTCTTTAGCTAATTCTTTTTCTAGTTCTTTTACGGTAAGACCAATTACCTCGTTACTTTTTAATCTAGCTACATATTGAGCTTGTAAAGGAGTTAAGTTTTTAGTTTCTCTTTCTAATTTCCTTTCGACGATAGTTAATTGTTTTTTCGCAGCAGTGATTGCTTTTTTATCTTGGATTTCAATCGCTCTTATTACTTTTTGTTCAGCTATTTCTTTATCCGCTAATACTTTAACATAATTTTTAGCGCCCTGTAATTGTACGTCGCTTATTGTTTGAAGCTCTAATTCTGTCTGCTTTAATTTGGCCGTGTTTACAAACTGCCTGGATAGCTGATCGTTTATTTGAGATTGAATTCTCTTAACGTCTATAGAGGTGGTTCTAAAGCCCTCAATAGAAGACCTAACCTTATCGTATCCGGTTTGAAGCTTTTTTAATTCGTTTACCTGATCTTTGATAATGTCTCCAAAATCAGCACCGTCTCTTACTAGTGCTTTAAAAACACCCTGTAATTTTTTTGCTTCTTCTGCCCCTGTAGATGATTTTGGGGTACCGCTATTGTTGTTTTCGTTGGCCATGGCTACAAATAAATATTAAGCCTTAGGTTTTGCCTTGCTTGTTACGTAAGAAGGTTTTGACTTAAGAGATTGCTTAACGGCGTCGGGCATTTGCATCTTTTGGCTGTCGGTTTTCTCGGTTATGATTTTGTTATTCTCATTTTGAGCCTCCTGCAATCGATCTAAATGTTCTTTTATCTTTTTTATATTGAATTTCCTCTTTGGGATATCCATGTTCCATACTTCCGTATAATTGAAACCGCCGCCGCCGTGATATACGAGGTCAAACACCTCGGTCATGAATATTGGCCTATATTCCGCTCCCGGGAAAAAAGAATTCCGCCGTCATTGGCATGTCAGTTGTGACCTCCTCTCCACCTTTTGTAGTGAAAGTGATCTGAGTATCGATGTCTGGAATAATGCTCTCTATGTATTTTCTTAATGGAAGAGAATCTTTAGACAATAAAGCGCCGCTATCGATGAAGTCTCTAACGGTCTTTGTAGAGTAGTCCCCGTTAACTGATGTGATCTGATGTTTTAACTTTGTAGTCAATAGGCCTGGTGCAGCTTCTCCTAGGTTCTTTTTCATGCCCTTCATCTCTTCGTCGATTTTTCTGTCTTCCGCAACGGTTAAGGCCTTGAAAGTAATCGTGTTTTTGGTGAAAGGCAGTTCGAAGCTAAATTCGTTCTTCTCGTTGAATAGAGCGGTATTTACGGTTTTGTACTTAACTGACTGCAAATCTCCGTTTACGACTTCTGATTCCATGGTACTTGGATTGAAGTAGTTAAAAGCGTAGTCTTTACCGTAAGCCAATATTCTAGCCGCGATAAGAATAGCGTTCCTGTCGCCCAGGATCAGATCCTCGTAGTCTATTGGAGTTTTAATGATAGACTTAAGCATCTTTTCAATGGCTAAGCCCTGACGTAACAGATTCGCATTGGTGAGAATGTCCTCTTCTCTAGCGGTCATGTATTTGATTTCGATTTGCCCTGCTGATAGCGGGGAATCTTTAGGGTATAATAAACCCTTTGAAGGAAGATCTACCATCTCGGTAGGTACTGTAAACTTTGATTCTGACATGTAATAACT
>ENA-OSIY01002065-OSIY01002065.1-marine-metagenome-genome-assembly--contig:-NODE-2065-length-10583-cov-5.956025_pt1 | contig 10583 bp, 14 predicted proteins | sample MGYA00237884_ERZ534233 | MGnify/ENA primary metagenome ERZ534233 (study PRJEB26412, sample SAMN06343840) | marine metagenome | isolation source: estuarine water | place: USA: Columbia River Estuary... | reverse complement strand
GGGTTTATTTTGTGGATATAACAAAGAAGATTTTTCTGGCTTAGGATACTTCATCTCTATTATTAATCCTTTATCTTCTTTAGTCTTAAGTTTTTCATTCAATTCTTGCTTCTTAGATGATGTCCATGGTTTGGAAGCGTTCACCTCAAGTTCAAAAGATTCATTCTTAAGTATAGACTGAAAAAGTATTCCCTTGAGACAGATTTGGTATTTTTCTAGAAGGGAGGAGTCATTAGGATTAAAATAAAAAGGAAGATCTATTTCTGTTTGAATATCATCAGGATCGAAATGGCATTCTATCAATTCTATTCTTTGTTTGATCATCTGAGCTGGGATCTTTGAAAAATAATTCTCGTGTACTGGTTCGATTCTCCCCATGCCTCTTGTTGGAATAGAATTTAAGAATTCAAACGATTTTTTAAATCCTTCCACGGATCTAATTGAATTCTTATAGCATTTTTTAGGATCTCCTGAAGTTAGATCATATCCAATTAAAAAGAATTTACTTCCTTTGGATCTTCCTTCTGCCAGGATCTTTTTGATGGACTTTATTTCTGATTCCTCATAAAGATTTGAATTGTTTGATAGAAAATATCGGTCTATTCTATTTTTTGAATTTCTAATGTCAACACTCTCAGCTATGACATCCATTTCAATCTGCAACAGCTTTTGAGGGAGCTTAAATATATTTTCCCCGATTCTGTTAAATCCATTGCTAGAAGAAATACTATAAGCCTGTTTTTCGGTCTTACCTTCATACCACTTTTTGAATCCCAATACTTTCATTATTTTTTTATATACCTTATCTATCCCGAAATTTTTTGGATCTTTTTAATACAATTTAAAAGTATTTTTATGTCAACTTTGAAACCAATCGATAACTCCAATATCATATTCACCCAAACCCCTCTAAATTCTAGTGTTATAACTGTTAGTGGAGACCAAGGATCCACGCTTTTTTCAATTAAGCCAAATGGCGAATTTGTTCCTGGTCCGGGATTGGATGAAAATGATGCGATTAAGGAATTTGCTAACACTTTCTATAAGAAGATGACAATATTTGGAAAATCATTTATGCAAACACTAGAGGAAAAGGAAAGAAAAATAAAAGCTCTAGAGGAAGAAATAAAACAATTAAAAAATGGGTCACTCGATTAAACCGACTGTATGCAAAGGCTGTTCTATTCCTAAAGGATGGGGATCAGAACTAATTATAGAAAATAATGATATGTACTGTGGGAAGATCCTAATATTCAAAGAAGGATGTAAATTCAGTATGCATTATCATTTAGAAAAAGATGAAACCTGGTATGTTAACTCGGGTGAGTTTATCTACAGATGGATCGATACGGATAATGCAGACGTTCACGAAGAGACACTGGTTCAGGGAGACGTTGTTAGACAAAGGCCAGGTCAACCACATCAAATAGAGGCAAAAACCGCTGGAGAAATTTTTGAGGTATCTACACATCATAAGGATTCAGATTCTTATAGAGTATGGGCAGGTGATTCCCAGAATACAAAAATGTAATGAAAAAAATCTGGATAAATGGAACATTCGATATTTTACATGTTGGCCATATACATATTTTTAAATATGGCGCTTCGCTCGGGACCCTTAGGGTTGGAATCGACAGCGACGAGAGAATTAGAGAAAAGAAAGGGCCATCAAGACCGTACAATTCTTTATATGATCGCTCTGAGTTTATATCATCTATCAAAGGCATTGATTCTGTTGTATCTTTTGATTCAGATAGCGAACTTATTAATAGGATCATTGAATGGCAACCTGATATAATGGTCATAGGAAGTGACTATAGGGGAAAGAAAATAATAGGAGCAGAACACATTAAAGAAATAATATTCTTCCCTCGATCATCGTCTTCAACTACGGGATTGGTGGAAAAAATAATAACAGAGCATGAAAAGAATACTAGTAGTCGGAGAGTATGGTATTGATAAATTTGTTTACGGTAAGATCGAAAGATTAAATCCCGAAGCACCTACCCCGGTTCTTGTTCCAACATACGAAAAAGAAAACTTCGGAATGGCTGGTAATGTCTATAAAAATCTAGAATCCACGGGTGAATTTGAGGTTGAATTTTTCGGTAACCCGGTTCCTGCAATTAAAACTAGATTTGTTGAAGAGAAATCAAATTACATTCTGTTAAGAACTGATGAAAACGATCATGTTCAAAGAATAGAGAGCATTCCCTACACTTATATAGCATCCTTTGATGCAGTGGTCATTTCTGATTACAACAAAGGATTTTTAGAGCCTGGTGATATAAGAGCAATAGCATCAGCAGCTAAGCTTACCTTCATGGACACTAAAAAACCTTTAGATACCTGGGCAATAGGAATCAATTGGATCAAGATCAACGACAAAGAATTTAAGAATCCTAAGCATAACCAAACAGTCATGGATAGCCTAAGGGATTCACTGATAGTAACTGCTGGTGGCAGTGGTGCTATTTATAAAGATAAGGTTTATCCGACTGAGCAAGCAAATGTTGTTGATGTGGTAGGAGCGGGGGATACTTTTATGTCCGCATTTGTCTATTACACACTCAAAGGAAAAAAGGTAGATCAATGTATAGAATTTGCAAATAAATGCAGCCACGGAGCTGTAATAAGGCGTGGCGTATCTCTGTTAGGGGATATCCTCAACAAAAAAGCCAATCTTTAGAGATTGGCTTTTTTTATAGTAAAATAACTATTAGAATAATCCGTATTCGTTAGCAGTTTTTAAATACTCCACATTGTCTTTTAAGCTTGGAGGAACAGTTTTTAGATCCTTAATGTTTTCTATGTTCTCGTCTATTTTTCTTAGAATTATCCCAATTCCACTCTCTGTGTTTGTTAATTCCTGTCGAGTAATAAATCCATCGGCACATAAAAGCTTTTTAATAAGATATTGAAGTCTGTTTTGGTAATCTTCCAGATGTAAACATTCCTTATACCATTTTGGGTCATGGTCGTATTCTATGTTGATTCTATAAGCTCTTCCTGACGGAGCATCTTCCCAGATTGCTCCGTTTAGATTCATACGGATAGAAAGTTTAAATCTTGGATGCATGAATCTTAGATTCCCTTGTCTTTCTCCTTGGAAAGTCTCATTATCTAATCTTGGCTCACCTTGTGCATTAACTTCGGTATACCCCAAAGATATAAGATCGCTGTAAAGAACTGAATCTCTTAATGGGGCAAAGTCAAAGATTGGGCATTTCTTGGGTTTTCTTACCTCGTCTAAATCAGCTAGATTATTAAATTTTGAATCGTGGGCCATTTTTTTAATATTGTTTCTTTATATATCAATTATATATCAAACCTCTAAACGAAAAACTAGTCCCACCACCCTCTCATTCCAGATCCATCAAACCAATCATCATACGCATGCATTGCATCTTCTGGGGTAGATTCTTTAAGCTTTTGATACTTATTTGAATATTCCTGGTGATCCTGCCCTTTTATAATCTCCCAAAGCAATTTCCATTCTTGCTCCTCTATCTCATTCGCTCTTGCAAAAACTCTTCTATTGTGGACATTCTCTTCTTCAGTCTCAGTTTCTTTTAATAGCATGGATCCGGGATGCTCCTCGCTCTCCTCAAATTCCCAATCTCTTAGGATGAGTTTACCAATCTCCTTCTCTGCCTTTTCAATTTGTGAATTATTGCCAACTCTTTTTATCAGTTCTGTAACTTCTCGGATCTTAGCAATCTTTTTATCTCTGGAAGATTCTATCTCGATTCCTTTAGCTTCTAAATAATCTCCGGTTAACTCCAGGCTTCTTCTAAAGACGGAAAGATTGTAATTATAATCCCAATCCTGAAATTCACGCATTTCCTTTCTAAATCTCCAGACATTCTTAAAAAATCTAGGAATATCATATCGAATTGCATCGTATGTTTTGTACCACCAAGTTTCGTACTTGTTTATCTTTTTTAGGGAATCGAAAAACCCATCTGAAAATCCTACATTCATAATTAATCTTTATTTTCTTTCTTTGGTAATTTCCATATAATATAACCTATTGAAAATCCTATTAATATAAATAGAGATCCTATAATATCAGATACCATCGATTACTTCAATTGTGGTTTAAAAAATTATCCTTGTGCTTCTTCTGTGTCTACCACACCCGAATCTTTAATTATTCCTTCAAGAACCTTAAAATTAAAGCTCTTATGTTTGAAGACTTTTGGTTTCAATCCATATTGATCTATTCTCACACAAACACCTTCTCTAAGATGCCTGTTATCTAATAAAGAATCTCCCTGAGAAGAATCGTCAATCTCTTTGAAAAACTTTTCTTGGTGTTCTCTATCATCACCGGTAAAAGAATTTAACATTAATATTTCCATTTCAGGAACATGCTTAACCCCAATTTCATTACACCTAGATTTAACATCATTCCATGAAAGATCTACTGATTGTCCATCTTCGTTTGTTATAGTAATTCTATAAACGTAAATTTCACATGTTGAAGGTGCACAACCATAAGAGTAGTACATTAGATTTCCATACTTCTTCAAAAGTTCCTTATCGTTTAATTTTGTAACATCCACAGCAGGCATGATGGAAGCACCGGTTGTTTCAAATCCAACAATTTCAAAATACACAGTTTCTCCTTTTCTTAGATTGCACTTAAATTTATCAAATGCAATTTCTCTAATTGTTGGATCATGATATTGTGTACCTGATGTTTCTTCTAGTACTACCCTTCTTGTTCCATTAAGATATCCCCATTCTTGTTCTTTAATAGAAACACCAAAGAATTTTGCTACCTTATCTTTCCAAGTTAATTCACGATCTATTAGGACATGAGCAACCCTACCTGAAGTTCCGTGAAGTTTTTCCGTGATGACAATTTGTTCATTGCTCTTAAACTCATGAAGATACTTACCAAAGTGCTCAGTGTCAAAATGTTCTTTAAACATCACAGAGGTTTTAGCTACTCTAGCCTTTTTGTTTTTGTTCTGTTGGGAAGCTTTAATTGTATTTGGATTGACATACTTATTACAGATATGAACACCGCACCATTCATCAAATTCAAATCCTTCTACATCTAATCCGGTAACTTGAATGAATCCAAAGTAATGTAAAGGAACCCAGAATCCGTCAGAGATCTCCCCTCTGAATTTTTGTGCTCTTACTCTTCTATTAGCATCGAACATTCCTCCTTTCTCGTCTTTGAATTTATTTAGGGAAGCTTCTCTGTATAGATTATTTGCATGACAAAATTCATGGCTCAATTGACCATCTGATCCAAAATAGACACCAAGATGCCCTTCTTCAACCTCAAGGCCAACAACTACTTGATTGCCATGGCATGTTGCAAGTTTAACCCTATCTGCATTTGGATGGGTTCTAACGTTTTTGATTCTTAATACTGTTCCCTTGTACATCTTTATCTAATATTTCGTTTATAAAATCTGCTGTTTGTTTTGCTCTCTTGTGATCTAATATTACCATGTCAGCATAAAGATCTATGCCTCTAATAATTTTCCAGATCATTTGCAATCTCTTTCTCCACGGTACCCAAGATACTCTTCTTCTACCAATATCCCAGAATGCAACATAGAATGTTTTATCATCATCGTAATATGATATCTCTAATGCCTCTGCAGAGCATTCGCACTTAACGAATAACTCTGGTATCTGATCGTCGTCTTTCATGGACAATGCCGTAGTCCTTTCTCTTTTATCTTCCATAGTATTCTTTTCTTATTTTTATTAAAAGATCATCAAGAAAATCTCTATCAATAGATCTAGGTAAGTCTGCCGATTCGAAGACGTCATCCATTCTTTTAATTTTAAGTTCTGCCTCCTCGACCAATTTATCATAATCATGCTCACCCCTTCTGATGCTTAATAGCTCCTCTCTATTACTTCTTCTTATATTAATTCCTTTACCTTCCCCTATTTCTATTGCCATGTCTAAAAGTCTATGACAATGAGCTAAATTTTTTCCATCGTAATTTCCAGCATGTCCTATATTATCGTTGTACCTTTCAGGATTTCTTTTCTCGACCCAATCAAAGTAATCTTTGTAATCTTTACAATAGCTTGAATATCCTTCTTTATTAAAGTACATAACAAATTCGGGTATCATTCCTTTAGGCACACTACTAGTTGAAACGTCGTTTGATTCAGCCTCATCACTAACGATTCCTTTAAATCCTAAAGATGCTGCACTAAGATTAATTCCTTTATTTTGTAAATGAGCAATCTTATCATAGTAGACAACGTACATATATTTCATATGATCTAAAGCTACCAATCCGCAATATTCATTCTTTAATCTATATTCTTCCAAGTGTGATTTAACAGGAACTGATTTACCTCCATCAATAACATAACAAAAATCTAAAACCTCTTTTCTTTTTTCGTCCATTGGATTTGAAATCTTCTTATTCAATCCTCTTGCTTTTCTGATTTGCTCTACCGCATATCCTCCAAAAGAATGACGGCACATCTTAGTGATGAAAGAATCCTTGTGCTCAAGAACCAAATCAAAGATTGGATCTTTATGGACGATACAATCATCAGGTAAGTTTAATAATTCAAGAATGTTTGGATTGTTACTAGCTAACAATTCTATAAATCTTTTAATCTCATAGAATGTTTGATCGTTCTTGGTGTCACTAACCTGATCAATGTAATCAAATCCCAATATGCTATCTTGATCCTGAATAAACACTCCCTTCTTATCAATATCTGAAGTTGGTGTGGCAATCCCATAAGCTTGCGATCCGATAATTCCTTCGAAGATAATCATTCCGCTATTTCTTAATTGCTCAATTGTCATTTTGGTTCAAAGTCTTTTAATTTCTTATACTCTATTATTCCTTCATATTCATAACACTTACCTTGATGTCTCTGTTGTGCTTTTGAATCTCTTTTTAGCTTTGATCTTTCCAATAATTCCGAATCTACTTCATAAATCAAGATTTTTTTCTTGGTTTCAGAATTTACTAAATCTGCAGCGACTGCATACCATTTAGCAAGATTTGGATCCGAAGAAAGAAATACATAGTTCAAATCAGAAACCCTCCAGGACTTTTTACCTAGCTTTGGATTCAATCCATTGAATAAAATAGATTCAAAATTCTTATCGTATGTTGCATGATATAGTTTCATTAGAATCTTCCTTTGTATCTGAAATAATCTTGCATGTTATCGTAGATCCTTTGAGCACCTAACGGGTTAGCACTATGGACATAAAATTCTGGTAGATTCAATTCATTTTCTAAACAGAAATGAACTACAAAATTTGCACAGTCTGCCCCAGTCTCCTCGTGATACTCAAATGACTCTTGGAATGCTTCTGGATCGTAATGAATATCTGCTAGATCGTGATCAAAGGATATTAGTCCAGGAAATTCTCCAGAGGCAAATTTGGATTTTATTGTCTCGGTAAATTCTGAATAACTCCTCACAATCACCCAATCCTCCAAAGAATATGCCCTACGATTTTCGGGCATGAACTTAGTCTTATAATTAAGACACGCTGAGGTATCTCTGACATCATCTAAAAATAGATTGTACTTTTCCATAGCTATTATAGCAAATATAATAGGAAAATTACGGAATAAAAAATGTGAGATCTTAAACTAGAGAAAAATCCTCAAAGCCGCAAATATGATCCAGAGATTCGTTTTTCTTGACCTCTTTCTTGACAGTATTTATCTTAGCAAGATCCTCCTTAGAAACCTCGATGTTCTTAGGTTTTACTTTTCTAACTTCGGAGCTAACAAGGGTTTGCTTATTCTCTGCTTTAGTTTGATCTGCATATGATTCTAAAACCTTGCGATTTTTTACTATGGCCTTTAAATAACCGCTAAATCCATCAACCATAGGTCTTATATAGGTGTCTAACAGCTTACCTAGAAATTTAACAACAGGATTGATTATGTTTTTTAGCGGAGAGATAAGAATTTTTGAAATTGGACTTTCTGCAGCAGCTATTAATTTTTCCATCATTTCTGAAGCTTTTGTCGGAAGAGAAAGGACATAAGAGAATGCAGACGCGATCGATGCCATTCCATTTAAAACAGCATCAAAGAATGAACCAAGAATGGATTTTCCCACTTTTAGCATAACTACACTAACTGCAGTTGCTGCAAGTCCAGATCCACCATTTCCCATAATTTTAGAAATAGGACCTGTAAGTACTGGTCCTAATTTAGATGCTCCTTTACCTGCTACATTAATTATAAAGTGTTCTCCTGTATGTGCCATTTGTCCAGCAAAAGATGATGACCATTTAGCAGAAGTTGCTCTAAGTGCTGTACTGGTTGCTCCTGCTCCTGGTATTGCAGCTTTTGGTGCAGTTAGAACGTCGTTTAATCCAAGAAGAATAGAAGCTGATCCTGCTACGAGATAGGGTATACCCTGCATAAAAGAAGTAGATGCTGCAGCTGTTATCGAAGCAGAACCGCTGGATGCTTGACTTATTTCAATATTCGAGAATTTTTTCCAAGCTTTACGTATTTTAGTGGTTCCTACATAAACCTCAATAGCACCGGCTAGAGCTAAACAGAATGGGCCAATTGCTTGACCTGCTGCTGGGATGAATGAAACAATAGCGGACATAAGTTGTAGAAAAATAGCAGCGGCTGTAAACGGATCCCCCGCAAACTCAACTACCGCTGATGTTATTCTTTTAGCAAATTCCCAAACCTTTTTAGCACCGTCAGATATTACCTCCCATGTTTTAGTTGCTGCAGTTTTAGCAGTGTTAATAGCGGCAGTTGCCGATGACTTAACTCTATTCCAAGCTGCTGATACGTCCGACCAACCCCAGCCTTCCTTGAGCATTCTAAGTGTTGATCCCGAAACAAAGAACAATGAATCATTTTTAAAAAGCAGATTGTACTCACCACTTTCTATCATGTAAATCTGCTCATTATCTTCAAACCAATCTTTTCTATTCTCGTATAATAGCCCTAATTCATAAGCGGAATATGCTTTCTCAAGAAGTAAACCGTCTGAATCTGATTCAAAAAGAGAGTTATTAAATAGATTTGAAAATTCTTTCATTTCTAATTTTGCCATAACATTCTCTTTTAAACTAAAAGGATCGTTATTAAACGAAGAATAATTTGTTATCATCTGGGATTTATTTTTGTTTTATATATCTAATATATTTACACATAAAAATCCCCAATTCTTAAAAGATTGGGGATTTTTTTATGCTGTGGTATAAATACCATCTATAATCTTCCATTTAACTGCCTCTTCTGAGCCAAAATACCATTCGGCACGTTTATCATTATACTTCTGCAAAGTCTTCTTATTTAGCTTTGTTTTGCTGCACAGAAAGGACTCTAATAATCCTTGCACCCTGTTAATCTCTTCTAAATTCTCAACCAATTTATTCCTATAGGTTGATACCATCCCTGTTGAACATTCGTGATACATGAAGTTGGAGTATTGACAGGCTAATCTGATATGTCCTGCTGCAAGGATATAAAGTCCCCCACTCATTGCAGATCCAATGCATGTTGTGATAATAGGGGTCTTTGAAGTTACTATGGCATTCACTATAGCAAACGTGTCATAGACACTACCGCCATAGGTATTGATTAACAATTCCATTGGCCTTCTTTTGAAATCAACTACTTCATTTTCCTTTATTTGGTCCTCCTGATTAACAGTATAGATCCAATGAATAATCTCGCCAGCAACTTCGCTTTCTATATCTTCCGATAACACAAACGATCTATCTTGTTCTTCTTTTACTAGTCTTTGGATCATTAAAATATTTTAATATTATATGAGGTAAAGAAGGTAAGTTACATGAGATTTTTAATCTCATAAAAATCATCATATGTCCTTCCTTTGTTTTCTACCGCTGCCATAAAATCACCCCAGGATCTAACAGTGAAACTAATGGAAAAATTATCATCAAAAAGAAAGAAATCTTTCTCACAGAATCTAGTGGATTTAAATTCTTCCCCCATATCTTCCATGAATAATTTCACATACGATTTAATGGATTCCAATCTTTCCCACATCGATTTATCAAACCCAGTTAGATAATAAGGCCAGGTCATAGCTCCTTTAAAGCCCCCGTAGATTATCTTACGACTTTTATAAAAGTCTTCTTGTAGATAATCTTTTCTTTTTACTAGGTCAACGTTCATTGTTATCTTATTAATTTACCATCTTTAACTCTATTTTCAATTTCGTAACTTTCTTCATTTCTAAGGATATCTACAATTTCATCCAGACTGTAAGGGCGAAATTCCGGATGCCCACACATACCTACGTCCATTCTCTTTCCGTTTCCAAATCTTTGATCGCCTTTAAGATGTTGATGTCCATGAAGCATATAAGAATTCCTTCTCATGTTGTTCCAAGAAACTATAGGATAATGACAAAGTACTAATTTTAAATTTCCGCTCTTATGAGCGACATTCACCTCATTATAGTGACTGACAGAAGCAAAGAATCTTCTGACGTTTTCTTTGTTCGATTCTATATGATGATCGTGATTGCCAAGAATCTGTCTCTTATACACATCTCCGAGCCCACGAGACAGGCAGAAATCTCGTATGCCGTCTTCTGCTTGAAAA
>ENA-OSIY01002064-OSIY01002064.1-marine-metagenome-genome-assembly--contig:-NODE-2064-length-10583-cov-9.246431_pt1 | contig 10583 bp, 11 predicted proteins | sample MGYA00237884_ERZ534233 | MGnify/ENA primary metagenome ERZ534233 (study PRJEB26412, sample SAMN06343840) | marine metagenome | isolation source: estuarine water | place: USA: Columbia River Estuary... | reverse complement strand
AACAGTGAAACACCTGTAGAGATAATCCTACCTAACTACCTTGACGAAGAAAAGGAAAAGGAAAGAATGCAAAAAGAGTGGGAAGAAGCAAACGAAGAAGGTGAAGATGAAGAAGAAGTATCTGAAAAGAAAATGAATGAATCTTCCGAAATTATGTTAGGTGATAATAAAATTCACGAAATCAAAGAAGGAGATCAACTAAGATTCATGGAACACTATAAGAACCATCTTATTAAGAAATACTCACCATCTTTTACAGATGAAATAAACCTAGACGAACCCGTAACTTTTGTAAGGGTTGAGTCTTCTAACTTAATCCGACCAAATTTGATAGTTCGAACCAAAGAAGGTGTTGAATGGGTATTCGGACCTGAAGCATTTGTATTAGATAGCCTATGAAAAAAATTAAGAGAATAAACGAAGACTGGTCAAACGACTATACCTACGACTTCACCTTTAACGAAAGCATAGAAGAAGGTTTAGATATCGAGTATATCAAATTCTGTTTTATCGACATGGTCGAAGAGAAGAAAGATGGCGAAGAACTTGGTGAGATATCATATTGGAATAAAGTATCAGATATTGGTGCAAAGAAACAGATAGAAGATAGAGATGCTACTTCCGAAAACGTTAACAACGTAATCATATTTGTTATCTGTCCTCAGCTGAATATCGAGCATACACCAGACGGATTCAAAGGAAGCATATCAGAATTTACAGAATACAACAAAGCATTCGCAGCTTTCTTAGATGAACTCGAAGCAAATATGGAAAAGCTCAAAGAAGAACATCCAGACTATGTGGTGGAAACCACTTTTAACCAGCCTTTAATAGATGGAATAAAAGGTCTTGACTACTTTGTAATCGAAGTAAAAAAGTCTTAGATCTTGTTCCTCAAACTTTCTTTCAATATCTCAAACACCCTATCAATCTGGTCGTACCGTATTCTTATCAAATCAATATAGTTGTCCTCACAATAGTCAGACTTTATCTTATCATTTATTTTTAAACGATTATATGCTTCTAAGCCACCGAAGAACTCCATCGGCTCATAATGTTGCTTACCATCAAACTCTATAGCAGTTCTGTATTTAGGTAGATAGAAATCGAATGGTAACTGAAATATGTTCTTACAATCAGAAAACTTATGCTGTCTATAATATGAGATATTGTTTTTATCTAAATATTTGGCAACTGATTTTTCTCCCCTTGACTCGTTACAGTTACTGCACCCATTTCCCTGAACATGTGAAAGAGGACTTTGTTCAAAATCACCGTGTATTGGACAAGTTATTATGACTTTGATTTGATTTTTTATATAGTTTGTCTTTTCATATGAAAACTTAAAATCATGAACCTGGTTGGCTTCCTTTATAAATTGCTCTGTTGTTTTTCTAACAGACAATCTTATATTCTCCGGTGCTGATGCAAAGTGACCCGTTGGTGTTTGCTCAAATATCTCACCAGTTTTATTATAGATTATCTTAACCTTTGTCTTACAATCTTTGTACTCGACCAACGAATAGTCATATCTATCTTTACCCCATTTATATTGAGACTTTTTTATGAACCAATCCTGATTCATATTCAACTCAGCTGCGGATTTTAAATGACTTACCGCAATCTGTTCAAATACCACACCATCATATATTATTTTAATGTGTTTCAATGCACCGTTATATTTGGTTAGACTATAATCATATTTATCTTCACCCCAAATACTTTTAGATTCCTCAATAAACTCTTCGGTTGTTTTTGTAGGTGTATTCTTTTCAGGACATCTACCCAAAAGAATGTGTTTAACCACCTTTTGCTTGTATATAACACCATTATATATAATATCGATATTATCCTGAGATAATATCTTATCTGTTAAAGTTGGATATTGATATTTATATCCATGTGTTTCTCTTGCTCTATCTAAAAATTCTTGCTTAGTCATATAGTATATATATAAAAACTATTCTCCCCTTTAATATTTTTATAAGGTGTTTTTAATAAAAATCAAAAGGGGAGAATCACATCTTTATATATAAAACATAAAAAAGAAATTTATAAGATGGCAAAACAGAAAGAAACAAAAAAGTTCGAGTTCAGCAAAGTTGGATCTATATTAGACAACATCGCCAAATCCGTACCAGTTCAAATTGAGAAAGAAATTAAAGAAAAGACATTCATCACAACAGGAGTTTATTTATTAGACGCAGCATTATCAGGAAGATTGATAGGTGGTGGTGTCGCAAACAATAGAATCACTGCATTTGCTGGTGAGTCTGGTGCAGGTAAATCATTTATCGCTTATTCTTGTGCAAAACATGCACAGAGAGCTGGGTATTCAGTAATCTATATCGATACAGAACAAGCAATCGATTTAGAAGATATCCCAAAATTTGGAATCGACAACTCTTTAGAAAAATTCAGATTGATTAGATCCAACAAAGTAGAAGATGTGAACATGCTCTTGACTCAGCTTTTGGATGATTTAAAAGAACAAAAGCTAGCAGGATATGAACTACCTAAGCTGATGATTGTATTGGACTCTTTAGGACAAATGGCTTCTAATAAAGAAAAAGCGGATTTACTTAAAGGTGATATCAAACAAGATATGACTAAAGCTAAAGCATTAGGATCTATGTTCCGTTCAATCAATACAGACTTAGGATATTTAGATATTCCAATGATTGTATGTAATCATACCTACATGACTTTAGATATGTTTTCCGTCGAAAAATTGAAGGGTGGAAATGGCTTACTTTACTCTGCATCAGTAATCGGTATGATGAGTAAATCAAAGTTGAAAACAGGTGAAGAAGATGATATGGATTTAGGATCATCTGGTATCTCTGTTCTTTTTAAAACTATGAAGAATAGAATGGCAAAACCAAAGAAAATCAGATTCGATATTTCTTTCGCACATGGTATGAATCCATATACAGGATTAGACGCATTCTGTAGACCAGAATACTTTGAACAAATCGGAATCGCTAAAGGTAAAATGGAAGTAAACAAAGCAACTGGTGAGATGACATTCACACCGGGTGGTCTTAGATGGTATATAGACCACTTAAACAAATCAGTTACGACTAAGCAGCTATTCACACAAGAAATCTTCACGGAAGATATATTGAATAAAATGGCACCAATCGTAAATGATTATTTTAGATTCAAATCATTAGACGAAATCGAAGAAGTAGAAAAGCAATTCAATCAAATTGCAGAAGAAGATGAAGAAGATGATACAAATGGATTCACAGATGCGTCAGACGCAGAGGATCTTTTTGGATAGATAATAAGAGAAAGTCGAAGGGTACTTTAACCCTAAAAAATAAAAATGAATAATTATGCAAGAAATCTATGAGAACTTGAAAACATTATGGGAGCAATTTGATGCTAATCATAATAAAACGACTAAAAAATCTAACGCTGACGCAAGAAAAGCATTAGGAGAGATTAAAAAGTTGGTTACTACTTACAGAGCTGCTTCAGTTGAGTCTGAAAAAGCTGCTAAGTAATAAACTTATTGTATAGTTCGCTATATAATAGTATGTTTTCCTTGTAGTCATAAAACAAGGTGGTGGAGCCGAAAACAAAGATCTTAATAAAGATTTGGCCCAAACCCTCTCCTTTTAAAGAGAGGGTTTTTTGTTTATTGAAAAATAATATATATCTTTGTAAAAGAAATAGAGTATGAGAGAATTTAACAACAACATGATTTTGCGTGAACAAGACAGTCAACGACTGAGTTTATGATATTGTATTCAACGATATTCAAACCCAGTCTTTATTAAGGCTGGGTTTTTTGATTTTAAAAAATAAAGATATGGAAATGACTATTTACAAGTATATGAAAGATGGCAAGCTGTACATGTTTCATACCGTCGAAAAAGAGAATGGGAAAAAAGAAATATTGGCAATACCAGTTAGACATGACGGAAAGCCAATAGTGAACTGTGACATAAAGGATTTTGTGTTACACTCAATGGATTAAAAATAAAATAAAAAGATATGGAATTAAAAGAAAAAATAGTATCAAAGACAGTGATGAGCGGTAACTTGGAATCAAGTTACGAAATCCTTAGGATAAATAAAAAGAAGATAAAGAAAAAAGCGAAGAAAAATATTTTTAAATCGCTTAAAAAATTGTTAAAGAAGAAATAATTTATTATATTTACACTATGAAAGTAATATTTTTGGATAACGATGGAGTAATGTGCTTATCCACAGAGTGGGGCGGCCGCGACAAAAAGATTAAGAAATGGAAGCTTTCTAATCCTGGAGATCCTGGATACGTAAACGATCCAAAGATACCGGCACATATAAAGATGGATAACTTTAACTCAAAGGCAGTTAAAGTCTTAAACGACATATTGACAATAACTGATGCTGAGATTGTAGTATCTTCTGATTGGAAGTTACATTGTACACTAGAGCAGTTACAGGATATGTTTATCAAGTACGGAGTTTTAAAAGCACCGATTGGGAGTACACCTAATCACGTTTTAAAGTCTATGGACGAACTTGAAAGTACGAGAGTGGCCGAAATATCAGAATGGCTTTCGAGTCATCCAGATGTAGAGAAATGGGTTGCCATTGACGATTTGGATCTTAGTGCATTAGAATTTTTTGTTCACACTAAGAAAATGAACGAAGGAATCAAGCAATCTGGAATAAAAGAACAAATTTTAAAGCTCTTATGTTAGACATAAGAGTTTTTTTAACATATAAGGAATATGACATTAGAAGACTATAACAAATGGATTGAGATGCTCAAGACCGTAGAGATACGTAAGGGTAACCATAATCTATTACAAGAAGTCTTCAAGTTCTCACCAGAGAATTTTTCAAAATCAAAAGGATTAGATACCGAGTCTTTTGTAAAGCAGTTTCAAAAAGAAAGAAAGATAATACATCATCGACTGATTGACTTTAATAAGATACAAGTATTAAAGAAGAGAAAGGTAAAGATTGAGAAATATAAAACTGGTGGAAAGACATATGATGCTAGAATATGTGTTTGTATAAAAAGGTTCAAGAATGAAGAACAGAGAGCAAAGGGTGGATATGACTTTTACGAGACGATACAATACAACTATGTAATCATATACGATTCTTTCTTTGGTAAAGATGATGCCATCATATTTGATGATAAAGGTGGTAGAGTCTATTCGACAGTAACCGAGTTTAATAAACACTTTATTGATATTAGAGAGGAAAAAATAAATAGTATATTAAAATAAATACTTATATTTGTAAAATGGAAAATATAAAAATTACACATGGGTTTGGACTAAGAGCACATAATCTGTTTGCTTTATTTGATAAAACAAACAAAATATCTACGTTCATGAACAAATTAGAGAAACAATCTCTAATAGATCCAATTAGATATGATTCGAATAAATATAAAGGTGATGGCTTTGAGTTTTTAGTAGAGATACTTTTAAAGAGCCATGCATACGACAATAGACTTGGTATAACTAGTTATGAGCCGGTTCAATCGGATGATAATGGTGTTGATGGAGTTGGTTTTAATCTTGCCGCGGAAAAATGCGTAGTACAGGTAAAATATAGATCTAACATAAAAACTGTGTTGACTGCAAATGAGGATCACTTATCCAACATGATATCGGATGGGATGATAAAACACAAAGTTGTTATTGCGGAAGATAATACTAAAATACCAAGGCACTATGTCATAACGACGGCAACCGGATTGCATCACTACACGGATAATGAAAACTTTAAAGGATTTGTTCATTGTATTGGATTTGAACAATTAAGAGCGATGCTTGACAATAATCTATCATTTTGGAATCTTTGTAGAGATATTGTAAAAGAAATTGAGAAATCGAAAGTAAAAGTTGTGGTGGCAAAATAAAATAACTATATTTGAAATATGAAAGAGAAAGATATACTATCAAAATTATATGATTATCAGTTAGCGGCAGTTTCTGCAACCGATAAAAATGACAAAGGCATTGTTTGTATGCCTACTGGTACGGGAAAAACATTCGTACAAGCATCTGTTATCGCAAAAGAGATTTTGAAGAATAACGGTAAGTTTGGTATTTATGTTATCAACGCACCCCGAATTATGCTATCATACCAGTTGTTAAAAGAAGTTTATTCATTTTTAACTTATGCTGGTATTGATGCGAGATATATGTCAGTACACTCTGGTGGTTCCAACGATATGGAAGACTTAGAGAAGATTCGTATTGATGCCAACTACAATGAGGGTACAAACATTCAGTTTGCTCAGATTGAGAATGGTACATCACCTATTACAATACGCGAGTTTGTTGAAAAAGGAAAGGCTGGTGATGTTCCGGTAATATTCTTTTCGACATACAACTCTGCAGATCGAATCAACGATGCAATTCCTTTTGAAAAGATATCTATTGTAATGAATGACGAATCTCAATATTTAGTTCAAGAACAATTCCATGATATCATACACACATTAAACTTCAATCGTTGCTACTTCTTTACAGCGACTACTATACACACACCTTCTGATAAAGGGCGCGGTATGAACAACAAAGATTCTTATGGTGATATCATCTTTTTAATGACTCCTCGTGAGGCCATAGATATGGGCAAGATGGTTAGACCAAGAATGCACTTTGTCATACCTAGCAATGTATCTTCATATACTAAGGATGATTTTGAAAGTAGTTTAGGTAAGATTATATCTGAAGCATTTGCACAACACAACTATGCAATTGGTCAGTTCAGTAAAGCGAAAATGTTAGTATCTGTTAAAGGTGTTAGTGATATTCAAAAGTTCTTCCAAAGTAAAGAATATAGAGGATTGCTTAGAACTGGTGTTAAGATTTACGCAGTTGCTTCTGATGATAAAGTTGGTAACAACATCAATGGTGAGAAAGTAAGTCGTAGAGAGTTTTTAAATCGTTTGAAAGAAGATGGTAAGAATCCTTCACAAGAAATAATTATTTTACACTATGATATCTTGGCAGAAGGTATTGACGTACCCGGAATCACGGGTATTATGCCTTTGAGAACTTTGGGTAAAGCAAAGTTCTTACAAACATTTGGACGAGCAGCTCGTTTAGATATCGATGATCGTGATAGAATCACAAAAGGAGAACTTACACCAGATCAGTTAGTTGATATGAATAAACCATATGCATGGGTTATTGTTCCTACTATCATTCACGGTGATGATGATAATAAAGAAAATATCAAAAGTTTAATATCCGAGTTAAGAGATTACGGTTTCAAACCATACGAAGATACGATAACAACCAATCCCGGAAATGGTTTACCAACTGTGGAAGGACCTGAAGCATTAAACGAGCTTAAAAAGAACTGTCCTAATATTGGTCAGATTATTGAAAACGTTGAAGCAGATTATGAGGCAGAACGATTGGCAAAACTATATAAAGACAATAAACTTTTATTTTTAAAAGAAAAGTTTGGAACAACGGACGAATGGTTTAATAAAACAAATGAATTAAAATGACATTTTTAGAAGCATCCCGTATAATACTGGAGAATAATTTAAATAAACCAATGACTGCATCTGAAATTTGGGATCAGATTATAGAAAATAATCTGATAACCGAATTTGGAAAAACTCCAAAGCTTTCAATAAATTCTAGTTTACATCGAAGCGATTTATTCATCACTATAAAAGATAAGCCATCCGATAAATTCATTTATAAGAGATATGTTTCAAAAAACGTTGAGGAATCCTTAATAGAAAAGGGTTTCATAACAGAGCAAAGACTTTTTGAAATATTATTTGAGAAGTTTGGAAAATAATATATATCTTTATAAAAATATAAATAGTTATGTTAGAAATAAGTAAATCAACAAATAATATAGGTGCCACATTCTCTTCAGTTAATCCAAACATCTACAATCAATTTAAAAAAGATCAAGATGGTGAGGTTTTCGAAAAGATTGTTTTTGACCTTATGTTAAATAAATATTCGGATGACACAGATCTAAGCGACTATATTTTATCATTGCCTAATGATAGGCAAAGAATGGCATTACTATCTTTAATAGATGGTGATACCGCACTATGGTCAAAGATGAACTCATATGTCAATGATTGTTTGGATAAATTTGAACACATCAAAGATGTTATTAAAATAATGTCAAAGTTTGTCAAGGATGGTAAGGTAGAAAGAAAGAAATTTGGTGAAGTGATGACACCTCTTGAATTAGTAAAAGAAATGTTGAACACTTTACCCAAAGAGGTTTGGTCAAATCCCAACTTAAAATGGTTAGATCCTGCAAACGGTGCAGGGACATTTCCCTATGTCGTGATATACAAATTAATGAATGGTTTGAAAGATGTTGAAGGTTTCGAAGACACAGAGGTTAGATATAAACACATTGTAGAGAACATGATTTATACATGTGAGTTACAAAGTAGAAATGTATTTTTATGGTTATGTGGAGTTGATCCAAAGAATGAATATACTACAAATTCATACTGGGGTTCTTTTTTAGATGATGGGTTTGACTTTCATATGAAAAATGTTTGGGATGTTGATAAATTTGATATTGTCATTGGTAATCCACCGTATCAGGATGAAAATAAAAGTCAGGTTAAACTATGGCCATTGTTTATAAATAAATCAATTAATTTTCTAAATGATGGTGGTAGTCTATTAAAAGTTTTTCCATCTGTGTGGATTAACAGACCCGGCGGTCAAAAATTTAAAAAAACTACAGAGTTGTTTTCAATTTATCAGTTAGAAAAGGTTGTTATTGAAAATAAAGAGGGAAAAAAATGGTTTGATATTGGAGAGACTGTTTGTTTTATACATTTAATTAAAAATAAAAAATCAAAAGATACAGTATTTATTGAAGGTGATAAGACATTATCTATTAAATATATGGCTAAAAGAATTATATTAGATGAGAAAGAAAAATTATTAAATAATATAATCGATAAAGTTAATAATATCTGTTTAAAAAATGGAAAATATGAATGGTATGAAGACTTACATCACAACGACTCAAAGGAAGACATGTTATCTGATGGTAGACTTAAAACTGTAAGAGAACCAAACGATTCTATCATTTGGTATACCGCCTCTCAAATGTTTTATACCAATAGTAATAATATCTCTAATAGTTGGAGAGTTATAATTAATTTATCTGGATATTACTACAAAGAAGACTTAATAAGTAAATATATGAAGATAACTAATATTGAAGGTTGTACGAGTGGAATGAGAAGTATATTATGTGATAGTGAAGATTCCTCTAAAAATCTATTTACTGTTTTATCCTCCAATCTATACAGATTTTATAATGATTTTCAAAAAACTTCTGGCTTTAACACTTTTGTTTTTAATTTCCCAAAACTTGAAAATAAAAAATGGACAAATGATGAAGTTTATAACTACTTTGGTTTGACAAAAGAAGAAGTATTATTTGTAGAAAATTTCATTTCTTAAAAATAATATATAATAAAAAATAATATATAATAAATGTATTCAATAAGCTTCATATATGATAAAAATTTAGTCAATTTTGAAAAAAGAACAAAAAAAGATTTATATACTGATATAATAGATTGGTTATATAATAATGGTTATAAATTTGATGGTCCGTTACATAATCCTTTTAGTAGAAAAATATTATCATTAGATGATATTAAAAAATTGATTAAATCAAGAACATCATATAGATTGGATCACTTTCATAATATATCATCTTCTGGTAATTATATACTTTGTAATAAATTTGGAACTGCTCAGGGTTTTGATGATATATTTAAAATGTTAGATAATTTTGAAATATTAAAGTCCTCAATAAAGACTAAAGGTTTAGAATCTGAAATTAAAATAAAAAAAAATGGAGAAGTTGATGTAATTGAAACTGAAGGCTTACCAGCTATAACAACACCAAAAATTAAAAGATTTGGACAAATTGAAATTTCTGACGATATTCAAGATGTTTCTGATGAAGATGATAACAAAATTATCGAAAAAAAAATGACCTTTTTATTTGCATGTCAGTTTGTTCTAAAACAAAATGACAACAGACCTATGAATTCACATGAAATATTTGAAGAAATAAAAAAAAAGAATCTAGTAAACACAAATGGATTAACTCCTCAGGCCACAATCAATGCACAAATGATTCTATATTCGATAAATACGATAGCAAAGAATAAAAAGAAGAACAGTATATTTCAAATAATAGAAGGAACAAAACCCTATAAATTCATATTATTGAATCCAGATAATATTCAAAATGTTCCTGATGAAGATTTGGAAGATGAAGATTTGGAAAATTTGGAAGATGATTTAGATAATTTTGAAATACATAGATTTAGCAATTTTAATAAATCAAATTTCAAAGCATCACAATCTCAAGAAGAAGTCGAATCTATAGATTTTAACAAAAATCCATTTGGTGGTGTTAAAGATTCATCAGCGATTTGTATTTTAGGAAAATCAGGATCTGGAAAATCAACAAGTACCGAAATTGCCTTAGAAAAAATGGGACATGAATACGAATTAATGCTCGCAATAGATGGTGAGTATACACTGTCTCTTATACACATCTGACGCTGCCGACGAATAGAGAGG
>ENA-OSIY01002063-OSIY01002063.1-marine-metagenome-genome-assembly--contig:-NODE-2063-length-10583-cov-11.465448_pt1 | contig 10583 bp, 8 predicted proteins | sample MGYA00237884_ERZ534233 | MGnify/ENA primary metagenome ERZ534233 (study PRJEB26412, sample SAMN06343840) | marine metagenome | isolation source: estuarine water | place: USA: Columbia River Estuary... | reverse complement strand
ATGGGTGGTTTATTGAACGACCACAATACATTTAGAAAAAACAAATACAGTGATGCAATAGATGTCCCAATGCCTAACCCATATGGAACAAGAGGTCCTGAAACACCTACGGGTACAACAATAACAACAACACCCGGTGTTGGTTCAATTACAATTGCTAATCCACCATTTGGATTTGGAGTAACATCAACTGCATATGGATATCCAAGTGGTAGTGCATGGCATTATACAACATCAAATCAACAATTTTCTACACAAGATGATAATTCATTAAAACCAATTAAACAAAATAAATTTAAAAAAAGAAAAGCAAAATCGGTAAAAGAGTGGGAAGATACACACGATTTAGGTGGTCAAGATTAAAAATTTAAAAAACAAATAGTTATATAAAACAAACAAAAAGTTATTATGGAAGAAAATGTAGATATACAAAGAGGTGGTGCAACAATTCAAACACAACCTCAACCAACACAACAAACAGCAGGATTTGAGTTTCCAACACAAGTTATATCATTACCATCAGAAGGTAAAGTATATGCAGAATCAAATCCATTAAGTAAAGGTACATTAGAAATTAAGTATATGACGGCTAGAGAAGAAGATATCTTAGCGGATAGAAACTTAATTAACAAAGGTATCGTTTTACAAAAATTATTAGAATCAGTAGTAGTTCAACCAGGTGTTAATGTAGATGATTTAGTGATAGGAGATATCAACGCAGTTTACTTAGCAACTAGAATGTTAGGTTATGGTGCAGAATACGATATTGAGGTTACAGACCCTTTTAGTGGGGAGAAACAAAAAGTAACAATTGATTTATCTAAGTTACAAACTAAAGATATTAATTTAGATATTTTAAATGCACAAAATAGATATGAATTAACCCTACCTGTTTCCAAAAAGAAGTTGATAGTTAAATTACTTACACACAAAGATGAGAAAGATATTAATCAAGAAATTCAAGCAATGGAAAGATTAACAAAAGGTAAGAGTGTGGGTACAGATGTTACAACTAGATTCAAATATATGATTTTAGATATAGATGGTAATAGTGATAGAGGATTTATTAATAAGTTTGTACCAAATATGTTAGCAGGTGATACAAAAGCATTGAGAAACTTCTTTAAAGAAATTTCTCCTGACATGAATATGACTTTTGATTTCGTATCAGAAGTAACCGGTGACACGGAGGCACTTGATATTCCTTTTGGGATTAGCTTTTTTTACCCTTCCAATTAATTACACAAAACAATTATACGAAGAATTATTTTTCTTGGTATTTCAAGGTGGTGGAGGCTTTACGTTCTCCGATGTGTATAATTTACCATTACATATACGAAGATTATATGTTACTCAATTAGTAGATATAAAAAAGAAAGAAAACGAACAAATACAAAAATCAAATAGTAAAGTTAGGAGAAGATAAAACTCCTAACTTTTTAGTTTATATGATATTTATATAAAATCATGCATAATATGGACAATAAAGAACAAATTTCAGAAGGATTATTAACTTCAATTGTAGATAATTTTTTTAAATCATTACAAAAAGGTGTATCAGATAGATATATTAAAGCAGCAGAGAAAGCAGGTGTTCATCCTGAAGCAGCTAAAGCTATGAAAAAATTAGAAAATGATTGGAGTGAGTTAGATAAATACTTAAAAAAGTATCATAATATTTAATGGCAAAATCAACTGCAAATTCAAATAATTCAAGTAGTGCAAATGTTAATATAGAACAAGCAAGATTAACTGCATTAACAGCTGTATTAAAAATACAGAGCCAAATAAATGATGCTTTGTCTCAAAATAAAACAGTTGAAGGAGCGATTTGGCAAGACTTAAATAAAAAGAAAAAAGAATTAAAGCAGATTGTTGATTTAATCAAAGAACAAAATGATGAAATCAAAAATCAAATTGCAAATTATAGAACTGCCGGAGATAGTATTGGCAGTATGTCTGAATTACAAGAGCATTTAAAACACACTCTTACAAAAGCAGCATCAGCAGGTGTAGATTTTTCAAAGGGAATAAAAAGTATTCCTGAAAAAGCAAAAGAATCAAAAGAATTTTTTAAAGGAGCAGGAGAAAATGTAGCATCTTTACTTACATTAACATCAGAAGTTGCTCAATTGAATAAAGAAGATATTGTTGCATTAAAAGAAAAATCAAATGAATATGAAAGTATTATGGCCAATTTAAATGGTCAAATTACTCAATTATTAACAGGTGTAGTAAATAGAACACCAGAAGAACGAAAATTACTTACTACATTATTATCTCAAAGAAAAACTTTACAAGAATCTTGGACAGAAGCTAATAAATTTGCTAATATGTCTAAAGAAACTAAAGAGTTATATGAAGAATTAAATGAAGATTTACATAAAATAAATAAAACATTTAAGAAAATAACTACTACTGCAGAAATATTTTTTAGTTCTGGAAGAAATGCATTTGGTATGATGTTAATTGGTGCTGGTATGTTAGCAGAAAAGTTCCATGAGATTGGTAGAGAAATGGGATATAGTTTGACGCAAGCAACTGGTTTTAAATCTCAAATGTTAATTGCAAGTATATTAGGTGAAGAAAGTGCAGAAGCAGTAAAGGAATTAGGAAAAGAATTAGGAGATGCAAGTCATATTTCAAATGGTATGGCAACCGATGTAGCACTAATAGCTTATAATTTTAAACTAAGTGGTGAGCAAGCAGCATTCTTATCAACCGCATTTGGTGAATTACAAGGTAAAAGTTGGGAAACCGGGATGAATACACTTAAATATGTAGAAGCATTAGCATATGCAAATGGAATAATACCAACCGAAGCAATGAAAGATATTGCGGAAAATAGTGAATTTATGGCTAAGTTTACAAAAGATGGTGGTAAAAATATAGCAGATGCAGCAATATCAGCCGGTAAATTAGGAGTAGGATTAGGAATTGCAGAAAAAATGGCAGACCATTTATTAGATTATCAAACATCAGTAAGTGATGAAATGGAAGCTAGCGTTTTATTAGGAAAAAATTTAAATTTATCTAAGGCAAGAGAATTGATGTATAATGGTAAGATAGATGAAGGTATGAAAGAAGCATTGCATGCAGCGGGTGGTATAGAAAAATTCAATGAAATGGATTATTACCAAAGACAAGCGGTAGCAAAAGCATTGGGAGTACAAGTTTCAGAATTACAAAAAATGGCAGCACATGAAGAAACATTAAATGGTAAACGTGGAGTGGGTGAACAACAATACGCAAGAATTTCAACATTAGCACATACAATTGGTGATTCATTAGCAGGAAAAACATTAGGTGCAATGGGTGGACTAGTTATTTCTGGGGGACATTTATTACATTCGCTTCATTTAATGGGATTTAATACCGGTATCATTGGTAAAGGTCTTAAATATATGGTTATAAAAGCGGGAACATTCCTGGGTATACAAAGAGCAATAACTGCAAACGAAAAATTAAAAACTGCAGCAATAGCAAAAAATACAGCAGCTAATGCACTAGCACCTGGAGTAACAGCGATTGCTAATAATGCAACAATAGCAAAAGCACCAAAAGGTGCTAGATTTGCTAATAAAGGTAAAACAAGAGCATTACAACCACAACCACAACCAATAGCACCAACATCACCAACATCACCAGCCGGAGCTAAACAATCTATGTTAAGTAGGTTTGGTAGTGCAGGACAAATCGCAGCATTGGCAGTTGTTCTTATAGCATTTGCAGCTGCAATATTTATATTATCAAAAGCATTTGAAAACTTTGATAAACTTAAAAATGTAGGACAAACATTAGGAGTATTTACGGCGGCAATTATAGGAATGGGAGTATCAATTGGAGTATTAGCAACAATATTAGCACCACTCCAACCGATTATATTACCATTAGTAGCAGCAATGCTAGGATTTGGTGCAGCAATTTATTTAGTTGGTGGGGGTATTAATCTAATGGGTATGGGTGTACAATCTATGGCAACGGGATTTTCATTAATAGGTGAAACGGCAGCAGGATTGATTTCTCAAATACCACAATTGTTTACATTAGCATTTGCATTTAATGCATTAGCAGGTTCATTATTAGCAATTGGATTAGCTGGATTAATAGCGGGACCTATGTTGAAAAAAATAAATCTTAATGTAACCAATAACGAAGGTGGTGGAGAAAATGCAAAAACTAATTCAGCATTATTATTAGAAGAAATCATAGGATTAAGAACAGATTTGAATAGTGGTAAAGTAGCAGTATTTATAGATGGTAAGAAAGTAAGTACCAATTTAGCAATAAGTGAACGTAGAAATAAATAAGGAATAACGAATGGGAAAATCATTATTAGAATTATTAGCAGATAAAGCAACGATACCACCTCAACCTGGTAACGCTGTTCCACTTACAAATGCTACTAGAAATACTATTATCCCAAATAGTATTGGTGAAGTAGTAAAAAAATTGGTAGGCGAGCAAGGATTACAAAGAGAAGAAGCAAATTTAGTTCAAGTTAAAAACTTTGTTAAAAACATTCCAAAAATATACGGAACAGATAGTGTAAGAATATTAACACAATCTGACCCTCATAAAAAGAAAGTAGCAATTAAAAAAGTAGCCGGCGCAATCGGTGGTGTATTAGGACCAATAGGTAAAGCAGTTAGTAAATTTGCAGCAGATTTTAATCCAAAATTTCCAGATGATTTTTTAGAAGGTAGTGAAGAAGAAAAGAATTTATCATTCTCTAGATATAATGATTTATATGCAAGTAATTATGCAAATGGAAAATATTATAATGGTGGTATAAAAAATAGCAAAACTGCATTAGGTAAATTTTTACAGGCAAATAAAACACCTGGACAATTAAAAGATGCTGCAATTGGAACAGCAAAATCATTAGCAGTAGGATTAGCAGTAGCAGGAATTGGTGCATTAATAGGTAAGATTGGAAAAAATAAAAAGAAAAAAGGTAATACCAATCCGGCTAAAAAAGAAACACCACCTTTTCCATTTTTTCCATCTACGTTTGTGATGAATTCCAATCCAAATGATAATGAAACTATTGCATATAACCAAGAACAACAACTGAGAGATAGTTCTTGGCCGACTAGAATAGGAAAAGAAGGAACAATAATTAATATAAGAACAGCCGGCAATTTAAAAGGTACGGCATCAAAAATAAATAGAAAAGATGAGTTAGCTAGTTTAACTACATTATATGCAAATCACTATGATACAAATTTAGAAGTAAACAAAGATACTGATACTTTTATGTTATATGGTGATACGGGATACTATTCACCTTTAAAGTGGAAAGGAACTACAAAAGACCCATATGATAGAATTGGTACTTATAGTAAAGATGTATTAAGAATATTTGATATTAATAATCTAAGTGAATGGACTAGATACCCAACCATTAAAGAGTTTGAAAATGCAAAGCCGGAATGGGATAATTTAATTCCAAATGACAAAACCGGATTATTAAAATTTGGAACACAAAATGTTAGTAGTTTGGAAATGGGTGGGCAAATAAATAAAGTTAGTGCAGGGTTAGATAATTGGATATCATATTGGACAGCGGGCAATACAATTGATTATTCTACATATTGGATTAAACCGGTTAGATGGAATAGTATGGATAAACCATATAGTAAACAAACGGATGCTAGTGGAGACAATACTATTTTAGACCAGGATTATTATTTTGCATCAAGTTCACTTCAATCTCAAAACAATGCAATTGGTAGAAAAAGTATAAATCCATATATAGAATTAAAAAAAGATATATTAAAAGACAACAAGACCAATGATAGACTTAAATTTAAAATTGGTGATGTAATTTTATTAGCAACCCTAAATGGATTGACCGATAATACTACACCTAGTTGGACAGATGTTAAATCGGTAGGCAGTGGTTTTAAATTTTATCTATACGATAGTTGGGAAAGAGAAATTAATTTTAAATTTAGAATGTATGCAGAATCAGAATCAGAATTACAACAAATTTATGATAAAGCAGAATTAATAAAAGAATATACATTACCAGAAGCAGCGGGAAATTTAGGTGTATTTGGTAAATTAATTAAATTAAATATTGGTGATTTAATAAATGAAGAATATGGATTTTTAACACAGGCAAATTTATCAATTGTAGATGAATCACCTTGGGAAGTAACAGATGGATTACAAAAACCATTTGTATATGATATGGATATTACTTATAAAGTAGTAGCTAATAAAACAAAGTATACACATTATACTACAAATAAAATAAATACAAAAGCGTTTGAAATAAAAACAAAAGCATAATGAGATATAATAATATAAACATAGAAAATAAAAAAGGCAAAGGTAAAGTATATGTATCTAATGTATTACCATATATTACACCAACTGATAATGATATTTTAATTATTACTGAAGCAGAAGATAGATTAGATTTATTAGCAAATCATTATTATGGTGACCCTTCTAAATGGTGGATTATAGCGGTTACTAATAATATGTTAGATATTGATTTTAAATTAGAACCGGGAACACAATTAAGAATACCAACTAACACAACCGCAATTACTGATTTAATAAAATAAAGGTATGAGTTCATTTCCATCAATATCACCTCTTAGTACAGGTATAACATCAAAAATAGAAAATACTTCTAAAGTTGAATTTGGCGGTAGTAAACCATTTATTACACTTACTAATTTTGTTAATGGTGAAGCATCTATAAATTATGCAGGATATACGGCATTTAATTTAAACGATACACAACAATATAAAGAAAGATTCCCTGCAATCATCACCGGATTAGATGTGGGTGTTAGTGGTAATTTAGGTACAATTAGAAAAGCAAAAGTACAAGTTAAATTTGCATCAATGTCACAATTTGAAGCAAATAAAAATTTTATTAAAGTAGGTATTACACAATTAGTATCTTGGGGTTGGTTAAATAATAATACACAAGCATTACCAAATTTAACAACAACCGCAAAATCAATCGTAACAAACATTTTGAATTGGCAAAATTTAGTAAAAAAATATAATCATAGAGTAGATTTTTTAGCAGGTATATTAACTAATTTTACTATAAAAATGAATTCAGATGCAACAGTAGATGTTGAATTAGAATTAAGTTCACCATCTGAGATACCTGGATTTCTATCACTTACAAAAACAGATAAAGGTTCAACATTAGATGCAGATAGTGCGGGTGATAGTTTATCAAAAATATGTAAAGCATTAGATTTAGATGGTACTTTAAGTGGAACAACCGAAGACGAAATAAAAGCAAATAGTATAAATTTTTCAGATTGGACAGGTGTAACATCATGGAAAACAATAGGTAATACTGGAACTGAATATATAAGATTAGGATATGCATTAGATAAAATATGTAATTCAAAGTTTAAAGTAAAAGATGATGATATTACATTAGAAATTGCAATAAATTTAGAAAATTCAGTAGCAATGGGGCATCCAAATATGATTAGTGTTTCTGAAAATGTAGTATTTCCAAACTCCACAACAATGGGATTTGAAGATGGAATGAGTTCAATGAATGCCGGCCGTAGACAAATTAAAGCTACTAACACACCTACACAAAGATTTGGTCCATTTAATATGATAACATCGGGTCCCTATACAAATTTTGATGGTCATGAATTTCCACAACAGACTGTTACTTGGAAAGTTACAAACGATGGTAAAACTACTTCACATAAAATTGAAGAAAAAACTGGGGGATATATTAAAAATATTTATATAAGTACAGATTTTTTGATTGATGTTTCAAAAGGTGCAAATACTATATATGATTTTTTACAAAAAGTAGTAGATGAATTAAATGTAGCAGGAGCAGATTTATATAATTTAATAATAAAACCAGATTTTACAGATAAAAATGGTAAAGAAATATTTACAATTGTTGATTTAAATCTTATATCGGATAAAATAGATACACCTACACCCATAACTTTATTTACAGAAAATAGTAGTATAATAGAATTAAGTGTTAATGCGGATTTACCAAAGGAAATTGCAGGACAATTAATACTTGGTAAGAACAATAATAATACAATGGGTAAGATGGCACAAGATATGTTTTCTACACCATATAACGATGATATAATAAGGGTAGCAGATGCAACTGTATTATCCACAAACACAGCACCAAATATAATATATAATCCTGGCCTTTGGGCGCAGGCGGGTAATTTTATAAAGGCATTAGGAAATGTATCTGCTGCATTATTTAATACATCTGGACCATATAGAATTAAATTTGCAAATGTGGGTGATAAATGGTATGGTGATTTTACCACGGTAACACCCTATTATTGGGGAGTTTATAAAGATGTAAGTGCAGTACAAACTTTTTATGAACAACACGATAGTAAACATGGTAAAAATGCATTAATTCCTGTAACGATTAGTATGACAGTACTTGGTATATCCGGTGTAACAATCGGTACGGCAGTTAAGTTTAAACCATCTCCTGTTCCTTGGTTAGATGGTGGATTTTGGCAAGTAACAAATGTAGAACATAAAGTAGATGATAGTAAATGGGAAACAATAATAGAATTTAAATATAGAGTAGGAAAATAATATATGGATGATATTGCAAAACATTATATTAATAATTTAAATCCAAAATCATATACCACATTGGAGTTAAATGCGTTTGAACCTAACCCAAACTCACAAGATTATGTCAATCAATATATTTTTAGATATTTTGTTAGAAAAAGAAATGAATCAAATGGTTTAATATATGAAGTAAATAAAACTACATATGATATATTCAAAAACGATTCATTATATTTTGGAGTTAGAATTAAATGGAAAATATATGGTGAAAGAAATGAAACCGAAGAATTGAATAAAAAATCAGTAGCATACGGAAAACAAACTATTTCAAATTTAGATACTTATATTAACAATTATACTAAGTTTTTCAAAGGGTGATAAAACTCATATTATTATTTGGAAAATAAAAAATAATAGAGTATATTTATAATAAATAAAACAAGTTATATGAGCAATTTCAAACATCTATCCGATTTAGAAGTACAACAAATTACATTCGATTGGAGATATAGAGGATTCACAGTATTAGAATTATTAACCGAAGATGAGGTTGATGAAGTAAACGATGAATTAGAAAAATTAAGACAAGCTAGAATTGGTACAACTACCGAAGAAGGTAAAGAATGGGGTGAGTGGGACCCGTTTGCATATCCACATAAACTATCACCTAAATTAGAAAAAATGTTTTGCCATCCAAAAATTTTGGAAGCATGTGAATTTTTAATGGAAGGTGAAGTACAAGGAATGCAAACTTGGTGTTATTTTAAACCACCAGGACAATTAGGTAGAGATATGCACCAAAACGCATTCTATACAGGTTGTGGTCATAATGAAATCATCAACACAGCATTGGCTTTAGATAATCACGACCCTGAAAATGGTGCAGTATGGAATTACGAAGGTTCACATAGATTACAAACTTTACCAATCGAAGTAGATGAAGATAGAACAAAAACAAATCCTACATTTTGGAGAAACGAAAGAGGTAAACCTTGTGTTATGCCTGAAGGACATGATTTCCGTAAAGTAGAAGGTTATTTAAGAAAAGGACAAGTAGTATTGTTACACTCACATTGTGTACATGGTTCTGAAGCTAATAACTCAAATAGATTCCGTAGAAACTTATTAGGTGGTTATCTTAAAAAAGGAGCAATATTTAATAAAGGTGGACATATGAAAAGAGAACCAATTGATTTACACGCTTTAAAAGCAAAACATTGGACAGAATCAGATGAAAAGAATTTTGGTGGTTTTTAATCACAAACAAAGGGAGAGTTTAATTACTCTCCTTTTTATTTTGTATTATACCCGAAATGTATTATCTTTGGATATATGATATTTGTAGAAGATAAATTTGATTTCCAAAGTTTCCTATTAGAATATAGAAAGAATACTAATTTTATATACGTTAGATTATCAGATGAAGAAAAGCATGTGATGAACAATCGTATATCTTTTATATATGTCAAATCAAAAAAGAATGAGTGGGTTATAAATGTGAACAATGGTGATGGGTTAGGAATTAAAGTAGAGGCATTAGAACAATTATTAGATACAACACATCCTCAGTTAATTTTTAATTACAAAGCAATTTCACAAATATTAAATTTTACTAAAGGATTTGATATAGATTTAGCAAGATTTATTGAGTATGGTTATCATGATATTGAATTAGGTGATAATCAATTAAATCAATTTTACAAATCAAAGTTTAAAAGTGAACCATATTTGAATGATAGTATTCCAATGGTTAAACAAATAGAACTTATACAACAATATGTTTCTAAGTTTTCTATTAATATAGATACAAATACAATACGATATATAAATGATGCAACAACTGCATTTAGTTATATTGAAAGTAGTGGATTGAAGGTAGATGGAGATTACGTTTTAAACTACAATCCAGTTCATTTAACAAAGGATAACTATCTTTACACTCAATACAACCTAATGACATCTACACTAAGACCATCGAACCGCTATGGTGGTGTAAACTATGCTGC
>ENA-OSIY01002061-OSIY01002061.1-marine-metagenome-genome-assembly--contig:-NODE-2061-length-10589-cov-6.056792_pt1 | contig 10589 bp, 17 predicted proteins | sample MGYA00237884_ERZ534233 | MGnify/ENA primary metagenome ERZ534233 (study PRJEB26412, sample SAMN06343840) | marine metagenome | isolation source: estuarine water | place: USA: Columbia River Estuary... | reverse complement strand
TTCAAGCAGAAGACGGCATACGAGATTTCTGCCTGTCTCGTGGGCTCGGAGATGTGTATAAGAGACAGATATAATATATCAATATTATTACATAGCTTTGTATGATTATGAAAAAGGAGCTGAATTAGATGATTTAAAAGTTCTTTTATATGATTATGAAGACAAAGAAATGTATTTAGAATGCGCTGGGATAAACCTAGCAATAGAACAAATAGAATTTTTACAATTAATAGAAACAATAATAGATGACAACGAAAGAGATTAAAGAATTAGTAGAAGGCGAGTTAGGATATAGAATAAATGTAAACTCAAGAAAAAGAGACATAGTCTATGGTAGAGCAATATACTTTAGAATATGTAAAGACAGAACAAACCTATCGCTAAAGAAAATAGGAGAAACACTAAACCTTGACCACGCAACAGTATTACACTGTATAAATAATATATTCCCTACATTCGAAATGTATAATCCTAAATATATGGAGATATACAATAGAATAATAGCAACAGAAGAATACATACCTAAACACCAAAAACTAAAGACACTACAAGAAGAACATAGAAAACTAGAGACAAGATTCAAGTTCTTAAAAGAAATAAAAATAGACCCAAAGTTAAGACCTCTATTAGAAACAATACAAGATATACCAGAAGAACAATTACCAGTAGCAGAATATAGAATTAAGAGAGTTATTAATAGATTAAAAGAATTTGAAGAATAAACAAATGATATACAATCAAGACTGTTTAGAAGCTATGAAAGATATGTCAGACAATCAATTTGACTTGGCTATTGTAGACCCTCCTTATGGTATTGGTATAAGTGGACAAAAAGAAAAAAAACAAGGGAAGAAAAGTGATAGAAAACATCACAAAGAAAAAAACTGGGATAATAAAATACCTAATAAAGAATATTTTACAGAATTACAAAGAGTTAGTAAGAATCAGATAATATGGGGAGCTAATTATTTTGTAAAACATTTAACAAAAGGCACTAAAGGTTGGGTTGTATGGTTTAAAGGGCAAATTGGTTTAACTATGAGTGATTGCGAATTAGCTTATAGTAGCTTTCAAAAACCCACAAGAGTTGTAAATATAAATAGAGTTGATTTATTAATACAAAACACTATACACCCTACCGAAAAACCTATAAGATTATATCAATGGCTTTTAGACAACTATGCAAAAGAAGGAGATACAATATTAGATACACATTTAGGTAGTGGCTCTATAGCTATAGCTTGTCATAATTTAGGATATGACTTAACTGGTTATGAAATAGATAAAGAATACTTTGAATCAGCTACAAAAAGAATAGAACAACATAAAGCACAACAAAGACTATTTTAACAAAAACACAAGATATTTGTTATATAAAAAACAATTGAACTCAAAGTTATTCAAATAGATATATGAGAAACATTTTAGTATTGCTATTTATATTTATATTGTATGGTTGTATATCTACACAACCTAAAGTAACATTTGTTAAAGTTTTAGGAGTTACAATAGAAGGCGATACAATTCTAATAGATGTGAATTCTTTAAGACCAAGAGTTTATAATAACTACTACTATCGAAATGGTTACAATCAATATCCTTATAATTATAATTATTATAATAACCTACCAGTAGTAATTAGACCTTATAAACCAAAACCAAACAGACCTATTGTAGTAACCCCTAACGGCACAAGACCAAGCATAAACAATAACAATGTATCAGTTCCAGTTGTAAAGCCAAATAAAAAAAACAATTAATAATAATCCTTTTTAATTATGGACGGTAGAAAAAATAACGGAGGACACTCAAACGGAGGACGTAAGCCTAAAGCTGAAGAAGTAAAGCTAATAGAAAGACTAACACCATTAGAGCCACAAGCATACGAAGCACTCAAAAAAGGAATAGAGCAAGGAGAGTTTAAATTTATACAAATGTTCTATCACTACTATGCTGGTAAACCAAGAGAAACAAAAGACATTACATTAAACAACGAACAACCTTTATTTAATATTATTGATTAATGTTTGTAGTTACAACTGCAATTAAAAAACTTCTTAAACTAAAGAAACGTAAAAAGATAGTTCAAGGTGGAACATCTGCTGGCAAGACGTTTGGTATACTACCTATCCTCATAGATAGGGCTATAAGGACTTCTAACGTAGAAATAAGCGTAGTAAGTGAGAGTATACCACATTTACGTAGAGGTGCTTTAAAAGACTTCTTAAAGATTATGATGTTGACTAATCGTTATAATGATATGCAATATAATAAGTCAATGCTTAAGTATAAGTTTGCAAACGGAAGTTATATAGAGTTCTTTAGTGTTGAATCAGCAGACAAGTTAAGAGGAGCAAGAAGACACACACTATATGTAAACGAAGCTAACAATATACCATACGAAGCATACAACCAATTAGCAATAAGAACATCTGGCGAGATATGGATTGACTTCAACCCTACCTCGTCATTTTGGGCGCATACAGAACTACAAGGCAAAGAAGATGCAGACTTTATAAAGCTTACTTATTTAGACAACGAAGCATTACCAGACACAATAGTAAAAGACATAGAGAAAGCTAAAGACAAAGCAAAGACATCTACCTATTGGAATAACTGGTGGAATGTATACGGACTTGGAGAAATAGGAAGTTTAGAAGGTGCTTGTATAAAAGATTGGAAGCCTATTGACTTACCAGACGAAGCAAGGTTACTATGTTACGGAATGGATTTTGGTTATACTAATGACCCTTCAACATTAATAGCACTTTACAAATATAACAACGCTTATATCTTTGATGAGGTAATATACCAAAGAGGTTTACTTAATAGTCAGATAAGTAACTTACTTAAAACACACGAAGCAAAAGAAATCATATATGCAGATTCAGCAGAACCAAAGAGTATTGCAGAATTGTCAAGCTATGGTCATTTAGTATTGCCAGTAAAGAAAGGTAAAGACTCAATAGTGTATGGTATCAACCTCATCAATCAAAATGAAATCTACATAACTAATAGAAGTCATAACTTAATCAAAGAACTACAGAACTACATTTGGTTAAAGAACAAAGAAGGAGAAACACTTAATAAACCAATAGATGCTTTTAACCATTGTATAGATGCGATGAGGTATGCTATCACTTCACAATTAGAGAATCCTAATAAGGGTCAATATTACATTTACTAAATGTTAAAGAAATGTTAAAGTTTTGTTAAAATTTAATAAACATTGTTGTTAATAAGTAAATGTGTTGTATATTAGCAGTATAACTAATAACTAAAAACAAAACAATGAAAACTAAATGGCAACAAAAAGAGCAAATTCAAAAGCTCATCAGACAAATCAATTGGAGAATTACAACTCTACAAACATTAAAAGGTGGTACTTTAATAATGACTAACAAAGTATTTAGATTAATGTTAGATGAACATCCAGAATTAAGAGATGAGTGGGATATTCTACAAGGTAGAAAAAACACGCTTGAAAGGTTATTATGGAAATTACCATAAACATATAATTAAAAAAACAAAACAATGAAAAACAAAATTAACGATTACGAACAATCTTTATTATCTCATTTATTAGAGTTACCAGAATATAAAAGAAAAATATTTATATCGTGTTTAATTGCATCAATGTTAAATGAAAACAGCAGAGAAGATGCTAGGGATATTTACGATAGTGTACATAAAGAACTTAAAAAAATCTAAACAATGAAAAAACTAAAACACTACTTAACATTAACGTTATTCTCATTTGTGTTATTAATAGGCACAGTATTATTATTATCGCTTGAATCCATTATACATAACTTAATATTTTAGATATGATAGAAGTAAACCAAAGCATAGTAAGAGTAACAAAAAACAACACAACAAAACTATATACACTAAAAGAATACACAGATAACATTTACAATAGAAAACTATATACAAGAATATATCAAATAATTTGTATCATAGCTACTATGTTTATTCTAGCAATAATGATTAACTTGTTTAAATGACAAGAAACATAAGAAAAGCTATTAGCTGGTGTTTTAAGAATAACATCAAGGTAATAGTAAAACCATTAACTAAAACAAGAAGACCAGAAGTTAAATTAGAGATACACAGACAAGGAAGAATACAAATAGGAAATGAAACATACAGACAAGACAAAAAGTTAGGAGATAAGATACAAGAGTTATACTTATACCTATATAAGACATTAAGATAATTTTTAGTTGATAGTTAGATAAAAGAGGGTTGCTTTATACAAAGTAATCCTTTTTTTGTTTTATAAAAAACACTTTATGCAAATAGAAGTTTCTATACCAAGTACACTAAAAGAAGTTAAGTTAAAAAACTATCAAGATTTCTTATTAATAGAGAATCCAAACAATGACGATTTACTCAAATGTATCCTCAACATAAATACAAAAGAGTTAGGAAAGATAAAAGACAAAGATGTAGATTATTTAATTAATCACATTAATAACTTATTTGATAAAGAACACGAGTTTATCCCTACGTTTAATTTAAACGGTATTGCTTACGGTTTTATACCAAACCTAGATGATATTACCTACGGAGAAAATAAAGACATTACAAGCTACATAAATGAGTGGGGCAATATGCATAAAGCAATGGCTGTATTGTTTAGACCAATTAAACAAAAGCAAACACACAAGTATTTAATAGAGGATTATGAAGGAAGTCACAAATATAGTGAGGTGATGAAAGATATGCCTTTAGATGTTGTATTAGGTTCTATGGTTTTTTTTTACAATTTAACCAGCGAATTGCTGAATTATATACCGAGTTATTTACAGGAGCAAGCAATGAAGGAACAGACGAAAGGAGTAATTTCCAAAGGAAGTGGGGAGGTTATTCAGAGTTATACTCACTTGCTAAAGCAGACATCACAAGATTTAAAGAAGTTGCAAAACTTCCGTTACACCAGTGTTTGATGTATTTAGCATTTGAAAAAGAAAAAGCAGAATTAGAGTCAATAATGATTAAAAGTAAATTTAAATAATATGCAAGGATTTTATAACCTATCAGACAAGATAAGAGAAACATTACAATTAGACCAATTTGTTAATACAGTAACCTATGGAGATATATTTGACGTAGACTTAAACAAACAAACAATATTTCCATTATCACACTTTATGGTTAATAGCGCAACAATGCAAAACAATGTTTGGAATTTTAGTTTATCGCTTTTATGTATGGATATAGTAGACGAAAGTAAGAATTTTGCAGAGGGTATACCAGAAGAATTTAGAGGTAATAACAATGAGCAAGATGTATTTAACACACAATTAGCTGTTGCTAATAGATTACTAGAGTTATTATTAAGAGGTGACTTATATGTAGATACATACCAATTAAACGGTGACCCTACATTAGAGCCTTTTGTAGATAGATTTGAAAACAAATTAGCTGGTTGGACTGTATCGTTCAATGTGTTAATACCTAATGATATGACTATATGTTAAAGAACTTGCAAACAGAGTTACAATCTTTTGGTAAGTATGTTGTTCAACAATCAAGGTCGAATCTTACTAAACAAAAACACAATGTAACTAAAGACCTATATAGGAGTCTAGGTTATAATATTACAGAAAAAGATAGAGATTTCTTTTTGACATTTACTATGGATGAATATGGTACTTTTTTAGACAAAGGTGTTAAAGGAGCTAGACCATCATCTGTATTAAGAGGTAAACAGAAAGCTCCTAATAGTCCATATAGTTTTAAAGTAAAAAGACCACCATTGCGCCCTTTGTTAGATTGGGCAAAAAGGAGAAACATAAGATTGAGAGATTCAAAAGGGAGATTTTCTAAAGGTAGTTATAGAACAATAGCTTTTATACTACAAAGAAGAATATTTGCACAAGGTATTAAACCAAGTTTGTTTTTTACTAAACCATTTATTGCAGCATTTAAGAAATACCCTAATCTTATAAGAGATGCTTATGGTAAAGATTTAATAGAAGAAATAAAAGAAAACTTTAATAAATTACAAAATGAGTAAAATATACGTTAGAAGTCCATACTTCGTAAACATAACAAACACTAATTTAACATCAGCTAAAATTGAGATAATAATATATTCAGGAGCTGCTAACACTACTTGGCAAGGAAGTCCACAATATACATTAACCTCAACTGCTATAAGCGAAAAAGTTAATTTTGAAATAGCTGAACTAATAAAGGATTATATAGACCCTTTGTTTGATGGTGATTTTCCTTCTTCACCTGTTACAACAACAGAAGCAACTACTATTTTTGTAGATTATAGAGTAACGGAATTTATATCAGAAACTGAACAACCACCAAACACTCCTGTTTATGGAGAAAGAGCATTTTATGGATATGGATATTTTGAAGAAGGGGATAACCCACAAGATGATAGTTCTGTAATGGACTTACAGTCTAATACTACTATTCTTAAAAACAAAAATGCAACAGTTACAATTCCTATTGATTCGACTTTAGTAACTCAACTATTTTATAAATATCAAGGCAGTGTAGTTTCTACTTATACTGTTCCAGCAACACCTAACATTCAAGACCAAATAATATACGTTACTAACACAGGTAATCCTGATGTTGATTCTGCTGAAGTTACAGATGGAGTTAAAAAACAAACAATAACTATTGATTCATATGAGAAATGTAAATACACACCTTACAAACTAGTCTTTATAAATAAGTTTGGAGCATATCAAGAAATATGGATGTTTGCTAATTCCAAGTTAAGTATGAATACTAGCGAAGAACAATACAAGTCTAATATTCTATCAAATGGAAGATATACAGTAAACAACCCACAGATTAAATTACTAACTAAAAACGGAAATCAAAGATTAACTCTTAATAGTGATTATTACCCAGAAAGTTATAATGAAATATTTAGACAGTTATTTTTAAGTGAGCGTGTATGGATAGAGTACAACAGTCAAACATTAGGCGTAAATATAGAATCTAAAAGTATTAACTATAAGACAAGCGTTACAGATGGTTTAATTAATTACACAATAGACGTAAGCTTTGCTTTTGATACAATAAACAACATAAGATAAATGCAAGTAGTAGAACTATATATAAGTAATACAAGAGTAGATTTATTTAAAGATGAAAGTGTAACTATAACAGACACTATCACAAATGCTAAAGATGTTGCAAAAGTATTTACTGCTTTTAGTCAGCAATTTAGTTTACCAGCTTCATCTACTAATAACAAGATATTTAAGCATTATTATAATTGGAATATTAACGGTGGTTTTGATGCAAGAATAAGAGTAACAGCAATACTTAAATTAAATGGAGTTGATTTTAAAATAGGCAAGGTTAAGTTAAACTCTGTTTCAATGAAAGACAATAAAGCCTATTCTTATAAAGTAGTATTTTATGGAGAAACAGTAGCTCTTAATGATATATTAGGAGAAGATAAATTAGGTGCTTTAACCAATTTAAATCCAGCTACACCTCTTATTTATAACTCAAGTAATATAGAAGATTATCTTCAATTAAACCCAGCTACAAATGATATTATAGTTCCATTAATAACACACACTAAAAGACTTTATTATAAAACTAATGAAGATGAAGAAGGTAGTGGTAATTTATGGTATAGTTCAGGCACAGGAAATCCAAAAGACCACGGTGTTTTATGGAGCGAATTAAAATATGCTATTAGAGTAGATACCATTGTACAAGCAATAGAATCAAATTATGGAATAACTTTTAGTAATGATTTCTTTGTTAATACAAACGCTCCTTATTACAACCTATTTATGTGGTTGCATCGAAAGAGTGGAGATGTAGGCAATGGAGACCAAGTATCTACTTTTCCAACTTCTATTAATGGATGGACTGCTCCTGGTGGTGGTTCTGGAGATTGGGCAACTATGTCTAACATATCTACATTAACAGTCAAGCCAGACTTTCAAACATTTACAACTTCGCAAACATTATTACAATTGCAATTAAGCACAGGCAGTAGTGATGAATATGCAGTAGAGGTTTTAAGAAATGGTTTATCTATTTTTCAAGCTTCTGGGTTGACTGGTTCAACTACATTATCAAGTGATTCTACAGGGGGTGATTTTGGTAGTACTTCTTTAGCTGCTGGGGAATGGTCAGTAATAGTTACTGTTACAACAGGAATAGTTTTTACTAATATAGGATGGACTGTAAGAAATGATGATGGTGGTGGTGCAACTACAAATACATTTGACACATCCGATAATGGCACTTTTACTTGCGATACTAATTTTGAATTTGTTATAAGCCAACAAACACCAGATATTAAAATAATAGACTTTTTAACAGGTCTGTTTAAATTATTTAATCTTGTTGCTTATACAAAAGAAGATGGCACTATATATGTAAACACTTTAGATAGCTTTTACGCCACTTCTACCACTTATGATATAACCAAGTACATTGATGTTAATACAAGCTCTGTAGATGTCGCGTTGCCTTATAGAGAAATTAACTTTACTTATAAAGGGTTAAAGACTTTTTTAGCTGCACAATGGGAACAAATTAATATAGCAAAATGGGGTGCAGAATCGTTTAATGGAGATGGCAATTTAGATGGAGGCACATATAGTGTTGTTGCTCCTTTTGAGCATATGCAATTTGAAAGGCTTGTAGATTTAAATGATTTAACAGGGGGAACGTTAACAACTGCTATGTATGGTTATTGTACAAATGAAAATCAAGAACCTTATATTGGTAGTCCAATTTTGTTTTATCCTATTTTAAAAACTGGAGGGGCAACAACTACAATATCGTTTTTACAAACTCCAAATACTCATATAGCATTAAGCTCTTATGTATTGCCTTCTAATAGCGTTGCTTTAGCTGCATCTACAAGTACTGCAAATATAAATTTTGGTAATATGATAAATGAGTACACAGGTCTAAATAATTATACAGGAACACTTTATAATAATTACTACAGTAGTTATATAGAAAACTTGTTTTTAGAAAGTTCAAGACTAGTTAAATATACTGCATACTTACCATTAAGCATAATTCTTAATTACACGCTTGCAGATATATTTGTAATAAACGGACAACAATTTAGAATCAATAGTCTTAACATAAACTTAACTAATAACAAAAGTCAAATTGAACTTATAACACACAATTCAGAAACAACTACTATTGATGAAGTACTAGCAGAAAACAGCGATTATTTAATAACTGAAAACAGTCTTAATATAATAACAGAATAAATATGATAATATTAAAATTATTAAACATAGATGAGTTTTACGGAGTAAGTGAAAACATAGAAATAGCAAAGGGCAAAAACAAAATGCCAGAAACATTTAAAGAAGGATTCAAACAAATTAAAAGAAAAACAAAATGGCAGAAAAATATACAATAGAACTTGAAGTAGATTCTAAAAATTCTAAAAAAAGTGTAGATACTCTTGCTAAAGCAATTGATGAATTATCAAAATCAGTAGACAAGTTTGGGGATGAATCCAAAGAAAACATAGGTGGTGTTACTAAAGAAAGTAAAGAAGCTAAAAAAGGTGTAGGCTTATTAAGTACTGGTTTTAAAGGTTTAGGAGTAGCTATGAAAGCTGCTGGAATTGGTTTGATAGTAAGTGCATTTGCATTTTTAGCAGAAGGAATTAAAAGTAATCAAGTAGCATTAGATGCTATTAATACTGTTTTTACCACATTTAAAGTTATAGCAAGTCAAGTAACAGGATTTATTATTAAATTTTATAAATCTATTCAAGAATCAACAAAGAAATTTGATACATTAGGTACAGTAATGAGAAACATTGTCAACCTTGCTATAATACCTATGCAAATAGCTTTTAAAAATCTTCAAAAAGGACTTATTTCAGCACAAATTGCTTGGGAGAATTCTTGGCTTGGTGGTGGTAGTAAATATGCAATTAAAAGATTAAATAGACAATTAGGAAGCATTAATGTTGAATTAAGCAATTTAGAAAAAGATTTTAAAAAATCAACTCAAGCTATTAAGAATGGATATAAAGATGCTGGTAAAGAAGTTTTAAACTTTGGTCAAAATGTTGTAAAGGGGTATACAACTTTTTTTGATGATGTAATTGGATTAGATACCAGTGCTGCTAAACTACTAGCAGACCGAATAGTTAGCTTAAAAAAGGAAGCTGCTTTAGCTCTTGCAAATAATCGATTATTAATGCAGCAATTCGATATTCAAGCTGAACAACAAAGACAAATAAGAGATGATACATCTAAAACAACAAAAGAAAGAATAACGGCTAATGAAGAATTAGGAAAAGTATTAAAAGAGCAAGAAAAATTAATGATTAATAATGCTAATGCTGTACTAAAAGCAGCACAAGCACAATTTGAATTAACTGGAAATGATGAAGATTATATTGCTGTATTAAATGCACAAGCAGAAAAAGCTGGAGTACTAGCTGCAATAGAGGGCAAAAGGTCAGAACAATTAGTTAATACTGTTAATTTACAAAAAGAATTACAAGATGAATTAATAGGAGATAAAATATTTGTTCCACTACTAGGTTTTGTTACACAAGAAGAATTTGATGAAATAGTAGAAAGAGGAAAAGA
>ENA-OSIY01002060-OSIY01002060.1-marine-metagenome-genome-assembly--contig:-NODE-2060-length-10590-cov-6.212689_pt1 | contig 10590 bp, 14 predicted proteins | sample MGYA00237884_ERZ534233 | MGnify/ENA primary metagenome ERZ534233 (study PRJEB26412, sample SAMN06343840) | marine metagenome | isolation source: estuarine water | place: USA: Columbia River Estuary... | reverse complement strand
GATTTCGGTGGATTAACTACGGACAACGCATATTAATTTTACATTTTCACAATTTTTTCTTATATTATACGTATGGATCTAACGTATAAAAAATACCCTTCAAAATACGAATTACAGTACGTTAAATGGAACGGAATTAACTTTGATAGAGAAAGACTCATCAAGTTTGTTAAACGTCTCAAATTGACGTATTTTTTGTCTTTTATACCCTATTACAGGAAGGAACATCAAATACTAACAGAAATATTAAATACATACGATAAAGTTCGTATTAAAGGTCTTTTGAATGGTGATGAGAACATATTAAGAATGTGTTTTATCGAGAAATGGGCAAGAATTGGGGCGGTGGATATCCTATTAACAACCACGTACTCAAGATTAACTTACACCACAATAAGTAACCTCCCAATTAAAGATTTTCAACTTATTTCTAAAAGAATTGAAGAAATGGTGGAAGCGGGAAGAAATTTAACATATCAAAGCACAATAATTACAGACAATACACCTGGAACATGAGTAAATCAATCAATAACAGTTCAATGTGGGAAGTAAAACCACTTAAGTTATCAATATTAGTTCCAACAAGAGATAATGTACATAGTCAGTTTGCGTACTGTTTAACTCAATTATATAATACAACAAGAGAATCTGGTATTGATACTTATTTGTTTTTTGATTCGAGCACAATATTATTAAATCAAAGGAATAATCTTATTAAGAAGGCAAAGGAAGTAAAATCTGATTACATCCTTTGGTTGGATAGTGATATGATGTTTCCACCAACCACAGCATTACGTCTTTTAGAACACAATAAGGACATCGTTGCATGTAACTATATGAAACGTTCAAAGCCCGTTAAACCTGTTGCATATAGGGATCTAAATGATTGGGATAGTTGGGTACCAATGGAAATACATGATGAACTTGTTAAAGTAGAAGGGGTAGGTATGGGATGTATGCTAATGAAATCAGATATGTTTGACAAATTAGAAAAACCGTATTTTGAATTTAGATATAAAGAAGACACCGAAGATTACTTTGGTGAAGACTTTATTTTATTGGGTAAGTTAAGAAAATTAGGTTATGAGGTGTTTATCGATACATACTTAAGTATGATGATTAAACACGTCGGTAATTATGCCTTTTGATCCTTAATTAATATCGATAAGTTACCAGTATTATAATGTCCTGGATTATAATTTGGTAATATAACTTGTAAAGTTACAATAGTATTAAAATCTTCTTGTGTTAAAGGAGAGTTAAGACTAATCATCACGTCAACATCATTTACATTCTCAAATTTAGACTTTAAATCATATCGAGTTGTAGATTGTTCAGCATCAATGTAACCCTGAGGAACCATCCCTAAATCAATTTTATCAAAGAAAGGTTCTAATAATGTTAAATTACTATCATCATTAATAGTAATACCTATTAAGAATTTTTTAAATGTAAATTTATCTTGTGTTTGATAACCTATTTGATTAAATGTTGAAATTGGAATACCCCATTTTCTAACAAAATTTCTATTTGAGAATATTTCAATGTTTTGTCTTTTATCTTTCATCTCATCACTAAATCTTGATGTCTGCGAAACAAAATGATAGGTTATAGCACATTCGGTAGTTTTTAATTTATATCCTTTTAGTTTCGCACGGATTATGAAATCATCATCTTCACAGAAACATGGTACAAAACTAAATCCATCAAACCCACCTAAATCAATGAACATATCTTTACGACCACTCATAAAGAAAACTGCACCATCATATAGTTTACACTTATCTTTATTTTCTTTCACATACTTATTGAACATTTTTTGATTAAAATTATCAAATCCGGTTCCCATATCAAGAATAACTTTGCCAGGTCTTTGATGACCAGCAAATATTGGGGGTTCAATTGTTGTATAAGATAATAATGTATTTGGATTTTCATCTAATAATCTATCTAAATTTTCTAAAAACCCTTTACCAATAACCATATCGTTATGGATAAGAACCAATTTTTCGGTATCAACTAAATCAATACCCGCATTATATGTTTCAGAGAATGTTAATCTATCATCATCGTGAAAGAAAGATAAGTTTTCATCTTCTAAAGATTCTAACCATTCTTTAGTACCATCACTTGAACCACCACTACTAATTACTAATGGAGATTTAGGATAAATCTTACGTAGATGTTTGTAACATTCTTTTGTTAATTCTAATTTATTATAAACCGCTAGTACAAAACTAATATTCATTTTTTATTTTTTATTTAAATTATTTTTTCCAAAAACTATAAATTCCTTTATCCACCTCATAGTTACCCCAAACAAATCTTTGACGATTCGGTTGCTTTTTTACCCATTCCCACATTTGAGATAATCCATCGTATAATGTCGTCTTATCTTCATAACCCAATAAATCTACAGATTTTTGCCAAGTCGGTACAGCATTTTTAACTTCGTGTCTTTGTTCTTTATATACCGTTTGACCATCTTTTATTACGTCTTTTAATGTTTCATTTGCTTCATTAATTGTATAATGACGTGTCCCACCTAAATTAATAATTTCTTTAGAACAATTTTCTTGTTGAGATGATTTCCATAATGGTTCTAAACAATCATCAATAAAACTAAATGCTCTTTTTTGTTCACCGTCACCAAAGATTGACATTGGTTCACCATTCATATGTTGATACATCCAAATACCTAATACGTTACGATATTTGTCCCATATGTTCTGTTTAACACCATATACATTATGTGGTCTAATGATACACCAATCAAGACCGTGCTGTTCACCAGCAACCTTAATATCCATTTCACAGGCATATTTTGCAATACCATATGGATCAACAGGACAAGGTACTTGTTTTTCATCAAATATATCCCCATTACCATGACCATATACTGCCATTGTTGACGTGAACACCAATCTTTTAACATCATGTTTAATACATTCATTTATAACACGTGACGTCGCTACTAAATTGTTTTGGTAATTATAACTTCTAATGAATGGAGATAACCCCTCAGCGGCATATGCTGCCATGTGATAAACGTAATCAAATTGATGTCTTTCAAAACATTCTGAAATGTTACCATTAACCAAATTCATTTGCCACAACTCAACTTTTGAGTTAACATTTTCAATGTATCCACCACTTAAATCGTCAATACCGACAATTTGAACTTCTGGTTTATTTTCAATTATCCAATCAGATAATCTTGATCCAAGTAATCCAGCAACACCTGTAATTAGTATTTTCATATTATTTTAATTATGTACATAAAGAACTTTATTTATTTTTTTTATAGTTCCATGTGGGTATTTTAATAAGTATTCTTCAACAAATAAACCATCAGCGTCCCCTTTAGTAATGTTTATTTTTAATTTATTTGAAAGTTGAGTTCTTGTCATAAAATTACCAATATCTATTCCACCCGCTATTGGTCTTGAATTAATAACTAAATATTGTTGTTGTGTCCAATTATGTACCATATTACAATAAACAAAATGAGTATTGTCATCAACTTCGTTTAAAAAATCTTGAACAAAAATTGGTACATAATAATTATCATCACCTGTCATCACTACCCATTCTTCAGTTGCATTTTGTAATCCATAATTTCTAGCAGTGTGTCCCCAATCCATATGTGGACCATTTAATTCTGTAAATTTAATTCTTTCATCATTTTCAAAATAATCTTTTACTTTTTGATATCCATCGTAAAATGCGTCTGCAACAACATGTATTTTCCAATTGGGTGATGTTTGGGAAAATATAGAACATATTACACTCATTAATTGATGTGGTCTATTGTATGTTGGTATTACGAATTCTATCTTCATATTTTATTTATTTAAATAGTTTTTAATGTAATCACTTATATTTTTAGTTGGTTGCCATCCCAATATTAATTTTGCTAAATAATTTTCACATAAAGTTACTTGAGCCTCCCCTGGTTTATCTTCTGCAAAGATAAACTCACGATTAAACATTAAAGCAATGTCCTTTATTGAAAAGTTTATTCCTCTACCCAATTCAAAAATATGACCCCAAGCATTTTTTTCGAATATTTTTACTAATCCATCAACAATATCGTCTATATGTGTAAAATCTCTTCTTTTTGTACCATCACCATAAATTGTCAATGGTTGGTTATTTTCAATTGATTTCTCCCACGCACCAATTAATGTACAATAGCCACCACTTTTTAAATGATACGGGCCATAGACGTTATAGAATCTTGCAATTGATGATTTTAAATTAAAATGTTCTTGATATAATTGTATTATTTCTTCACCAACATCTTTACTGAACGTATATGGATTTTTTAATTTACCACTATGATGTGAACTACTACCAGCATAAACCAAAGGGATGTTATTTCTAACACAAAATTCCGCAATATACATTGTACCATTTGCGTTAGTTTTAAAATAATTTATCGGGTCTTTAAATGATGGTTGTATTCTTGCAATTGCAGCAAGATGATATACAATCTCAAAATTATCAAATACAGCCCAATCTCTATAACAAAAACTAATATCTTCATTTAGATATCTAACACCATCAATATGATTAGTTCTTAATCCTGTTGAGTAGTTGTCAATTGAAGTTATTTGATGACCTTCAGTTACTAATCTTTTAATTAAATTGGTACCAACAAACCCTGCGCCACCCGTTACTAGTATATTCATTATCTATTGTTTATAATATTAACTATTGTTTCCAAATCTTCATCAGTTAATCCTAAATGTAATGGTAATGTTAATTCATGTTTATCATACCATTCCGCGTTTACTAAACCACCAACCTTTTTAAAGTCCTTGAATGGTTCGTACTTATCGTTTCTTTTATAATGCATACCACAGTAAACACCATTGTTTTTTAATAAATCATACACCTCATCTCTATCCTCAAAGAATAAAGGTAAGAAGTGTGATGAAGACACTCTATCTGTATTATATTCAGGTAAGATTGCACCTTTAACATTGTCTAAATAATATGATGATATTGTTCTACGACGTAGATTATTTTGATTAATAGTTTCTAATCCAATTATACCCATAGTAGATGCAATATCTGTTAAATGGTATTTGTAACCAACTTCCTCCACTTCATAATCCCAATTGTATGTTGGTTTCTCTGTATTCAAATTACTTCTAGATACCGTATCCTTATTAATACCTAACCATCTTAATTTATTTAAACGAGTATACAACTCTTCATTGTTTGTTGAGATTGCCCCACCATCACCAACGGGTAAGTTCTTTACCGCTTGGAAACTCCACACACAAATGTTATCCGTGTCCCCAATCATTTTACCATTGTACATCCCACCAAAGGAATGTGCACAATCTTCAATAACAGGAATACCATAACTTTTTGCAATTTCGTTTATACGAATCATGTCACAACTATATCCACCAATGTGAACTACCATTATTGCTTTTATTTCATTGTCTTCTTGAAGTGCCTGTTCTATTGAATCTGCAGATATGTTACCCGTCATCTTTTCAAGATCGCAAAACACAGGAACATGACCTTCATACAAAATTGCATGATTGGTACTAACAAATGTATTTGATGTTGTAATAATTTTAGAGTTAGGTGGCAAGTTTAAAACTTTAACCGCCAAGTGTAAACCAGCAGTTGCACTGTTTAATGCAACAAAGTATTTTGAACCAATGTATTCAGATAACTTGGTTTCAAATTCTTTTGTTTTAGGACCTAATCCAATCCATCCAGAGTTAAGAATTGGTCTTAGTTCATTTAATATTTTTTCAGTATCTATTTGTGGTTTGAATACTTGTATCATAAATTTAAAAAGTTTTCAGGTGTTATAAGGTTTAATATATCTTTTCTCTTTTCATCTAATAATTTAAAATCTAACACATCCGATTTAGGAAATAATGTTTGTTTACCTTTAGTAATAATACCAACACCGTGATCAGTATCAACAACACACATAGATAAATTTTCATCTGTCATTCTAAATTTAACATATGCTTTCCATGTTGTACCATTCCAAGTTTTCCCAACAACATATTCTTCAACTTGATGTTCTTCTTTAATTGGACTACAATCATGCATAACAATAGTTCCACCCTCATTTAAATGTTTTAATGAGTTTGTTATGTCTCGTTCTACTTGATAGTCTAAATGTAAACCATCAATAAAGATAATATCATATTTTACATCAACATCTAATTGATTAAAAAAATCATCGGATGGTATTGGGTAATCACAATTACCTGATGGATCTACACCATTCTTATGTTCCACGATTATTTTATTTAAATTCTCATCAGGATTTCTAACACCAATTTCAAGATAACGTTTGTAGTTATTCTTTTTAATTAGATGATTTATAATATCAGTTCTTTTCATTTCTTTTTTGCTATTAATATTGTATCCTGATGTGAAATCAAATTTGTTACTGGTGAATCATATAGTTCTAATATTTCAAAATCTTTACCAAATAATTCATTTATTTCAATGTGTGTCATTCTAATAGAATCACCAAATTTATATTTATTGGGTGATGTGCTGTGACCCAATTCACATTTAGGTGAACACATAGTTAAAAATAACAAACCTTCATGACATAGTAAATCTAAAATTTCGTTTTTATACATCACAGAATTGGGACAAAATTGGAACGAACTAATTGAAATAACTGTATTATATTTATTTTTGTGTTTCTCAGGAATTACACCCAGTTCAATTGGAATATCCACATTTGGTCCCTCACATATATCAAAACCAACCGTGTGTGTTATAGTGCCCTTTAAACTACCATTTATATTATAAGATCCTAACTCAGCGACAGGTTTGGTATCAACATGATGTAGATTGTTTTTATACCATTTATTAAATTCATCTAATACTTCTTTATGCATACTGTTCTATTAATTTAATTAATTTTTCAGTTAAAACTTTAGTACTTAAACCATTCAATATAAAAGGTTGAATATCTTTTAGGTAACGTTTTCTGTTTTCAATATTATTTAATATATTTAATGCGTTTTTTAAAGATAATGGGTCATTTGTGATTGAATAATCTAAATTAAATTCTTTAGCAAGTTCTTCATAACTTCTAGACGAATTAACTATACATGGAACTCCACAAGCAATGGAAGCAATCATCTTATTATTACTTTTAACCCCCGCGTCTGAACCTAAATGAGATAGTGCACATACGTTAGATTGTCTTAAATCGTTAACAAACGTATCTAATCCCCATTGAGTTTTTATAATAGGTGGTTGGACGTTTATATTTCTTGCGTCCGTAATTAAATTCAATTCAAATTTAGTATCAATGATATGTGGAATCATCCACTCAATAGATTGGACATTAGGGTAGTTACCAAACCAAGATATTTTATTTGAAACTATTGGGGTATCCAATAAATCCACAATACCATAATCTAAACAATCCTCTATAACTACACATTCTTTACCCGTATCTAATGAATCAAAATGTTCTTTTCTACCTAACGTATCAGTTGTAACAATATCAACATAATCCATCATTTCCTTGAAATGTTGGTTGTTATGTATTGGATCATCAAAGTCAAATACTTTAAAACCTTCGAACGATTTAACATATGTAAGTGTTTGATTATCAATTCTTTTTTGAATAATTAAAATATCTGAATTGATATCAAACCCAACGGTACTTTTATACTTATCTGAATGATATGTATTGATTGAGTTATTAGGATAAAATAATCTTATTCTTGTTGATGCAAATGATGTTACATCAGAGTACATCGGTACCCACGATATTTTTTTAATTAACATATTTCCAGTTGAATCTTAAACGTTTTGTAGGTTCGGTACCTTTCTTTCTTATTAATTCTAAATTATGGTCACTATCTCTTACACCTTCACTTGAACTTTCTTCAGCGTACACTTTAGCTTTGATATGTCTTAGTTCGTGTACCTCAAGTAATTTAATACATTTATTATAAAAATGAATGTCATCATAACCATAGTTACCACAAAAATCTTCATCATACCCACCTATTTTTTCAAAATCATCTTTATGAATGAGATATATATTTACACTATTGGTATCTTCTCTACCTAAATAATAAACACAACCTCTTCTTAAATTGGTGTTCTTTAATTGTTCCATATTTTCTTTAGTAACAAGATGGTCAATATCCGCACAAAGAATCCAACCCTCACATATATGAAATCCTAAATTTCTCGCACCCGGCTGATTCCATTTAATATCATCAGTTATTCTCGCCACACTAATACCATCTACAGGACCCAAAGGTTCTTTTGAACAATCATCTATTATAACCGTCTTTAACCCTTGATTAATAATACCTTGTATTCTTTCTCTTTGACCAAAATAGGTATATAGTACTGTTATCATATTAATACTTTAAATGTCTTCCTTGGTCCACAAAATATTCATTGTCTTTTTGTTCCCCTTGTAATGTAAATTTATTTGCATAACCTCTTAATTTTTTTATTTTGATGTTTTTTTCCATTCTCCATAAACAAAATGGAAAACTAATTTGGTCTCTAGAACTAAATTTAGTGATTTGTTCCCACCACATTAATTGGAGTTCTTTAACTGCGTGCGTTGTTTTAACAATAAATGTACACATTTCATAAAGACCATATCCATCTGGCATTCCTAATGATTTATATAATGTGAATTGGTTTTGAATATTTTCATGAATATCTAAATTCCATTGAGCGCATGCCGTCATCTCTTGATATAAACATTTCCTATCAGGATGTTTAAATAAGAATATATCCACACCATCACCATACTCATCTATAATTAATTGAGGGTCTTTTTTTAATTGGTGATTACCATCTTCCCATATAATGTATTCATATTGAGAAAAAATTAACGACGATAAAATCTTATAAGTTTTAGCATCCCTTCTATTTTTATAATTATCTATAGTTGAGAATTTTAACACGTCTCTTTGTTCCCAAACCTTAACATCGTTTTCTTTTTTATCCACATATGCAATATAATCACAATTTTCAAAAACCATTGGAGGATCAATCAACTTATCTTTTCCGTTAGTGATTGCAGTTAATACTAAGAATTTTTTCATATTTTAAAATTTATATAAGATTAAAACATCGTCACTTCTATTTTTTATATGTCGATTATCAATTATTTCACTATTGGGGTGTAAATTAATAAAATTTTGTTTTTTTGAATCGATGTCATTCACATCTTCAATGATATAAATTCCATCTGATTTCATTTTGTTCTTTAAAATCCCAAAAGATTTAACTTGATCATTAAATAAATGACTACCATCATCAATTATTATATCAAATTCATAATTTTTTAATTCTTCTAAAATATTCTCATCGGTAGCATCACCATGTATTATATGTAATAAGTTTGTATTTTCATTGAATGGTACATCATTTTTCAATGTATTAATTGAATCAACACTTACTTCAATACCAACAATGTTAGAATTTATAAAATATTCATTCCACATTCTAATTGAATGACCATATCTAACACCAATTTCTAAAATGGTTATACTATCTCTACAACCACTTAATAATTTTTCGTATTCGTCAATGTATGTGTGAGCAGTACCCTTATCTCCATGACCTTCTGGAAATTGATAATTTATGTATATTTCATTTAACGATTTCATATCTTATAATAATTTTCTTTTAAATCGTTTTCATTAACGTATTTTATTTTTTTCATAATTACTTGATAACCAACGTGTAATATTTCAATGTATTTGTAGTAAGAATGGTTGAAAGAATCCACTGCGGTTCTAACCTGTAGATATTTTTCTTGTTCCCATCCACCACCATAGTCATCGAATATAATATAACCATTTTCTTTCAGACAATAAAATGAATTAACAGAATCTTCCAAAACATAATTGGACATGTGATTACCATCAACATATATCAAATCTAAAAATTCCTTTGATTTACCATTATGTTTGAATTGTTTAAAACTATCCGAGGACTCACCTAATAGATACGTTAATTTATCTTTATATGGATTAATATTATTTTCAATAAATTCGTTAGTATTAATGTCCATAATATAGTGATGTGAACCTTCTTTTTTACAAAATTCTTCTAATATGTATACAGAAGAGCCACCATATAATGCACCAATTTCTAAAGTAATGTTGGGTTTATCTTTTAATGAACTAAGTATTTCTTCCCATATAGTAATGTGGTCGGTAAAGAACATTCTTTCTTCAGGATATTTAAAATGTTCGGGGTATTGATAACTCATAATGAACTATAGTAATTATTTTGTTTTTCCTGACGTTCTATTGTCTTATGATGTTGAATGCAATATTCTTCGTCTAAAGGTAATGATGAGAATTTTTGACCACCTACTATTCGTTCGTGTACTTTACCATAAAAATTCATTCCTTTACGGAACACTCTTCCTTGTGCATCAGGGAAGTTAACCCATCCCTTATCGTTAACTCTCCATCCCCATTTATTAATATGTTCTTGTGTTATACCATTAACTGTATTAATACGAGGAACAAATATTAAATCCACATCAGGATTCATTTCCAACATTTGATTTATATTTTTAACCATATA
>ENA-OSIY01002058-OSIY01002058.1-marine-metagenome-genome-assembly--contig:-NODE-2058-length-10598-cov-5.138675_pt1 | contig 10598 bp, 18 predicted proteins | sample MGYA00237884_ERZ534233 | MGnify/ENA primary metagenome ERZ534233 (study PRJEB26412, sample SAMN06343840) | marine metagenome | isolation source: estuarine water | place: USA: Columbia River Estuary... | reverse complement strand
TAATGATACGGCGACCACCGAGATCTACACCTCTCTATTCGTCGGCAGCGTCAGATGTGTATAAGAGACAGCCTCTACTGTATCGCCATCAATGACGCTCGTTACAATACATCTATATTCATACATTACTCAATCTCCTATATATTTAATGGTCGTGTAAATATTCTACTCGTTCGCCCCAAGATAATTCAGTCCCGTTCAGAATTATTTCATCAATGTGGTTGATGTATGAAGTTATGTAGTGGTTTGGCAGCGGAGTGTTATTTCTGTAGAATAAAAGAACCTCCTCGGAATTGCAAAGCCAAAAACTGTTTATGTTATGGTTCAAACTATCTGGCTCTTCTAAGTAACAAAACTTTCCGTCACCTAGTAACTTTATGATGTTTCCAGAGTGTGCATAACGATTGCGATGAGTGCCTTCGGGCGGAAGCAATGTTACTATGTCAGTTTCATTGACTACTCTGATAAGATTTATCTTTCCTCGCATCTTACGAGTTCCGATTGAATCCGTTACCTTCGGTTGCCCAAATGTGATGCATTCAGCAATATTGAAGTTACTGTAATCTAAATACCAAGACACGATAAGTGCTTCTGCTGCGCCCAAACTATGTCCAGTAACATATATACTGTATGACTTATCTAGTCGGGTTAGCAAATCGTCGGCAATAAGTTCTGCACTAAGATGAAACCTACTATGTAGATACATGCCAAGACGAAAACTATGATCCTTTGAGAAATGTATATCCCTGACTGCATCGTCTGAGTTGTGCGTTCCTCGTATAGATATGTAGTATTTTTTGCTTGGTGCATCCGTTAGCACTATGTATTTTATTTTGTTTATTTCGTGGATGTAGACGTTTGTAAATGATTCATATTTTTTACGTATCGCCTTATTATCTTTGTATGAATATGAAGATAAAACTGCAAACCACTTTAGGTTTCTCCAATCAATATCATGCGGTCTTAGCACACTCTGCTTGAAGTTCTCATCTATTGAATAATGATTTATTACTTTTTTTCGGATATATGTTGCAACTTTGAAGACTATCCATGATCGCAACATATATCTCAGTAGACATGATATTACAAATTCCATCGCATCTCTCCTCAAACACGAGAGTATTTATCGTTATCGCCAAGGAAATTTGTTGTCTATATAGTCAATAATCTGTGAAACTTTTGAAAGACCAAGAGAAGTTGTTTTTGCAAGAAACTTGTCTAAATCTTCTCGCCCACTTCCAGTTTTTCCATTGTGAATGTCGGCAGACAAGGATCGCTTTGCGTCATCTTTGCTCCATCCCTGAATGTTGTTGAGTATTCTTTTTGCATCGCTTGACAACTTACTCTTATCTGGAACTGAGAGAAGTTCCATATACGGAGCAAAATAGTTTCTGCTCACCCGTTGATATGGTTTCACTTGTTCTTGATTTGTGTCATATTGGATTGATGAAATGCTGATACTCTTGCGGGTATCTAGTAACTTGAAAGCATCTATATCATCATACACATACATGGTGATACCAAGTCTTTTAGCCATTATATAGGCAGATCGTAACCATCTCACACTTTTAGCCGTATCATTTTCTTGATCGCCACGCTTGAAAAAAGTATGTATTTCAGTTATGTATTTTGCTGCGTCTTCTATGTATGGAGATTTACTGTAAAGACGATCTTCCATCTCGTCTTTATTTCCCCATCCCCAATAGTCAACTGGCGCACCACTATATCCATCCTGCTTTAGTTGTCTGCCATCAAATACGATCAGTGACAGATTTCCCGAATACTTACTTGGACTATGATATTCCCCCATTTTGCTACGGGCGAAACTCATGTAATATATCTTGTTTTTCTTTCTAAGGTTAGATTCCGACTCTGCCCCCAAGTCTGGTGATAATCGCAGTTTATTGTTTTTCAATATATTCAACACATTATATAGACTGGTAGAGTGATACAGAATGTCACTCAATCCCTCTGTCAAAATACTCGCAATTTTCATTTTGTTCTCCAAACTTATTGATGTATTTATCAAAAAAAACACAGCCATAAAGGCTGTGTTAGTTAGGAAACCAGATGTTATGATTGTGTTAGATGATGAACGCTTTTTCTTTACGTGGATCACCCTTTAGGTCACGTGCGTTTACGCGAATGAACCGCTTGTTGGTTTCATTCTTGTTTGGGTTGTCAATGGTCATAACCACATTCCGCCCTTCGCGCCATGCCTTTAGTTGGTTCATCGCCCGATCTGCTGGATTGCGAGTTGAAGTTGACATAGAACTTTGACGTTCACCCTTTGAGGTGTAAGTCTTACCAGATGATTTCTTAGCCATGTATAGTCCTTCTTTGGTTGTTTGATTTAGAATGATTAAATATAACACGCATTGGCAGGAGTGTCAACTGTTATTTTATAGCCATGCATCTAATATTGGTAGCAAGCGTTGAGTGAGGTTGGCAGCTTTTTCACTACTTTCATCTACAAACGTATCAAAGTCAAAGTGCGAAGTATTTCCCGCAAGATCGCTCAGAACACGGATTACCACAAAAGGTTTGTGCCAGTTACAGCAAACTTGTGCAATTGCTGCACCTTCCATTTCAACTGCATCTGCACCAAACTTGAGGCGAAGTTGTTCTCGCGTAGTCCCACAGGCAACATACATATCACCAGTCAATACTTTTCCGAAGTGAATATCGGTATCATTCCCCAGTAAATGGCGAATGGTGTTCTTCATTGCTGATGGCATTTTGTATCCAACATCACGATCATCAGCGGTATAACCAGGAAAACTGCCAGGAATAGCATTAAAGAATACATTCTTTGACATGGTTCCGTAGTCGTGCTGAATCAATTCTTCCGCAATGATAACTTGACCAATTTTCAGATTTGGATTGATGCCGCCAGCGACACCGCTGAATATGATACCATCACATGAATAATGTCCAAGTAACAAAGAAGTTGTCATTGCGGCATTAACTTTGCCAATGCCACATTCGGCAGCAATAACATCCACGCCACTTATCTTGCCGAACTGGAATGTTTTGTTTATGATCGTCTCTGTTCGTGGTTGTTCATCCCACGACAACTTAGAATATTCTTCTGGAATGGCGGATATTATTCCTATTGCCATTATGCAGGTTCTATCGTTGTTACAAGTGGGTATGAATGTGCGTTAGCTACTAATGCAACATCTGCCACTTTTTGTTCCGCAATCTCAATGTTATACATTCCAACGATTGCTTTTCCATCTTCATGGATTTTATATGTCAGGTCAACTGCTTGCTGCGGCTCATGATGAAAAATTTCAATCAACACATCAATCACGAAATCGAAAGGCGTTGCATCATCATTGTGCATTACCACATAATAGTTTAGTGGTTCTGCCAACTCGGTTTCAGATTTTACTTTTGATTTTATCTCTGCTATTGTCACGTTGTTTTCCATTTAGGTTGAGGGGCATATTTCAGCCCCTCGGTTGGGTTATCGTTGAGTAATTGCAATACGTTTTGGTTGTAGTTCTTCTGGCACGACTCTTGTCAGATGAATATTCAACATACCAAGTTCCAATGATGCATCGGCAATTTCAATGTGATCCGCAAGAGTGAACTCTCTACGGAATGCACGACCTGCAATACCTTTATGAAGATATAGAACCTCATCATCCCCAGTTGGCGGAGTTCCATCAATACGCAAGATATTTTTATCTCGTGTAATCTCAAGATTTTCCATTCCGAACCCAGCAACTGCTACGGTTACTACATACTGATTTTCATCAATCTGCGCAACATTGTAAGGGGGCCAATTGCCCGTTGCCGAACTATTCAACTGTGCGTCAAGTGCGTTCATTAGCTTATCAAAGCCGATTGTCGCACTGTATAGATTTGGTAGTGAAGATGTTGTAATTCTGCGTTGTGTCATGTGTTTCTCCTTAATCAAGCAAGAATTAGTGTGACCCATTTTGGCGTCACTGTAACACTCAAATCGTATGATTGTTACATGTAATATATAACACTTTTGTTCTGAAATGTCAAGAGGTTATAAACCAATTTTTTCAGAAAATAATTGAATACTTTGTGCTGGTCCACATTCACTTGGTAATCCGCCATACTGATCAATGTATGACTGTATGACGGATTTATACCATAGTTGAGAGTTGTGATGTGCCAGTTTATTGAACTTTGAAAGTCCATCATTTGTCCCGTCCATTGTCAATAATGCACGGGTAGATTCTTTTTGCAATGTTCGTAAATCTAGCGAGTCTACGTTAATCACTCGCTGCGTAGTTGACGTAGTTTCTTCGCCCATCGTTTCTTACCAGCATCCTCTGCTTTTCTGCGCTTTTCGCTTCCGCCGACATATTCTTGACGGTCGCGATATTCTTGGATGATGTTCTCATCCACACATAGTTTTTTGAACCTACGAATTGCACGTTCAACGTTTCCGTTTTTGACAGTGACAGTGGTCCCTGATTTAGTATAACGCTCTTGGTCGTTGCCTTTTATATAATGTTTAGCCATCTTTTGTTATTACACCTGTAATCCTATTGCCTGATTGTTTGAGTTCTTGCTCGTATTTGAAGTTTGAAAGGTAAGCAGTAAACTGCTCTGTCAAATGGGAAATCACATCGGCTCCCTTTGTCATTTCTCGCCCACGTAATGGAACTGTGATTTTTACCTTCGCATTGGTATCAATGAATTTCATTACTTGTTTCAACTTGATTTCAAGATCATGAATTCCGATTCCGGGCCGAATTTTTACCTCTTTGATTTCAACTACGTTCTGGCGAGCTTTCTTTTCGGCATCTTTCTGACGCTTCTTTTGCTCGTAACTATATTTATTCACGTCAACAATACGTGCTACGGGCGGATCACTTTGAAATGTAATAATGACCAAATCTAAGTTTTTGCCATATGCAAGTTTTCTTGCATCCTCTGTGCTCATCACTCCAAGTTGTGAACCATCACTATCGGTGACGCGAACTGAATGTGATTTGATGTGCTCATTATACGTCATGAGTTCAGTGGATTTATCAGTCATTGTGCTTATCAGACATTTCTTGTTCGTCAGTGAAAACCATGATAGGGTCGCTATTTCCTTCAATAAATTCTTTTGTTATTACTACTTTGCGCAACCCTTCTTTGGATAGGGATGGCAATTTAAACTGCAATTTAAGCAGTGATTTCTCAATTACGCTACGAAGACCACGTGCGCCAGTTTTGTTATTCATCGCCATACGTGCAACAGATTTGATCGCATCATCAGTGAACTCAAGTTCAACCTTGTCCATGCTAAACAGACGAACAAACTGCTGAATGATGTTATTCTTTGGTGCAGTCATCACATGCACTAGCTGTTCCTCTGAAAGATTATCCAGTCCAACGATGATAGGGAAGCGTCCCATAAATTCTGGAATCAATCCATACTTTATAAGGTCTTGTGCAGTCACATTTTCTCTGATATTTACTTCATCAGTATCTGACTTTACAGTAGCATTAAACCCAATGCCACTTTTCTTATTGATGCGGCGCTCAATAGTTTTGTCAATACCTACAAATGCACCACCCACAACAAACAAAATATTAGAGGTGTCTACCTCAATCATTTCTTGTCCGGGATGCTTGCGCCCGCCGCCAGGTGGGACACGAACCTTTGTTCCTTCAACGATTTTCAACAATGCTTGCTGAACGCCTTCACCAGATACATCTTTGGTAATAGATACATTTTCACCTTTTTTGGCTTTCTTATCTATTTCGTCAATATAGACGATCCCACGTTCTGCTTTTGCTACATCAAAATCGGCAGCAATGAGCAAACGCTGAACAACGTTTTCAACGTCTTCGCCAACGTATCCGCTTTCAGTTAGGGTAGTTGCATCCACTTGCGCAAATGGCACATTTAGAATTCGTGCAACAGTTTTGGCGATTAGGGTTTTACCTGTTCCAGATGGTCCAAGCAGAATGACATTTGATTTCTCAATTTCAATGTCATCCATGGTATGATTAATGCGTTTGTAATGGTTGTATACTGCTACGCTGAGAACTTCTTTTGCTTCATCTTGACCAATGATGTATTGGTCAAGATGTGCTTTGATTTCTTCTGGGGTAGGGAAACTATCTGTTGATGCCTTATTATCAGTTTTCTTCTGATGAATAATGTCGTGGCATAGATCAATACATTCGTCGCATATGTATATACTTGGTCCTGCAATCAACGTATTTACTTCAGATTTGTTCTTACCACAAAATGAGCAAGAGTAGTTCTTATTATCAGACATATTTCCTCATGGTTTCTTAACGCCATCTAGCCATCCGTTAGACTTTTTTGGTTTTGGAATGGCAGATTTTTCTGGCACTGTATATGTTTTATTTATCGTAGTCGCAGAATTTTCTTCTACTATTTCTTCTACAATCTCTTCATTATCGCTTATATCAATCTCAGTGTCAAGTTCTTTTTCAGTTTCATCTTGCGGTTTAGAAAAGATTACCTCAAATATTTCTTCTTGAACATTATCATCGTCAATGTGCTTGATTGAATAGTTTGCCGCAATCAATAGCAACACCGCCAATGGATCAAATACAAAGATGAAAACAATAATTAGCCAACGAACAGCAACATCAATTGTGCCCTTTTCAGTGTTGCCATATACTAACTCTGCGATATACTTGATAGGACCAACTTCTGCATCCAGTTTACGAACATCAGTTTCCAATGCGAACTTATCATCGCGCATCTTTTTTAGTTCCTCTGTCTTCGTGTCAATAGATGCTTGCACTTTCGCAATCTCCGCAGAGTTATCTACCGCTGCGGTCTTGGTTAGTTGTTCACGCAACCCATCAATTGTTTTTTGAGATGCAGCAACCTCTTGTTCTGCCAGTGAACGAAGTCTTGTAATCTCTGCACGAGCGGCATCTATCTTTGTTTGATCCCCACTTTTTGGTGCAGCCGCAATAGAAGCAAGAATGGTATTCTTTTCATCTGCTTTTTGTTTCTTGAAAGCTTCAATGGCAGAAGTTGTTTTTGAACCAAAATTACCGTCTGCCTTCACTCCAACCATCGCCTGTAATGCAACAATGTTGTTACTCTGAACGTATGTTTGAAGTTGAGTTAGATCGGCATCTATTTGTTCTAGTTGACTATTGTATGCTTGAACTTGTGGACTTGATCCATTTTGTTCTTTGTCAACGATTGCATTTTGCTCATCAATCGCTGGCTGAATTCTTTTATATGCTTCATCTTTTCTAGTTTGTTCTGCATCTATTTGTGCCTGAATACTAGAGTTGTCAGTTGCAGTTTGGGATTGTAAGTCGGCAGATTTTTTAGTAAGATCAGCAATGTCTTGCTCCTTACGGATAATATCAGACGCTAGTTGCTCAATTTGTGCTGATCCTTGCTCTACTTGAACTGCCTGTTCTAAGTGAGCCTTAGATAAGAAACCAAAAATGCCCATTGACGTGATAAACATCAAGACCACAGTCGCTGCGGTCAGATATGATTTCAGTAAAAATGGGGCACGGTTCCAGTTTCTGTAAACCCAAGATGCGGAAACTAATTTCCCTATCTCAAGTGATCCCGCCATGATAGCCACTGGAATAGCAGCAGCAGAAAAAATCGCCATCAGACCAGCAATGGAAAACCATGCCGCAATAATGGCGATTGCTATAGCAACAATAAATGTAATAATTGGAAATAACATTGCCAATCTCCTCTCAGAATAAACTCTCATCTGTATTTATCATTTCCAATCATTTTTTTGATGTTTACTGTAGTTGAACTCGCAACGATACGTTGTCACCATACCGATACCGAGTAGTGGTATGGAAAGTTAGATATTGATCGCCATCATAGATTACAGTCTCATATCCATGACGATAATGAGAACGAACTGTATCCCATTCAACATTACATTGCGTTTCGGTGTGATGTTCAACCCGTGTATGACTATTCTTACGACCTTGGTCAGCGCCTACGATTGCTCCTAGGATTGTCATGGCAGTCTTGCCGTCACCCTTGCCAAACTGATTGCCAACGATTGCGCCAATGACTGCACCAGCAGCTTGATTATCGGTAGTATTGCGTTCAGTCACATCGTATGACGTGCAGTTCTGATAAGGAACACTTTCAGAAATATATGACCTTACAGGATTGGTTGAAACCACTTCGCCCTGAACAATAATGCTATCTGCAAATGCTGACGTTCCAGACATTGCAATGACAAGTGCGATAAGTTTAGTTTTCATCTTTTTTACCTTTCAGTATTCTGATGTTACTGACATCAACAGTTACATTTCCAAGGGCGACATCATCAATCACTACGAATTTTGGATCATTGCCCCACATAGTAATATCACCTGATATTACTTTTGTTACAACCCCACGCCCCTTGCGGTGAGGTTCAAACCATTCAACCTTGCATCCTTTTTGGACTCTCCACGATGGCTTGTGTTTGGTTCTATCTATTTTCATCTAATTATTGTCGTCTGAGGTGCAGAACCATACATTTTGTGTCCATTTTTACGAATCCAATCAACCAACCATTGTGGATCATTATCTGCAACTTCTCGTAGAGATTCTTCTGTGATGTCTTCTGTTGATGTGAATGTCCAAATCTCTGGTGAACGTTGAGGATTGAAACGCGCCCGCATTGTCATCATGTTATATATAGAAGAAATACCTTGACTCATTCGTTTATCATGCACCAATAGATCAAACGCTTCTTTTTCAAGTTGCGTTCCTACATCAATGATACTTTCAAACCCATTAGAATCCCAGTATACCAGCCATTGTTTACCTTCAAACATCATGTGTCCATTCTTCATTTGCAAGATTGTTTTCTACTGCCCAGCGAATGAATAGTCCACACTCACGACCATACGCTTCAATCTCCCATGGGCAATCCCAATATGAAATAGTATCAGTGTTGAACTCTTTGCCCATCCATTTACGAATGTTTGGAGGGCGAGAAATCAAATCTTTTATCTCACCTTTTGCGAACTGCTTCACATGAACCATTTCATGTGCAATCGTTTCAAGCATTCTACGAAGGCGAATGTTTTTTGAAGCATTCACTTCAATTGTGAAATCACGAGGGCGATGATTGTTATCCTGCCATGTTGCATTTCCAAGAGTTGTCCCCATGTCATGCCGCAGTTCAATTTCAATATCAACCGCTGATGCAAGTCGTGAACCCATCAGCTTCACTGCCGAATATTCAGCAATGCTCTTAACGAGTTCACGTTGCTTCTCAGTTCCACCACTAACTTCAATCATCACTTGATTTCTTTACCAGTTATAATCTCATAAATGGCGGCTTCTGCAAGTTTTGTAAGCGCCATTTGAATATCAGGACATAGAATATCCCAGTTGTCATGGGTATTTGGATTTGCTACAAAATCTTGCTTTGCAAGATCAAGTGCATCTACATATGTAGCAGTGGCAGCAAATGACTTTACGTCATCAATGGCACGGCGAATAAGTTCCAAGTCAGTTTCAGCCATTTGCGTTCTCCTTGTTACGATTACAATACCGTTATATTATCATAATGTCAAGTAAAAAAGTATCGTGCAATCTCGCAGTCAGCAATGATTGTGCCAAGATAAAGAAGTGCAGGATCAAAGTTTTTGTTAGTTCGAAAGGCGTGTGCCAAAATAAGTGTGATTGTAATCATTTTTTTATCCTTTTGTTTGCAAGGCGTTCTGCGATAAGATATTGCTCACTGTATGGGCAAGAATCCGACTCTAGAACGATTTGATTGAATTCGTTCATATCTACTGGATAGCTGTGTGCGTTGGGTCCATACTCGAAATGATAACGTTCATAATATACCTTGTCAAACCAAGTATCATATCGCCAGATACGTTTTGAACCATCATCAAGATTCTTTTTGTGTCTTGCCAAACTGTTGACTGGCATGTAGAAGTATTCGGTTTTTATATCATCCGCATAAATGTCCCTATACTCATAATATTCTATATACCTTGACAATTAGTATCGCCCCCAACAGGTTCGTAGGTCATATTCAAGTTGTGTAACGAAACGTTTGACTTTATGGCAAATAGTATTGGGGCGAATGTCCTTTTGGTTCCAATCGCGAATAACCGACCATATCGCTTCATCTTCGGTTTCTTCTATAAACGTGCCACCTTGTGCGGCACAATGTAAGCATTTTACATATGCCATCACCCCCAGCGGATGAGCTTCTGTATCCACCGAAACTTCTGATGATCCACAGAATGGACAGTAATCAAGTTCGCCCACAATCTTTCCTTATGTATAGTGAACCAAGTTCACGAGTTTCCATTTTTTTTGTGCAAGCCAATCATATTGACTTGGGTAAAGTTTCTTGAAGTTTGTCATGTAACGTTGCTTGAGGTCTTCAAGAATTTGATCAGAGATGTCAATCTCAGATGAGTTGATCATTTCTCCCCAACGGGAGTTTCCACTATCATATAGGCGAACCCCGAATACCATGTATTCGGCACTCATGCAATCCATCAGAACTTCTGCATCGTCGTCTGGAAGGATGGCTTGCTCATAAATGTCTTCGTGTGCGTCAAAGAGTGCATCATTCCATGCGGTGCGAACACCCCAATATGAATACACATGTGTG
>ENA-OSIY01002056-OSIY01002056.1-marine-metagenome-genome-assembly--contig:-NODE-2056-length-10601-cov-4.828107_pt1 | contig 10601 bp, 5 predicted proteins | sample MGYA00237884_ERZ534233 | MGnify/ENA primary metagenome ERZ534233 (study PRJEB26412, sample SAMN06343840) | marine metagenome | isolation source: estuarine water | place: USA: Columbia River Estuary... | reverse complement strand
TACCAAAGCAATGGCATTTTCTATTGATTTTTTTGAAATAATATCTAAAGGCTTTATATCTTTTTCTAATAAATTTTTAACAGCCAAAGCATGTCTTTCAGCTTCTGATAATTTATTTGGGTTTTCAGCTGGAATTGATGAATTATAAGGCAATGAAAAACCCATGCATTCAATAGCAGATGCCATTGTGTTTGCTGTATACATACCACCGCATGCACCAGCACCAGGTATCGATCTTTTTATAATTTCTCTATACTCTTCTTCTTCAATTTCTCCAGCTACTTTTTGACCTAAAGCTTCAAAAGCTGATACAATATTTAACTTTCTTCCTTTGTAATTTCCCGAGGCAATAGTACCTCCATACATCATAATAGATGGACGATTTAAACGCAACATAGACATGACAGCTCCCGGCATATTTTTATCACAACCTACTATAGCAATTAATGCATCATAACTTTGTGCATTCATAACCGTTTCTATAGAGTCTGCAATAATATCTCTTGAAACCAATGAATAATTCATTCCTGAGGTTCCCATCGAAATTCCATCAGAAACTCCTATGGTATTAAATCCTAAACCTACCATTTCAGCAATTTTACACTCTATTTTTACCTCATCTTTCAATCTATTTAAGTGCATATTACATGGATTACCATCATACCCAGTACTCGCAATACCTATCTGAGCTTTATGCATGTCTTCATCTGAAAGACCTACAGCATACAACATGGCTTGTGATGCTGGTTGAGATTCATCTTGTGTTAATCTTCGGCTATGTTTATTAATATCTTTCATTATGATTTGCAGTAGGTATTCTATTTAGTTGTTCTAAATTAGTTTATTGCTATCCTTATCATTTCATTACAAACTTAAATCAGCTTAAATTCATAAGTTTTGAATATTATTTAAATATCTGAAATTCAAAATATTAGCTGTTTATATTTGTGATGTTCAAACACCCAAATTTTTCTTATAAAAAAAGCCTTCCGTTTTGGGAAGACCTTTTATTTTTATCATTTATAAATATCATTCCCTATGGGTAACGATTGTTACCAATAATGACAGAAACTATATGTATTTGTCTTGTTTTCATTACTGATATAAATGCATATGATTTTTATTTTAAATATTACATAGCAATTAAATCACCTGAAATATCCTTAGAAGGCAATTCAGATTTACCCATTAAATAAATATCAACTTGTCTAGCAGCTTCTCTTCCTTCAGATATTGCCCATACAATTAAAGATTGTCCTCTACGCATATCACCCGCTGTAAAAATATTTGGAATATTGGTTTGATATTTTCCATATATGGCTTTATAATTTGAGCGCCCATCTTTATCTATACCCAATTTGTCTGCTAAAGTACTCTCTGGGCCAGTAAAACCTAAAGCTAGTAGCGCTAGGTCACAAGGCCATGTTTTTTCAGTTCCTACAATTTCTATTAATTTTGGTCTTTTACCAGGAATCACTTCCCATTGAACATTTATGGTCTTTAAAGCAATTAGTTTCCCATCCTTATCCTTTATAAATTCTTTAGTATTAATTAGCCAATTACGTTCTACTCCTTCTTTGTGAGAAGAGGAAGTCTTTAATTTTAATGGCCAAAAAGGCCATGGGGTTGAAGCTGAACGATGGCCAGGAGGTTTTGGCATAATTTCAAAATTTACAACAGATTTTGCCCCCTGTCTATTTGAAGTACCAATACAATCTGAACCTGTATCACCACCACCAATTACGATTACATCTTTATCTGTAGCCATTATTTGATTTTTCACCTCCTTATCAAAAAATACTTTAGTTTGTTGAGTTAAAAAATCCATTGCCTGAACAACACCATCAGCATCTATACCCGGAGTTGGCAAACTCCTTGACTTAGTAGATCCTCCACATAAAACAAGACTGTCAAAAGATTTTAGGTCTTTCACATCATAATTTACACCAACATTGACGTTCACTTTGAAAATGATTCCTTCCGCTTTTAAAATTTCTATTCTTCTGTCAATAATTCCTTTTTCCATTTTGAAATTAGGAATTCCGTATCGCAACAAACCACCTATTTCATCGTCTCTTTCAAAAACAGTAACAGTATGACCAGCTCTATTTAATTGCTGAGCAGCAGCTAACCCTGCAGGGCCAGAACCGATAACTGCAATTGTTTTGTTGGTTCTGTTTTTTGGAGGTTGAGGTTTAATCCATCCTTCCTTAAACGCACGTTCAACAATATTTTTTTCAATATTTTCAATAGATACGGGGTCTTCAATAATTCCTAATACACATGCTTGTTCACATGGAGCCGGGCATAAGCGTCCTGTGAATTCTGGAAAGTTGTTGGTGGAATGCAATATCCAAGAAGCTTTTTGCCATTCTCCTTGATGCACCATATGGTTGAAATCTGGAATTAGATTTCCCAAAGGGCAACCACTATGGCAAAAAGGAATACCACAATCCATGCAACGTGAACCCTGTTTTGTAATTTCTTTGTCTGAAAGAGGAACGGTAAACTCTTTATAATTTTTTACACGATCTATTACAGAAGTGTAGGTTTCATCTTGTCTTTCAAATTCTTTAAATCCTGTTATTTTTCCCATGACATTATGCTATTGTTAATTCTTCAAACATTGGTTCTTCTGTTGCTAAACGTTCTAAAGCGCGCTTATATTCAGTTGGCATCACTTTTACAAAGTTGTCTAAGCTTGTATCCCAATCAGCTAATAATGTAGCACCTTTTTTGCTTTCAGTATATAAAACATGTTTTTCTATTATTGCTTTTAATTCGGCAGCATCTTCTTCAGAAATATATTCAAACTCGATAGTTTCTGTATTACAGAGACCGTTAGAAAATTTGTTTTCTGGATCGTATACATAAGCGATTCCACCACTCATACCTGCGGCAAAATTTCTTCCTGTTTTTCCCAAAACAATTACTTTACCGCCTGTCATGTATTCACAACAGTGGTCTCCAACTCCTTCTACAACAGCGGTTGCTCCTGAATTACGAACGGCAAACCGTTCTCCTGCAATTCCGTTAATATAGGCTTGTCCATTTACAGCTCCAAACAAACAAACATTACCAACAATGATATTGTTTTCTGCTAAAAAGTCTGCTTTGGCTGGTTTTTTTATAATTAGTTTCGCACCCGATAATCCTTTTCCTAAATAATCATTGGTATTACCCTCTAGGGTAAACGTTAATCCAAAAGCTCCAAAAGCTCCGAAACTTTGTCCGGCAGAACCTGTAAAGTTGATATTTAAGGTGTCTTCAGGCAACCCTAAATGCCCGTAAATTTTTGAAATTTCATTGCTTATGATTGCTCCAACTGTACGATTTGTATTTTTAATTGGATATGCAAGGTTCATTTTTTCTTTTCTATATAAAGCTCTATGAGAGTCTTTTAAAATAGTAAAATCTAAAACATTTTCTAAATTATGATCTTGTTCTTCAGTGTTTTTAACTATCATGTTTTTATAGGCTGTAGGTCTATGCAAGATGCTAGATAAATCTAATCCTTTCGCTTTGTAATGCTTGATTGCTTTATTTGAATTTATTTTATGTGTTTGACCAACCATCTCAGCTAAGGTTCTAAAACCTAATTGAGCCATTATTTTTCTTAATTCTTCAGCTACATAAAAGAAAAAGTTAATTACGTGTTCAGGAGTTCCCTTAAAGTTTTTACGCAATTCTTTGTCTTGGGTAGCGATACCAACAGGACATGTATTTAAGTGACATTTACGCATCATAATACAACCAGAGGCTACTAGAGGTGCGGTAGCGAAACCGAATTCTTCTGCACCTAATAAAGCCGCAATAGCAACATCTCTTCCTGTTTTTAATTGGCCGTCACACTCTACAACAATTCTACTTCGTAAACTATTCATTACCAATGTCTGCTGGGCTTCTGCTAAGCCAAGTTCCCAAGGCAACCCTGCATGTTTTAAAGAGGTTAGAGGAGAAGCTCCAGTACCGCCATCATAACCAGATATTAAAACAACGTCTGCTTTGGCTTTTGCAACACCAGCAGCAATAGTTCCAACACCAACTTCGGAAACTAATTTTACATTAATTCTTGCTTCACGATTTGCATTTTTTAAATCAAAAATTAATTGTGCCAAATCTTCAATCGAATAAATATCGTGATGCGGAGGAGGAGAAATCAGTCCTACAAACGGCGTTGAATTTCTTGCATCTGCAATCCAAGGTAAAACTTTATAGCCTGGTAGTTGACCGCCCTCGCCAGGCTTGGCACCTTGTGCCATTTTTATTTGAATCTCTTTCGCATTTGTTAAATAATGAGAAGTTACCCCAAATCTACCAGAGGCTACTTGTTTTATTGCAGAGTTTCTGCTATCTCCATTTATATCTTTTTGAAAACGTTTTCTGTCTTCACCTCCTTCACCAGAATTAGATTTACCTCCAATTCTATTCATAGCGATGGCTAAGTTTTCGTGAGCTTCACGCGAAATAGAGCCATAAGACATGGCGCCTGTTTTAAAACGTTTTACAATCTCTGTCCAATCTTCTACTTCTTCTAGAGGAATAGGGTCTAGGTTATCGAACTCAAATAAGCCACGAATAGTCATTAAGCTTTCTGCTTGCTCATTAATAGCATTTGCATAAACATCGTAACTATCTTGGTCACTCAACCGAACAGCTTGCTGCAATTTAGATACGGTAGTTGGATTAAATAAATGACGTTCACCATTTCTTCTCCATCGATAATCGCCACCAATATTTAAGCTTAAATTTTTATTAATTTTATTATCTGGATATGCTTGTTTGTAGCGCTGGTCTATTTCTTTTTCAATTTCATACAAGCCAATACCTTCTATCCTTGAAGCTGTGTAAGGAAAATATTTTTCTACAAATTGGGAGTTAAATCCAACAATCTCAAAAATTTGAGAACCTCTGTACGAATGCAGTGTAGAGATACCAATTTTGTTCATTACTTTCAAAATCCCTTTTCCAATTGCTGTATTAAAATTGTCAACAGCTTTTTGCTCATCCATGCCAGTAATGAAACCTTCTTTAACTTGCATTCTGATAATTTCATTTACCATGTATGGGTTTACGGCACTTGCGCCATATCCAAATAAAGTGGCAAAATGATGTGGTTCACGTGGTTCTGCAGATTCAATAATAATATCAAAATAAGAGCGTTTACGTAAACGGTTTAATTGGTGATTTACAAAAGAACAAGCAAGTAAAGCCGGAATTGGTGCAAGTTCTTGACTTATACCTCTATCTGAGAGAATAATAATATTATTCTTTCTTTCTAAGGCTTTCTCAACTTGAATAACAATGTTATCCAATGCATCTTCAAGACCATTTAATCCCTTTGATTTTTTATATAAAATTTGAATCGTTTCTGCTTTGAAACTTTCAATATCGATAGATCTTATTTTTTCTAAATCAGCATTAGAAATCACTGGATTTTGAATTCTTAGTTTTCGACATTGTCTCTCTGTGATGCTAAAAATATTTCTATCTTTTCCTAAATTTAAACTTATGTCCGTTACAATTTCTTCACGAATTCCGTCTAGAGGCGGATTTGTAACTTGCGCAAATAATTGTTTAAAATAATTTGAAATTAATTGAGGTCTATCAGATAAAACAGCTAATGGAGTATCAGTTCCCATTGAGCCTAGAGCCTCTTTACCCACCAATGCCATTGGCGTAATTACTTCTTGAATGTCTTCAAAGGTATAATTAAATAATCGTTGGCGCGTTTTAATATCAATAGATTCTATAGGGCACGTTTCACTTGTATAAGGTACATCCTTTAAATGCAAACGTGTTTTATCTAACCATTCTTGATAAGGTCTTTCAGAAACAATTTTGCTTTTGATTTCTTCATCTTCAATAATTCTTCCTTCATTCATGTCAACCAAGAACATTTTTCCTGGTTCTAGTCTTCCGTGTTCTTTTACGTCTTCGGGAGCAACATCTACAACACCAATTTCTGAAGACATAATTAATTTACCGCTTTTGGTAACTGTATATCTTGATGGTCTTAGACCATTCCTGTCTAATAAAGCTCCAATATAGTCTCCGTCTGTAAAAGGCACAGAGGCAGGGCCATCCCAAGGTTCCATAATACATCCATTGTATTCATAAAAAGCTTTACGCTCTTTAGACATGGTTTTATGTTTTTCCCAAGCTTCAGGAATCATCATCATCATAATTTCTGGTAATGAACGACCTGTATGTGTTAACAATTCAACTACCATATCCATGGAGGCAGAATCAGATTTACCTGGTAAAATTATTGGAAAAAGTTTGTCGATTTGTGGTCCAAAAACATCACTTTTCATAATTTCTTCACGAACACGCATTCTACTTACATTGCCTCGTAGGGTATTTATTTCTCCATTCTGACACATGTGTCTAAAAGGTTGTGCTAATTCCCATGTGGGCATTGTATTAGTAGAAAAACGTTGGTGCACTAATGCTAAACGAGTAACTAAATCTATTTCTTGTAAATCTTTATAATAGGGCCCAATATCTTCAGGCATGATAATACCTTTATATATAATCGTGGTTATGGATAAACTTGGAATGTAAAAATAGTTGCTTTCAGAAATTTTTGATTTTCTGATGGTGTGCTCTGCTATTTTTCTGGCGGCATATAGTTTCGCTTTAAAAGTAGCTTCGTCAATTTTATCAGTTTTCCCAATAAAAAGTTGTTCTATATTCGGTTCCGATGCCAAGGCTATTTCTCCTAATTGATAAGAATCTACGGGAACTTCTCTCCATCCTAAAACAGCAAGTCCTTGTATTTTTAGTTCTTTTTCAAAAGTTGTTTTGCAAAAATCATATTGATTAGAAATCTTCGGAAGAAATACCATTCCAACTGCATATTCTCTCTGATTTGGAATTGGGAAATCACATACTCTCTTGAAATAGTCATGAGGAATGTCTATTAATAAACCAGCACCATCACCTGTTTTTCCATCTGCACTTACACCGCCTCTATGTTCTAGTTTTTCTAGAATTTCAAGTGCATCATGTATAATTTGATTCGTTTTATCTCCATTCAAATTACAGATAAAACCAGCGCCACAATTTTCGTGTTCAAACTCTGGTAAATATAGTCCTTGTTTTTCCATATTGTATTCAATTATATATACAAATCTATGTATTTTGTTGAATATAATTCAGTCTTTAGGCTCGTTTAATGTAACTTTTATGATGAAATTAAAATAGAGGTGTAAAAAACATATTTATGGTAATTAAATAGGTTTTAATTGTTATATCCGTAAAAACAAGAAAAACACCTTTAAAATAGTAACTTTAAAGGTGTTTTATGTTAATAATGATAAGTATTAGTGTTCATTCAGTCTAAAATCAGGATATGCATCCATGCCATGTTCATGAGCATCTAAACCTTCTAACTCTTCTTTTTCACTCACTCTAATTCCAATAGTCTTTTTTAAAGTAAATATGATAATGAATGAGGTAATTAAACAGAAAACTGCATAGGCGCTAACTCCAATTATTTGACTAATAAATTGATCCGCACTTGCTAGATTTCCAAACAGACCAACGGCTAAAGTTCCCCAAATACCGCAAACTAAATGAACTGCAATGGCACCAACTGGATCATCTAATTTTAATTTATCAATTAAACTAACGGCAAATACAATAATTGTACCTGCAATGGCTCCTATTAAAATAGCGTCAGTTGGAGACATTTGATCTGCTCCAGCAGTAATACCAACTAATCCACCAAGAATTCCGTTTAGAAACATTGTTAAATCTAGGTTTTTAAACATTATAGCAGAAATCATAGCTGCAAAAACCCCTCCTGCCGCTGCAGCTAAACAAGTGGTTACTAATGTTAAAGAAGTAAGTGCTGGATCTGCGGATAAAACAGAACCACCATTAAAACCAAACCATCCTAACCAAAGAATTAAAACTCCAGCGGTTGCTAATGGAATGTTATGTCCAGGAATTGCTTGAATTTTTCCGTTTTTGAACTTTCCAATTCTCGAGCCTAATAAGCAGACAGCTACTAGAGCTGCCCATCCACCAACCGAATGTACTAAAGTAGAGCCTGCAAAGTCATAAAAAGGCGTGTCTAATTGGTCTAAAAATCCACCACCCCATTTCCAGGAACCTGCTATTGGGTATACAAACCCTACATATACTATGGCAAAAATCATGAAAGGTAAAATTTTCATTCTTTCCGCAACTGCTCCAGAAACTATGGTCGCTGCAGTCGCTGCAAACATTCCTTGAAATAAGAAATCTGTCCAATATGTATAACCTTCATTGTATGCCAAGTCTAATGCCCCGGCATTAGTAAGGGGAGATGACAAGCCAAAGCCTGCAAAACCAAAGATTCCTGCGGATCCTTCACTAAAACCAGGGTACATTAAGTTGAACCCCACAAAACAGTAGAGTAATAGTCCACTGGTGATTATAAAGATGTTTTTGAATAATATATTTAATGTGTTTTTTTGTCTGGTTAATCCGATTTCTAAAAATGCAAAACCTAGATGCATAAAGAAAACTAGTGCAGTACAGATCATCATCCATACATTATTTATTGTAAGTAATTCCATTGTTTATTATAAGTAATAAATTAATTTAAAGTTTCTCCTCCTTTTTCTCCTGTTCTAATTCTGTAAGCATCTTTAATTTCGCTAACAAATACTTTTCCATCACCAACTTCACCTGTTGAAGCTGATTCTAAAATTGTTTTTACAGTAATGTCTTCAAAATTATCATTTACAACAATTGCAATGTGTCTTCTTTGAATATCACTTGTGCTATAGCTAACGCCTCTGTAGACATGACCTTCTTTTTCATTTCCAAGACCTGTTACATCCCAATAAGAAAAGAAATTGACACCTACTTGGTGCAATGCTTCTTTTACAGCTCTAAATTTTGATTTTCTGATAATTGCTTCAATTTTTTTCATGATAAAAATTTATTCGGTTGTTTTTAAAATTTGTGAAAAATAATAAAAAATATTTTTTCATAAGAAATCACACAACTAATAAAAGTTGTGTGATTTTTTATTTCGATTCAAATTTAGACTCTATTTGTCATCTTCATATTCTCTTTGTCTTTTACCTGGGTAAGCAATAGAACCGTGCTCAGAAATATCTAATCCTTCAATTTCTACTTCTTTAGAAACACGCAGTCCCATAGTCGCTTTTAAGATTCCAAAAACAATAAAAGATAAAACTACCGCCCAAACGGCATATGCTAAAACACCAATTGCTTGAGATCCTAATTGAGAAGCTCCACCACCATTGAATAAACCAATACCAGTATCACCATCTACACCCCAAAGACCAATCACTAAAGTACCCCATGCACCTGCAACACCGTGCACTGAAGCCGCGCCAATTGCGTCATCAATTTTTAATTTCTTTTCGATAAATTCAATCGAGAACACTACGATAACACCTCCAATTAGACCAGCTAATACACCGCCTTCAGGAGTCATGTTTCCACAACCAGCAGTAATACTTACTAAACCAGCTAATGCTCCGTTTAATGTTTGTGATAAATTTGGTTTACCGTACCAGATCCAAGTTGTGATTAACGCTCCTAATCCACCAGCAGCAGCAGCTAAATTTGTCACTAAAACTACGTTTGAAGCTCCAATTGCATCTGCGCCACCCCAAGCTAATTGAGATCCACCATTAAAACCAAACCAACCAAACCAGAGGATAAAAACTCCTAAAGTTGCTAGTACTTGGTTGTGACCTGGGATTGGTAATACTTTACCATCCACATATTTTCCAATTCTAGGACCTACCATAAATGCAGCGACTAAAGCAGCCCATCCACCAACAGAATGCACAATAGAAGAACCTGCGAAATCGATGAAACCAAGCTTGGTTAACCATCCTTCACCTTGCCATTGCCATCCACCAGAAATTGGATAAATGATTGCGGTCATAACGATAGAGAATATAATGTATGTTGTATATTTTGTTCTACCAGCAATTGCTCCGGATACAATAGTTGCGGCTGTTGCAGCAAACATTGTTTGGAAGAATAAATCTGCTCCTTCCCCCTGGAATAAACCGCTCCAAAAGAACCATCCATTTGAAGTATCTCCATACATTAAAGAGTAACCCACTAACCAAAAAGTTAAGGAACCTACACAAATGTCGAGTAAGTTTTTCATTGCAATGTTAACTGCATTCTTAGATCTTGTCATTCCAGATTCTACTAATGTAAAACCAGCTTGCATCAAGAACACTAAGATACCAGCAATTAGCATCCAAAGCATTCCCATGTCTCCATTTATTTGTTCAACAGCCTCTGCAACTCCTGCTGCAGCTGTGTCTTGTATTAATGTTAGAAATAAACTCATATTTATATTTTTTAATTAATTATCTTTTGAGAAATTACGAGACTAGAAACTCGTAAGTTTATTCTTTTTCATAGCAATTTTCCTAATCATTTTATTTTCTTAGAAAGAATAAACTGCGGCTAAAGCAAAAGAACTTAAAGCTTTATCACCTACAAAGGCTGCTTCAGAAGCTGAATCTAATCTTAATTCCTGTCTCTTATACACATCTCCGAGCCCACGAGACAGGCAGAAATCTCGTATGCCGTCTTCTGCTTGAAAA
>ENA-OSIY01002053-OSIY01002053.1-marine-metagenome-genome-assembly--contig:-NODE-2053-length-10603-cov-5.683451_pt1 | contig 10603 bp, 15 predicted proteins | sample MGYA00237884_ERZ534233 | MGnify/ENA primary metagenome ERZ534233 (study PRJEB26412, sample SAMN06343840) | marine metagenome | isolation source: estuarine water | place: USA: Columbia River Estuary... | reverse complement strand
ATTATATGTGTATTATAATTTATTATATATATATATATATATATATATATTAATCCATCATATAATATATTAATCCATTGTATATATGGGTTTGTCGCTATTATACAATTCAAAACAACTTACAAATGAAGAAATAAACAATATTATACGTAATGATATTTTAAGATTTATCAAAGAATCGGTTTCTATAGCTATACCTATAATATATAATAATATTACACCTGAAGGGTTACTCGAACTATCGAACTTTTATTCTTACATATTTGATACAAAATCAGTAAAGGATTTAGCACAGGCCTCAACAGCACACTTTGGTTCTGAAAATTATATCGACTTTATATCATTAATAATCAGAATAACGATTCCTATGGGAATACCGTTTGAAATAAGTGGAAATAAATCGTTAAATATACTTGATGAAATTATATATGGATTCAGAATTCCGTATACTGTTTTAAGTAGCAATAGAATTGTAAATCCTACTAAAAAATACTTGTTTATAAATGGAATTGGTTGTGATTTAAATACACATAATCATAGTAAATCGACATTAGATGAGTATTTTGGAACATCTTTCGATGGAGTTTATAATCCAACTCATTCGATTCCAACTGATATTTTAACCATCGTTACACAATATTTTACAAATAAATATTGTATTTTATTATTTAAGTGTGTATTAAATTATCTTTATTCGGTAGTCGGAACTGACTCTATAACTGTTGTCACACATTCAAAGGGGACTATAACTATATCTTATATCATTACAATTATGATTACACGTATAATAGCACCAGGATATTTAAAAAACGCAACAAAAAAACAACGTCGTATTGCAGATACTTGTATTGGTATTATTAAAAAAATGAGGGTATACGCATTAGCTAATTGTGCTATGTCAAATCATTTTCTAAAAATAGGAGATAAATATTACCCAGAATTGTATAGTTTTTGTAATAAAGGTGACCCAGTTCCACTATGTGGTAGATTAAGCGATATGTATTTACAGTATTATACAGATATGGAACAAATATCCGATTTTTCTAAAAATAATATCGAAACAATTGTAGAAGATGATATTATAAATATTGTGGACCCTTTGTGTGTAAGAAATACAACGTCTTATCTGGATAAGTTGTATACACTCGAAAAACCAGGACATCTGATAAAATCGTATTTATTCAGACGAGAAGAGAGGAATTATAATCAAGACTACTTTTATGAAATATTCAAGGAACGCGAACTATAAAGTATTATTAGTTAGTATGTTTTATATATTAATTTCTTATATTATTTATATACTTATAATGCTTCGTAATCAAGTTATAAACCTAGCTGTAGAGCCATATAATCGTGTTTCTAATAGAACAATTGGAAGTATTTACCTCACAATAGAAGAATTGGAATTATTTAAGAGCGTTAGTATACGTGTTACTTATATGGATACGTCAAATGTATATGTTGATTCTGAAATAGTAACACTCAGTAACTCTGATTATTCTGATTGGGGTAGTGATGATACATATTTATATAACTATATTTCTAAGAAGAAGGGATTTACTATCGCGAATAAAGGTGCACTACCAGTAACAAAAGCACCTGTGTAAATATAATATAATATACTAAATGGAGAGTCGAATTAAACGTTCACTTTCAGAGGATTACTATTCTCGTTCACCAAACACACAATTATTTATTAAATTCATAATTCAAAGCATACCAACTTCTAAATATAAAGCAGAATATAGTAATATAGACTTATATAATGCATAATCGCCTACAACTCGGAATAATATGGAATTGTATGGTTTGGTTTCACCTACAACAAATATACATGTAGTAAAAAAATGAGGAATATCGTTATATGATTTTGTATATTTACACATGCTAACTTATTTATTTTGAATTGATACAAATAAAAATATATAAAATGTTTTTCATGATATAATTATTGTATAATGAAAATTGCTGTATTATTTAATGGATGGATAAACGTTCCGCATAGTTATGCAATTGTAAACTGTATGCAGCTTATACATATGCATAAAAACTTCAGTGATAAAATAGATATATATACACAGGAACTCGGATACTTTCGAGATGAGTGGAACGCCCATAAACAATTGGTATACGGAGATGAATATAATGGAATACTACGTTCGCTAAAAAAATGGAATGGAGAACACATTGATTTGATATATAGTATCACATTTCCATACGATGTGTCTCCTTCTGTTACTATACCAAAATGTGTATTTTATACCAGTGAAATGTTAATTTTAGATACTCTATACTTCACCCCGAGTTTTAATAACATAGAAGATATAAATACACATTTATTACAAAATAAAAACGTCTATTTTACTACACCTAGTCTTTGGTCTTCTCGAGGTATGACACTTAACTATGATATTGGCGAAAAACGGAATCGTATAATACCACATGGTTCGGATAGTACTATATTTAAACAACTCCCGAAAGAAACTCGTGATAATTTACGAGCCAGTATTGGATTAACAGCGGATAATATCGTGTTAGGACTATTTGGAGCGATGACACAAAACAAGGGTATCCATACATTACTTATAGCTTTTTCGAATATAATACTAGTTCATAAGAAGACTAGTTATAGATTAATTTTAAAAGGAAACGATAATCTATATGATTCTAAAAAAAAGGTAGAATCAGTTTTGAATGAACTGAAATTATCAGAAGAAATTACGAAATATATAATATTTACAGGTGAAACTATTGATTTTAATGTTATGAACGAGATGTATAATATTGTAGATTTATATGTATCACCTTACATGGCTGAGGGATTTAATCTATCTCCACTCGAAGCATTGACAACCGGTGCACGAGTGTTGGTTCCTAGAACTGGTAGTACAGTAGAATATATTTCTGATATACAAAACAATGGAGGTGCCGATTTTATTACATACGTCGATTCAATAATTCACGAGAATAACATCGGTCAGTCATTTAATATTATCAATGATACTGACCTAATGACTGCTATATTGAATGTTGATTTCTCACGCGACTTAGATCCATCTAATATGATACGTTTTATCAATAAAGAATACTCTTGGTTGAAAGCATCCGAGTTATTGTATGAATATTTCCTGTATATTATTGCAAACCAGAATAAAACCGATTTCTTTACACCCTTGAAGATTTAAATCCGCACAAGAAATGAGTTATATTATGGGTTTCCCATCTTGTATAAATAACAAATATACGAATAAATTGTTGGAAAAATGCTTGGTTTTTCAATATAAGGAATATCATTTTTCTCACAATATCCACGAACTATATGCTGGATTTGTCGTAAGGAACTATGAGGAATATTCGGAAATAAATGATGTTCTATTTGAATATCCAAACTAAAACACAACAATCTCGTAATTAAGTCATCTGTTCTATAATTCATACTACTTGATACTTGGTTATACAAAAAGTCGTTTTTATTATCTGTGTTTATTTGGATACATTCGTGTTGAATATGAGACAATTGTGCAATAAAAATAAATAAAAACGATGATAATCCATATAATACGCACGAATTGAATATTCCTATCTTATAAAAAATATACAATAGGGAAATAATATTAGTTTTTTTCTGTGTTATACTTTTAATGAAACATCTATTAAACAATACAATTGTATAAAATACGAGACTGTATATGGATTGAAACCGATGAATAAACATATACGGTTGTTTTTCCGAATGGCGTATTATATAACCATATCGTTCAAAATTAAAATCTTCGTCATATTCACTATTCGTAAAACAATGGTGTAAATAATTATGGATATATTTCCAATAATCTGTATTCATAAATGGAAAAGAACACATAGCAAAGTAATTGTTTAGTCTTGTACTGGTGAAACCAGCGTAATGTGCTGCATCATGAAAAATTAAATTACATATTCCAGTATTCATAAACGCCAATAAAACCATCCACCAATACGACAAATTATTTGCATTGTAAAAACAATAAGTCCATATTCCCAAATACACAGACAACATAAATGCGTTGTATGCTATTTCTATATTAGACCAATACAAAGGGATTTTCTTTTCGTGGATTTCATCATATACCAACTTTTTCAATTCGCAATATTTATCATATGTATAATTTGTATCGTATTCTATTTTTATCAAATCTGTAAAAGGCACTTCATATTTTGGCAACATTGCTAAAATGCGTTTAGGATTTTAATGATAAGCGTAAATCATAGGTGTAATATTTGTATCTGGTTTCAAATTGTTAAACATATCTTGTCCGCCAGGATGGATTTTTACGAAATCTGTTAAATCATAGAGTTTATCGTGGATTTTATACCGATATCTAGGTTGTAATTGGGGGGGGGGCATTCATATAATAAACATTATATTTTATTGTATTATTACGATTTGTAAATTACAATTTATAATTTTTGCGTTTTCTTGTTTTTGTTGATTTGTTTTTTGTAAATGGAAGGTTATGATTATAAAATATCTGCGGTCAATTATTATTAGAAAAATAAGGACAATATTAGAAAAACCTGTAAAATATTTGATTGTAATAAATCAACATTACAGCCATCCTCGTCATATTCATAGTCTGAGCCATTGTCATTATCATTCTACCCGCAATCGTGATTCTGCGTACATTCTTCACATAACATACATTCACATTCATCACATTGTGTCGTTCCACCACACATTGTACAAACCTCTTGATAACAATTGATGCACTGGTTGGTTTCATCACATTCAGCACAAACTTCCATTTGACAATGATCGCAGAAACTGATCGCATTGTCGCGAACTTTGCATGTGTTGCATATTGTTATTTTGCATCTACGGCAAACATACTCTATCATTTTAGAAACATCATATTCGACGAAACATAACTCGCACGGCACTGTGATGACTTGGGCTGTATTCATAGTTGACATTAGGAACATCCCTCAACTAAATTGTGAATGAATCAATTTTTATGAAAAAGAAAATAAATGGTCTACAAATCAGGTTAAAAGAAAATATATAATCATTATTTTAGTTCTCATACAAAAAAGTAAATATTTACACTCTTGATTTTTTATTTTGTTGGCGATAAATCGTCCCATTTTAAATCTTCAAGTGTGTAATATAAATTTATTTTTAAACGAGCAATGTAAAGACGCTATAAACTTCCATGAGTTTGTAGAGAACATCAAGGTTTCCAGAGAAGACCTGATGAATACAAGCCAACTTGGTTTTGTAGGTGGTGTTTCCAAAATACTACTAAAACAGTTGAAACAACTTGGAGTCCACGAGCGTCCTATCCATTGTACGGACTTGAAACGAGATACGGTGTATATAAAAGAGAACAATGAATGGAATAAAGAAGAAGATGATGTGAAAATACGAAGTGCCATTCAGGAGGTTTCCAGAAAGAGTATGGGAACGCTAATTGACTGGAAGAAAAACAATCCAGATTACGAAGATATGGACTCAAGGTTCTCCCAAGATTGTCTTTCAATACAACGAAATTCGATTGCCGGTTACGAGCGAGAGACTCTATTCCCAAAGGTGATAAAAGAGTTGAACCGTTCTATAACAATAGACAAGGAAACACGTATATAAAAAAATATGTAAATCAAAGCAACAATGAAAAGTTCATTCATGTATATTCTTTTATGTTAAATTCTGTATAAACCCAAATTTCACTGTCAGTATTATTCCAACCATCTTCACTCAAATCATTATCTTCCTCCCATAGGTCGTCTATGCGTTCTTTACGTTTTTTTCGTATATTTACAGGATATTCGTATATTTCACTTAGATAACAGTCATTTAAATTATAATTTAGGTCCCCCCGTTCATATTCATCTTTGAAATATTCTAGTATATTGACACCATTTTCGATGTCTATGTCAATGACGGGTTGTTTATCACAAGTAATGTATATTTCACAAAATCGCCAATAATTCGATGTGGTAACCGTTTCATTTGCTGAATTAGTCCATATATCAATTTCCATAATACTTTTGTTAAATTTTGGTTCTAATATATAGTTCGGCATGTTAATTAACTATAATATGTTTTTAAGTTTACAAATCAATTTTTAACATAAAAAACAATCCCGATTACGAAGATATTGGATTCCAAGTTATCCTGAATATTGTTTTTCTATACAACGCAATTTGGTTGTAGGTGTAAACGAATAAATGTATCATCGTAATGTATAATGGAATATATTCTAGAACAATTTGAAACACCAATTACAAATGACGTATTCCAATTATACGGCGAAGATTTACGATGTTTAGACAGTGGCAAACCAATGTTAACAGCATTTCATTACGACGCCGACATAAATTACACTATTGAGCTATGTAAGAAAAATATAAATAAAAAAATTTGCGGTTCCACTGATTCGAAAATGCGACCATATTCCATAAAAAGGATTGGAGACAATAGTTTCAAATATGACATTAATATGAAGTTGGGTGATATTTTCGAGGTGACTGATGAGACTGATATTCATAAGATTTTCAATGCATTCGATAGACGTAAATATCTGTATCGTATTTACGCATCTACCAAATCACAATTCGTATGTATAATTTGGTCTCATGCTATTCTTGATGGAATTACCGCGCAGTATGGTAGTTACATAATGTTAGGAAAAAACGTAGTTACTAATATTCCAATCGAACATCCTCCGTCTTTTATACGAGGGTTTTATGCAGTCGATACTTTTTTCAAACTATCCGAGTTTTTGTGTAATAGTCAATTACAAAAAAATTTAGATGTGCCCGATTTCCAAACAATGTGCTTGAGTATAAATGAAATCAAGCGTGTTTCTAAACAAAATAAAGTGTCATTTCCGGCAACTGCCTGCGCCATGTATTTATCGCGAATATTTGACGCATTACCTGAAAGCGTATCCTTTCTCAAAGTGTTTATTGCTGTTTATATTAAAAATAGCAATCGCTTCAATAATTATAGTATCATTCCAATAATAGTTCAAAGATGTAAATGTTCCCCGTTGGATATAAATACATCTATATCCAAGAATAAAACAATGTTATTTGGATTTTATGAACTGTTCCGCACAAGTTTATTGACAAAGGTTAAATCACAAATAGATACACTGAAACCTGATGTAATTTTTTCGTCGATGAAAAATAATGACGAAATCGGTGATGCAAAACTAAATCGAGTATTAGTGTATAATTATTCATCATCTGCCAAAATATATGCATGCGGAATGCAAACGGGTGCTGACAATTTTTACATAAATAGTAGTATCCAAGTAGCAAACGTTGCCGAATCATTGATAAAATGTTAGAAAAATGTATAACTTAACAAGGTAAATATCAAACACCAAATTGAGGTTTCTGATTAAAATAGCGTTCTCCAATATGTCTCGAAATAATATCCAAATGTCGTTCAATTTTACCTTTATCGCTGGTTACTAATTCGTTTGTAAGTAATGCTAAACTTAAGTTTGATATGCGACTCATAACAGTTGGTTGTATATCAATTGCATTGAATATATTTAATAAATTCATTCGAATTTCCGGGTGTGGAACTAAATTCACTATAGAATGTGTTTCCGTATGCGCTTGAATGACATATCTAGTAAGACAATCATCACCATACATTTTCCGGAGATACATTTCGCTGTTTTGCGGAACATTCACCATCAAATCCTCAAATGGAACTTGTAATAAATCACTAACATCGTGTATGTTATAATTATCGTTCGGCCATATAACAGTACCACCATATGTAGGCGAACCATCATCAGCTATAGGCGAGGCAATTATAAGTTTATTTGGTTCGTTTGGGTTCGGTGCTTCCACCCATAAATCAATAAATGGAAACAATTTTCCTTTGAAATGTAATTGAAATCCCTGTTCGCAATAATCGATTTCATATTTATCACCACATTTCATGTTTTTTATTTTATGAAAATCTCTCAAAAAAACTACTAAATCAATATCGTTGTCATAGTGAATTATACCTTTGTCTCGGATGGCACCTAACAGAGTTCCGCCATTACAAAACCATGAAATGTTGTTTTTTTTGTGATACGTATCCATTCACGTAATAATTCTTTCAATTGTTTTGCAATTTTATTTTGTGATTCGCTAATAGGAATTATATTTCCCGAAATCGCGGTTGTGATTGGTTCTTGTGACTCGATTTCATGGGTAATCCCGTCTATACAATACGAATAATTATACATAGATATATATATATATATTTATGTATATATATATATAAATACGAATATTTACGAACTTCTCATTTTTTTGCGTGATAATCCCTGTATGATATCATATACAAACGATAATATAAAGAATAGAACCATTAGCATTATCAAAACACTCATAAACTTGGAGAACATACAAAACCATGATTTATCGTCTGACTTACATTGAATTGTGGTTCCAAAGTGACCAAAAACACCAGACCCACCTATACCGCCAGACCCACCTACACCGCGACGTGAACGCAATCCTTCTTCGTGTTTATGCATAATGTTCTCTTAAATATAGTTTCTCTTTGGTCGGTGTAACTATTATAGTATCTATGGGAGGAGGTTTGTTTGTCTTCGAACACCCGCGCTTATGTGCCGAAAGACTCCCTTTACTTTTCGCTGTAAAGTCACCGCATAAATCACATACGAAACACCTTGCTTTTACAGACGCATATTTTTGTGATAGGTATATTTGTCTAATAATTATTCAGTAGAAAAATTTAAAGATGCACTTGCGAAAGCCTTGAGAGAGCGGAATTATGAAGACAGTGTTATTAGCGAATGGTTATAATATGTGGAATAAAGTTATATAGTAGTCCACTCATCATAGTTTATACATGTTGAGAAATTCAAAAACTTTTCATGTAGGGCATTTACACATCCGAGATTGATTAAGTTGATAGCCGAGTCACTAATTGGAGAAAACACGTAAATTCATTCGTCATTCTTACAAACAACAACTATATTCGAAACTATTGCGGAAGCATCAAATACCTTTTTTTTTGAACAGCCTCTATAATGAGCTACCAAAGCTCTTGCGTTCTTTGCTGCATAATCACAATGTTCACATACATCATTCTTAGAAGATGATGATGCGTACAACTTAGAGAGATATAGTTCCAAATTTGGAATCTTCAACTCTTCCGCCTGTGCAATCAACTTTTGATTGTAGTCCTTAATCATTTTTATATGGGATAATCGATTCGTAGTGAAAATCTGATATTCTCTGTTAATATCATCCAACATCTCCTTGTCGATTGTTAATGTTTCGCCACTGATATGTTCGCTATCAAGAGCCCGTTTAAAGTGGTCAATAATATCGACAGCAGCCTTAATTTTATCGGCATCATATTCAACCTTGTGTAAATACAATAAAACATGATTGTTATTGAGTTCTATTTCGTAGTTTTCCTTATTTGTGATACCATAATGTTGAGCCAATAGAATAGCCGAGCAATCCTTTAATTCCACGTCCCGTAAAAATTTACGAACCTCTTCCTGAGAAACATTTTTGTCGTAATTCTTGTTCTCAAATAAAATCGTCGGCTTGTCCTTTCGAAACATCATGATGTCTCCACTCTCCTTCGTCGTTCCTACAAAGTCAATTTGCGCGGTCGGGAACAGTGAATGTAAACAGCTATAAAGCATATTCTCTGAAACCCTCCCTTTGGATGATGAATTTTCCATCTTCCTAAGAAGCTCGCCAACGTTAGTCTGTAAAGTAGTTTGAGCGATATCATTCGTCTTAGATGCATCCTTCAGTTCAGATAACCTGGCGTCTATTCTGCTCTCACTCGAGGAAATAAGTGAATTAAAAATTGTTTGCGAACTTAGAATCGTACGAGAAAACATATCCTCTATAGACTTCATATGTAAATCCAATGATTCCTTTGTTATCGTGTCTTTGACAAGTTTATCCGTATCTATGTTTATCATTGAATGCAACGACTTTATGGAGTTGCCAATCTCTATAGAGATTGCTTCTTTATTCTTAGGTAAGATTTCACCAAGCATAATACGTGTCTTGTCGAGAAGAGCATCGTTACACTCCTTAATGATGGGTGCAACTCGGTCAGCCGCGTTGCTCGATAATATCATCTGTAGATCGGTCATATAGTCGCGTTTAAACTCAATAAACTTCATGGTTAAGTTCGTATTGATATCAACCTGCGATTTCGACATCAAAGCAGAAACGCTTGTAACCTGCGATTGTAACGTTTTAACACTATCAATCAACTGTGATGCGATACTTGAATTGAGAGACGGGTTCGACAAATCCATAATCTTGGCGAGCACGTCGATGAATAAGAGATTCATATCCTCGAAATTCAGGTTCGGATGTTCATTATAAAAATCCCATAACCGCTTGTTACTTGCTGTGAGCGTATAATCCATATATGTATATATATATGTTGAGTTGCCTCTATATCACTATTTCACTAAATCAATTCATTAACAGATAACTGAATCAATTCGAACTAAAATCCGTCACTAAATCAATTCATTAACAGATAACTGAATCAATTCGAACTAAAATCCGTCACTAAATCAATTCATTAACAATTATCTCTGTC
>ENA-OSIY01002052-OSIY01002052.1-marine-metagenome-genome-assembly--contig:-NODE-2052-length-10609-cov-11.725123_pt1 | contig 10609 bp, 8 predicted proteins | sample MGYA00237884_ERZ534233 | MGnify/ENA primary metagenome ERZ534233 (study PRJEB26412, sample SAMN06343840) | marine metagenome | isolation source: estuarine water | place: USA: Columbia River Estuary... | reverse complement strand
AAAATTCAAATAACTTGGTACAAATGTTATATTGATTAAAATATAACATTTATTGGTTCGATTCCAATATTATTTATAATGAAATTTATCAATTCTTTTTCTAATATTTGGAGTCATAAACTGAATCCAAATTATGTTTCCAAATTTTTAATAAAGTCAAGTAGATTAAATAAAAATTATCTGTTAGCATTTATTGATTCTCATATTATTCATTATCCAACTCCTATTAATCTTAATTATGCTTGGAGTTTTGGTTCGTTATCTGGTTTATGTTTAGTAATTCAAATAATTACTGGACTTTTTTTAGCTATGCATTACACTCCGCATATTGATTTAGCTTTCAGTAGTGTTGAACATATTATGCGAGATGTGAATAATGGTTGGTTAATTCGTTATATGCATGCAAACGGTGCTTCTATGTTTTTTGTTGTGGTTTATTGCCATATATTCAGAGGATTATATTATGGGTCTTATATGCATCCAAGACAATTGTTGTGGTGTTCTGGAGTTCTTATTTTTATACTTATGATGGCAACAGCATTTATGGGTTATGTATTACCTTGGGGCCAAATGAGTTTTTGGGGTGCTACTGTAATTACTAGTCTGGTAACTGCAGTTCCTTTAGTTGGTCAATCAGTTGTAGAATGGTTGTGGGGGGGGTTTATTGTTGATAATGCTATTTTTAATCGTTTTTTTAGCCTTCATTTTTTTCTTCCTTTTATAATCGCAGCATTATCTTTATTGCATTTAGCACTTTTACATAAAGATGGTTCTAATAATCCGTTAGGAGTTGATACTTCTATGGATAAAATACCTTTTTATCCTTATTTTGTTATAAAAGATGCATTTGCATTTTTTTCATTTTTATTTGTATTTTTAATATTTTTGTTTTATTTTCCTAATACTTTAGGGCATCCGGATAATTATATATTAGCAGATAGTTTACATACTCCAGCACATATTGTTCCTGAATGGTATTTTTTACCTTTTTATGCAATTTTACGTTCTATTCCGGATAAATTAGGAGGAGTTCTTGCTATGGGAGGGGCTTTAATTGTTTTATTTATTATTCCTTTTACAAACACATCAAATATTAGAAGTACTACATTTAGACCTATTTTTAAAATATTTTATTGGTTGTTAGTTGCTGATTTTATTATTCTAGGATGGGTAGGACAAAAACCTGTTAAAGAAACTTTTGTTATAATAGGTCAAATAGCAACTTTATTTTATTTTTTATTTTTTATTTTTTTAGTCCCTTTTGTAGGGCTTTTAGAGTCAAAATTGTTAAATGAGTTTATAAAAAATGAAAATTTAAAAAAATAAAATAAATCTTTAGCTTCATTGTCATGTTAATTAATGTTCTTAATTGGTCGTTTAGATGGTTGTTTTCTACAAATCATAAAGATATTGGTACGTTGTATCTAATTTTTGGAGCTTTTTCAGGAATTGCTGGTACAACTTTATCATTATTTATCCGTTTAACTTTGGAATCACCTTCAAATAATTTTTTAAATGGTAATACTCAATTATATAATGTAATTGTAACAGGGCATGCTTTTATTATGATCTTTTTTATGGTAATGCCTACTTTAATTGGAGGTTTTGGTAATTGGTTTGTTCCTATTATGATAGGAGCTCCTGATATGGCATTTCCAAGAATGAATAACATAAGTTTTTGGTTATTACCGCCATCATTGTTATTATTAATATCTTCTGTGTTAGCTGAAGCTGGTGTTGGAACTGGTTGGACCGTTTACCCTCCGTTATCTAGTGTTAGTTCACATTCAGGTCCTGCTGTAGATTTAGCTATATTTAGTTTACATTTATCAGGAGCTGCATCTATTTTAGGTGCAATAAATTTTATTTGTACTATTTTAAATATGAGAACAAAAGGTATGTATATGCATAAATTACCTTTATTTGTTTGGTCAATTTTAATAACTGCAGCTTTATTACTTTTATCATTACCTGTGTTAGCTGGCGCAATTACAATGCTTTTAACAGATCGTAATTTTAATACAACATTTTTTGATCCTGCGGGAGGTGGAGATCCAGTGTTATACCAACATTTATTTTGGTTTTTTGGTCATCCTGAAGTATATATTTTAATATTACCTGCATTTGGTATTATAAGTCATATAGTTGTAAGTGCTTCTAGAAAACCTATATTTGGTTATTTAGGTATGGTTTATGCTATGGTATCAATTGGAGTACTTGGTTTTATAGTATGGGCTCATCATATGTTTACTGTTGGTTTAGACATAGATACAAGAGCTTATTTTACAGCGGCAACTATGATAATAGCTGTACCTACAGGTATTAAAGTTTTTAGTTGGATTGCAACATTATGGGGTGGTTCTATCGATTTAAAAGTGCCTACTCTTTTCGCTTTAGGTTTTATTTTTTTATTTACTGTAGGAGGTGTTACTGGAGTTGTTTTAGCTAATTCAGGATTAGATGTTCTATTACATGATACTTATTATGTTGTAGCTCATTTTCACTATGTTTTAAGTATGGGTGCAGTTTTCGGTATGCTTGCAGGTTTATATTATTGGTTTGAAAAATTATTTAAAGTGCAATATTCTGAAATATTAGGAAAAATTCATTTTTGGCTTTTTTTTATTGGAGTAAATTTAACTTTTTTCCCTATGCATTTTTTAGGAGTTGCAGGAATGCCTAGAAGAATACCAGATTATCCGGATGCGTATGTTATATTTAATAAAATTGCCTCTTATGGATCTTATATTTCGGTATTTTCGCTTTTATTTTTTGCATTAGTTGTTTTAGAAGGTCTAGGGTTTTTTAGACAAATTAAAACAAACAAAAGTTATTAATTAATCACTTTTGATTGTGTTTTAAAAAAATAAAAATGATAGTTACGAACTTAAATTATTTAATTTGTACGACAACACTGTTATATATAATAAGTGTGGTAGGACTAGTATTAAATCGAAAAAATATGTTAATTATTATTATGGCTATTGAATTAATGTTACTTGCAATAAATTTAAATTTTATAATATTTTCAATTTATTTAGATGATATTTTAGGTCAAATGTTTGTTTTATTTATCTTAACAGTAGCTGCAACAGAATCGTCAATTGGGTTAGCTATATTAATTGTATATTATCGAATTACAAAAACTATTCTAGTTGGAAAATTAACAACTATTAAAAGTTAATTTTTATTATAAAAGTCATTAAAGCATTAAGAGAATACCTAAACATCAAAATTTAAAGGACGTTATTTAACGAAATTTTATAACGAGTGTTATTACAGCATTGAGAGTTATAAAAATCCATTTAGAAAACTAATCTAGTTTAAATTAGATATTATAATGTAAAAATTATAATCTTAAAGTTAGTGAACTGAATCATCTCAGTAACTAAATAAAAAATCAATCGAGATATCGTTAGTAGTGGCGAACGAAAACGGTAGTTAGACTTTTATCCATTAAATCATAAATAATATTTAATATTTTATTAGCCAAAGAAGGTTTCATATATTGATTTGCCCTGTAAAATATTATTTTTTTAATTTTTTTAAAGTAAAATAATACAAGTCATGTATTGTAAGAATATTGGGGGCCCACTCTCAAAGTCTAAAATAAGTTTTGATGATTGATAGTGAACAAGTACTGTGAAGGAAAGGTGAAATAGAATTTATGAATTTGAAAAGAACTTGAAACTTAATGCTAACAATCTGTTGAAGCTTAATAAAAAGAGTGACAGCGTACCTTTTGTATAATGGATCAACGAGTTTATTTTAGTGGCAAGCTTAAATTATTGAAAATGTAGGCGTAAAGAAATTAAGTTTTAAACTGCGTTATTAGTCTCTAAAATAAGACCCGAAACCAAGTGATCTAATCATGAACAGGTTGCATTTAAAGCGGTAACGCTTAAAGAAGGACCGAACCCGTGTCTGTAGAAAAATACTGGGATGATTTGTGATTAGGGGTGAAAGGCCAATCAAACTTGGAGATAGCTGGTTTTCTGCGAAATCTATTTAAGTAGAGCGTTTTAAAATCTTTATTTTGGGGTAGAGCACTTGATAAATGATGGGGACGTAAAGTTTTACTGATTTTAATAAAACTTCGAATACGAAATAAAAGAATTAAGATAGTCAGACTAAAGGTGCTAAGATCTTTAGTCAAAAGGGAAACAGCCCAGATTATTTGTTAAGGTCCTTAAAAATAATTAAGTGAAAAAGAAATTAAAAAAAATATGACGACTAGAAGGTAGGTTTGGAAGCAGCCATCCTTTAAAGAAAGCGTAACAGCTCACTGGTTTATTTTTTTTATGTCGAAAATGTATATGGGCTAAAATTATTTACCGAAACAATAAATTTAAATTTGAAATTTAAATGGTAGCAGAACGTTCTGTAATTTTAAGAAGATTTATATTAATATAAATTGGAAATATCAGAAGTGAGAATGTTGATATGAGTAACGATAAACAGTGTGAAAAACATTGTCGCTTTAAGTTCAAGGTTTTTAAGAAAAAGATAATCTTTCTTAGAAAATATTTATACGGTCCCTAAGAAAAAAACGAAAGTTTTATTTTAATGGGTAATTTATTATTAAAGTGACGGAGTATGCATATTATTTATATTTTAAGGTAAAAATATAAGTTATTTAATATTTCCAGGAAATAGCTTTAAAAAAAAATCAAACCGTACCGAAAACCGACTCAGGTGAACAAATTTAGTAAATTAAAGCGTTTGAACGAATTGTATTGAAGGAACTCGGCAAAATGACTCCGTAACTTCGGAATAAGGAGTAGTTTTTAAAGAGCAATCTTTAAAAACTGTCACAAAATTGAGGACAGCGACTGCTTAACAAAAGCACAGGTCTCTGCTAATTCGCAAGAAGATGTATAGAGACTGACGCCTGCCCGGTGCTGCAAGGCTAAAATAAGAAATTTTGGTTTCAAATTTAAATCCCAGTAAACGGCGGCTGTAACTCTGACGGTCCTAAGGTAGCGAAATTCCTTGGCATTTAATTGGTGTCCTGCATGAATGGCGTAACGACTGTCCTACTGTCTCCAGTACAACTTCAGTGAAATTGAATTCTCTGTGAAGATGCAGAGTACTTACGGCTAGACGGAAAGACCCCGTGCACCTTTACTATAGTTATATATTGTAATAATGAATTTTATGTGCAGAATAAATGGGATGTTTTTAAAAAAGACTTTTATGAAAGTAAACTGTTTAAACACAAGTGAGATACCATTCTTAGAATTTTTTATTACTTATTTTTTTTTTAAAAAAAAACATTATATAATGGGTAGTTTGACTGGGGCGGTCGCCTTCTAAAGAGTAACGAAGGCGCATTAAGGTAAGTTTAAATTATTTTAAAATAATTTTAAAGCGTAATAGTATATGCTTGCTTGACTGTAAGATTTACAAATCGAACAGGGACGAAAGTCGATTATAGTGATCCGGTGATTCTGTGTGGAAAAGGTCACCGCTCATCGAATAAAAGGTACGCCGGGGATAACAGGCTAATCATTCTCTAGAGACCCTATCGACGGAATGGTTTGGCACCTCGATGTTGGATTATCGCATCCTGGAATTGAAGATGATTCCAAGGGTTTGGCTGTTCGCCAAGTAAAGCGGTACATGATCTGAGTTCAGAACGTCGTGAGACAGTTTGGTCCCTATCTACCGTAAGCGTTAGAAAATTGAAAGGATTAAACTCTAGTACGAGAGGACCGAGAAAAGTAAATCTATGGTGAATCGATTGTTATACCAATAGCAAAGTCGAGTAGCTACATTTATAATAGATAATTGCTGAAAGCATTTAAGCGAGAAACTAACCTTAAGATAAGTTTTCAAAATTGTAACATAATATTACATCGATAGACTTAATGTGTAAGAATTGTGAAATTTTCAGCTTTTAAGTACTAATTATTTTTAAAAGACTTTTAAAAATTTAGATTTATATTTAAAATCAGTTAAATTATTTATAAATAATTTAATTTATTAAATCATGAGTTTGATCCTAGCTCAGAATGAACGCTAGTAGCATGCTTTACACATGTAAGTTTAACAATTTTATAAATTGTAGCGAACGGGTGAGTATTTACAGAATTTTACCTATTAGTCTGACATAAAGTATATTTCATAAAAAAAATTATGAAGAAAAATTTATCAATTTGTATTAATATCAGATATTAAATATTTTAAAGAAATTTTTTTTTGCTAATAGATAATACTGTATAAGATTAGGTGGTTGGTGGTGAGACAGCCTACCAAGCCTACGATCTTTAGTTGGTCTGAGAGGATGATCAGTCACATTGGAACTGAAACAAGGTCCAAGCCTTTGTGGCCAGCAGTGGGGAATATTGGACAATGGACGAAAGTCTGATCCAGCAATGCTACGTGAATGAAGACGGCTAATTTGGTTGTAAAATTCTTTTATAGTTATAGATAATGACTATATTTTATAAAAAGTCCCGGCTAATCTCGTGCCAGCAGCCGCGGTAATACGGGAGGGGCAAGCGTTATTCAAAATAATTGGGCGTAAAGGGTTCGTAGACGGTATTTTAAGTTAAATGTAAAATTTTAAAGCTTAACTTTAAACATAATATTTAATACTATTATACTTGAGTTATAAATAGAAAAGTAGAATTTTATGAGTAGGGATAAAATCTGCAAATACATAAAGGAATATCGATAGCGAAGGCAACTTTTTAGTAATAACTGACGTTGAGGAACGAAAGTATAGGTAGCAAACAGGATTAGATACCCTGGTAGTCTATACTGTAAACGCTGAGTGCTAGAATTTAAAAAAATTAGATTTTATAAGCTAACGCAATAAGCATTCCGCCTGAGGAGTATGATTGCAAGATTGGAACTCAAAGGAATTGACGGGGGCCTATTACAAGTGGTGGAGCATGTGGTTTAATGCGATAATACGCGCGAAACCTTACCAGCTTTTGACATAAAAGAAAAATTTTAAAAATTTAAAGTAAAACTAATTTTACTTATACAAGTGTTAGTTTTATTAAATTCTTTGTACAGGTGTTGCACGACTGTCGTCAGTTCGTGTCGTAAGATGTTTGGTTAATTCCTTTAACGAACGTAACTCTTGTCTTTAAAATATACTTAAAATAAGAATTTTTTATAGTTTTAAAGATACTGCCACCTATAAGTTGGAGGAAGGTGAGAATTATGTCAAGTCACTGTGGCCCTAATAAGCTGGGCTACACATGTGCTACATTGAAAATTACAAAAAGTAACTGAAAATTGAATAAATTTTAGTTAATCTCAAAAAATTTTCAAGGTTCGGATTGTAAGTTGCAACTCACTTACATGAAGGTGGAATCACTAGTAATCGCAAATCAGAACGTTGCGGTGAATAGTAAATTGGTCTTGTACACACCGCCCGTCACATGCAGGGAGTTGATTTTTTTTGAAGATATTTTTTTAAAAACTATTATGTTTTTTATAATTTTTAAAAAATTACGATTAAAAAATTAGTAACTTGGATGAAGTCGTAACAAGGTAGCTGTACGGGAACGTGTAGCTGGAAATATATTTTTTAAAAAAAAATATGTATGATATTTTTAATCTTAATTCATATTAGTGTGTACTAAAAATATATAAATTATTATTAATATATTTTATTAATAAGTATTTTTTTAATATCACATTATTTTAATAAATGAAATAGTTCAGTAGGAAGAACAGTGGAATCATAATCCATTTGTCGTGAGGTCAAATCTCGCTTTCATTCAAATGGATAAATTTTTATTTACAATTCTACAATTATTAGGAATTTCATTACCAAGTGATGAAAATTTAATTTTAATAAAAAAATTATTGGAGGAAAATCAGGAACAAAATAAAATTTCAGAACAACTGCTTAAAAAATTAAGTGAGAAAGTCGTGAATTTAGAAGAAGAGAACAAACTTCTTTTAAACCAACAAAATAGCGATTTTATTAAACAAAATTTAAATTGGAGCACTGTCATTTTTATTTTAGTTTTTTTAATTTTGGTAGTAATAATATTAGTAGGGTTTTTTCCTCAATTTTCAGAAGACATTCAAAAACTTGTCTTAGGTTCGGGAAATAATAATTTAAAAGCAATTGCCGATTTTTTAAAGGAATCAAATAATTATAATAATCTTCAAAATGAACAAGTTTTGCGACTTATTAATCTGTTATTAATAAATCAACATGTGCTTAATGCATCTATTTCTGCAGTAACTAATATTTTATTGAAAAGGAATAATTCTAGAATTACTAAAGATATTTTAAGTAATAAAACTGATGTGAGTTCTGAACAAGATTTAGATTGGTGATAATTTATGACTTGATTTGGCTAAAAATAAATATGATTTATTTTTTTAAAGAATTAAAATTTAAACAATTTCAACTTAGATTTATTACTGTAACCTCAACATTAACAAGTTCTGAGCCTAATGTAATTAATAATGGTATAATTGTATTGAGGAATGAAACTTCAAACAATAATTATAGTTTTTCTGTTATTAGAAATAGATTCATAGAAAGAAATTCTCAAAACAGTGAAAATTAAATTAGATTATTAGATAGAATAGTAACTGAAAATGTGTTAGATTCAAATTTAATAAGACAAAATTTCAACTAAATTGAAGGTAGTCACAGGACGGTTATTCAACATTCTATTATACATAATGAGAGGTTAACGCAAGAACAATTGTCTTATTTATTTTTTGGAAATCAAGAATTAAATAACTTAATTCCTGAAACTTTACTTAGGCTAACCAGATATACATCATCTGTAACTCAGGATCCTACTTTATTATATCCTTATTTAAATACTATAATGCTTTTTAGTTTAGGAAAGGAAATGTACAATATTTATAATTTAATTACTCATCGGCAGTTATTAATACTAATGAAATTTTAAATAGAGTAATAGAAAATATAAGTACTAATAGAGATTTAGCGATTGAAGCTAACAATAATTTACATGCTGAAACCTTTTCGGCAAATCCAATATTAAAAGTATCCAATGTAATTAGGGGAGGAGTAATGTTTATTGGGATATATTGGCAAAGAACATTACTTGTTTCACCAATTGGAGGTTTTTCATATTTAATGACAAATAGGGCTTTAGTTAATCAAGGTGTTAATTTATTAACAGCTATTAATCCTAGGTCTCTTATAGTTTTTGATACAAATAATAATGAAGAGTTATATTTTACTGAAATTTTTAAAATCTTTATCAAAATATTTTTTAGATTAACATTTTTTCAAATATAAAATAAAATAAAAAGTTAAAATTGTAAAAGGAAAGGTGACTGAGAGGTTTAAGGTGTGGGTTTGCTAAATCCAAGCATAAATTTTTATGCCATGGGTCATATGCTCTAGCATCCAATGTAGGATGACCTTTAAACATATCTGTTCCACCTTCACATACTATTACAAAATCTTTATCACCTGATTCTTGTTCATATAATTCTAGTGCAGGGATTGAACACAGCATACGCCCAGCGCCGCCGTTTAGAAAAAATGCTTTACTTCTAGTCATCTATATTTGTCTCCATAAAAAAAATCGGACTCAACAATATATATTAAAATATTTGCTGAATCCGATTAAGATTGGATATAGAATTTTTAGTTTTTATTGATCTGCTGGATCTACAAAGTTTGGTAATACTGCATCTGGATAAGGAATTTTCCAATGATTAATACCTGCGTATTTTACTGGAATTGATTCTAACCATGTAGCATGATTACCTAGTGTAGTTTTTTCAGCACTAGTTAAATTATTGTGTGCATCACCGTCTGATGATATAGCACGTCTAATACCTGCCGCTTGCGCCGCCCACGTTGCTAACGTATCTTCTCTTGTATTATTGTGAGTACGTAAAGTTGGATCTGTCCAAGTTGACGTTTCATGATTGTATAACAAACTATCGCCCATATAAATGTGTGCAAGCATACCTGTTGTACCTTCGTACACATGAGTAAATGTAGTTGCTGTACCATCAGCATCTGTAACTGTTTCTGTGTAATCATCAACATCTGGATGCGTATAATCATCTGTCATATATGCACAACGAGCAGTCATTGCATCGCTTTCATTTGCATCTAATAAGATGTAGTCATATTCATCAGGTTCGTATCCTGTAGGATCTACTGCTGGGTCACTTGCTGATTCATCACTACGTCCTGCTTCTCTAACTTGGTCGTCATCTCTGTCAACCTGTCCTAAAATCCATCTAGGACCTGTATACGTACATTCAAACGTATTACCATCTGCAACGGTCGTTTTGTACGGCTCGTCTGCATAGGTTACTGTAAAAGTCTTGTTCATTTCTATATCTCCATTAACTTTCTATGTATTTAATTTTAATTAATGCGTCTCCGCCGGCCCATCCATTGTCTCTAACTCCCGAACACGGTGTTGCCGCTGGACCACCTGAACCGTGTGGAACAAACATTGAACACCCTTGTGTTTCATAACAACCACATGCTCGAACTCCGTTCCAACATTGTGACCAATATGTACCACCACCTGGCATTCTTGACAAACTATTTAGTGAATTTTGGTATCCATTTAAAGCATTTCCGGACCAACGTCCGTGACCGTTATCATCATCTAAACTATAC
>ENA-OSIY01002050-OSIY01002050.1-marine-metagenome-genome-assembly--contig:-NODE-2050-length-10611-cov-11.099203_pt1 | contig 10611 bp, 13 predicted proteins | sample MGYA00237884_ERZ534233 | MGnify/ENA primary metagenome ERZ534233 (study PRJEB26412, sample SAMN06343840) | marine metagenome | isolation source: estuarine water | place: USA: Columbia River Estuary... | reverse complement strand
AATAAACAATGAAAATAACAATACGGATTTCGTATACATTTTATTGTCCTTACTTCTTGTACCATCCAAATACTTTGACAAGTATGCAATTCTATCTTTAATTGCTGGAATCTCTACTACATGTTGGAATTCGTCTTCTAATCCTAAGATTCTTAATAATTGTGCGTAAGCATCTTTATGTCTTACTTCAGATTCAGCAAATGTCATACCAACATCTCCAATTTCTGTGATAGGCATTCTTTTATAAAGATCTGCCCAAAATGTTTTAACATTAACTTCGATTTGAGCAATCGCTAACATTGCTCTTTTAATTACTTCACGTTCTGAATCAGACACTTTAGTCATAAAATCATCGATATCTGTTGTGAAGTTAAATTCTGTGTGAATCCAATATGAATGTCGGATTGCATCTTTATATGCTAATAAGGAAGGGTACTCGTACGGTAAAATATTTACTCTCTTTTCGAAGATGTTATTCATGATTTGGAATTCGTTTTTTTATTAGTTATTATTTATCTAAGTCTCTTAGCTAATTCGTCTGCTTTTGTGTAATATTCATAAGACGTTTTCTTATAATCTTTACGTTGAGAATATAGATCGCTTAGTATTTTTCGGAGGATTGAATCTTCAGTTTTATATACTACGCCGTTATCACATACAATTACATTCTTGTCTTTACGTCTTTCATCAATTTCACTTTTATAAATCTTTTCAATGTAAGCGTCGGGTGATATATTAAACTGACGCATTATTGAAGGATATAGTGAAGCAAAGTCAAATGCACTTACTCCTTCATAGAATCCTAAAATTGGTTCTTTTACAAATGCTCCAGCATATTGGCCATCTTTTTGACCATCTGCTTTTTCTTCACTTCCAATTCTCATTCCCTGTTCTGCGAGTTTTCTGGCCATAATAGCTTCAGTAACTGCCACTGGAGAACTTGCCTTATAAAGTGGCATGTTTGTAATATTTGCAAGTGTTAGTAGTACTTCCATTGATTTTAATTTCTGATCAATATAATAGACTAGCACTGAATCGACTACGTTGTAGTAGATATATTTAACAAAATTATCTCGATACAAATCTTGAAGAGATCCTGTAAATTTAATCTTGTTAACATTAAGTACTTGGCTAGAAACATAATCAAGAGAGTTTGATTCTTTTACTTTAACAGAACGATCATATTTATCGTACAATTGCATATAATCCAAGATTCCAATATGAAGAGGACGACCGTCAGTATTATCAATAGATCCTGTCATTCCAATTTCTTTAATGTCGATTTGAAGTCTCTTACAACGATTAACAATATATTGCCAGTCATAGTTAATAAAATTCCATCCGGTCATCATTGGAAACTTAGGTAAGAATTTCATCAGGAATGTATTTACCATGTCATACTCAGATTTGAACTTATGGTACTTGAATTCCCAATCCATATCAAAATCTTTGAAGTACTCATTAGTATCATCTTGAATCTTTTGAATTTTATCTGAAGCCATATCTTCAAGACCTAAAACGATTGCTTTACGGTCTGGTGTAATAATTGAGAATGAAAGGATTCTACTTTTAGCCTCTTCAGCTTTTGGAAATCCATCAACAATCTCAGTTTCAATATCGACGAAATAGGTTTTCGGCATATTGTAAGCTGTTAAGTCAGCTTTATCTTTCTCAGAAAGGCTATCTAAGAAATATAGGATCGAAAACTTATTGAATTGTCTTCCATATCCTAATTTGACCGAACGGCCGTCCCAGTTTTTATACTCTGGACTAGCCGCTCTGTCTTTGTCATCACAAACATACCAGTTTTGGAACTTGTCCACTGGATATTGCTTGAATGCTACTTCTCCTTTGTCATTATAGTATGAAATGATTACATCTTTTTCACGCTGTTCGATGTCTAATATCATTTAATATCCTCTTTTTTGACGGTTAACATTTTCTTCGGCTTTTGCGAAGTAATAATTGTATGCTGTTTTTGCATCTAATCCGATTGAAGATGCATAGTTTATAAAGAAGTGGAGAATATCTACCCATTCCATATAAAGTTCTTTTTTATCATCTTCAGAAAGATCAGAGATTTTCATTGTTTCAAACTTTGAAAAGTCTTTTTTCCAGTATTTCCATACTGCATTTCCACTTCCATCTTTAATACCTCCAAGAGCATCTGTCATTTCGTGAATTTCATCAACTACAGCATGTGTGTTAACATGCCAAAAGTTCATAATATCTCTAATTGACATCTCTTCGAAATTAAAACCATAAGTTTGCTCTTGCATTTTCTTTTGGTTTTCCATGATGTCGGCTAGATGTGTTGTTGATTCATTATAGAAGTCTTTTACTTCTAAATCTTTACATTCGTTGTCTATGTTTGCCATATTTATTTTTTTATAGTTGTTATATTAAAAAAGAGCATTTTGTTCAAAATTATTATTAAAAAAATATTCCATTAGATTCTCATCAACACGGGCAACTTTCCTTCTGCTAATTAAGTGTGGATTATTTCTTAGTCGGTAATAAACTCCGTACTGACAAAGTCCAACCTCACATCCATACGTTTTAAGTTCATCTTGCTCATGTCTAAAAATCTTTTTACCATCAACTACAATATTGTGTGTAGATTCATGTAATGGAATTTCTCCAATAAGTTCTTTATAATTTTCGCGGAACCAAATAACTCTATCACCATGAGGTACTGTACAATCTGAACCAAATATTAAATCTAATGTAAATCTAGCTCCAGGTCCTGGTACGCAATATCTTTCATCGTGGTCTATATTGATTCTTGGATTTACAGAGTTCGAAGTCGAACAGTGATATCCGTAGTAAGACCCTACACCTTCGATTTCTGTTAGTATATTAAACATTTCAGATAAAGAGTTAACCTGGGCCATCCTTCCTGTGATTCCTCGAGGTATAAAAGAGGCAACCCATAGTAAAATATTAATCTTATGAGCATCTCGCGGTTGGTTTCTTAGTTCTGCAACATAATTATTTGCAGCTCCAAAAAGACTGGTACGTAATTCAGTAGATCCATATATCGGTAGTCCTAAAGAAACAGCATCTTCTAAATTCTTACGAATCTTATTTTCATATTCTCGATCAACTAATAATCTTTCAAAATCTATTAGTGCTGTTTTTGGATTTGGATCTCTTGTAAGTACTTGGTGAATACCTCTGGCTCCATAGAAGTGAGAAATAATCGTGTTGCATATAATACTATCCATGGATAATGGTGCATTCACAATGTTTTCCATGATATATCGCATACGGTCATCCAACGTAATTTGTGGGTGGAAATATTCAACAGTTTCTCCAAGGGCTTCATCACCTCCACTATCATAACTTTCAAGAACTCCCATATTAAAAAGGGCTCTTTCATTAACTTTATTAAAGAATCTTCCGACGTCTTTAATAATGTCCATGTTTGCAACTTCTGCTAAGTTTTCCATTTATGTTTTATTTTTTAAACCAGCAATCATATCCTCCAATATGTTTGAATACTTCAAAGCTATTAACTTGATTGTTTGGGTATAATTCAGTTAATAAGTCAATTGTTGGTTGTGCGAATTGTTTTACTTTACCCATGTGTAATTCTACAAAGATAACTTCCGGGTAGTAGTTTGCAACATCTTGAATTATATCATACTCTGCTCCTTCAATATCGATTTTAATAATATCTGGTTTGTATGTTTCTAATAATTCTTTGATGTGAATATTTCTAACCTCGTCATATTCTCCAAATGAACTTCTTTTAAGAATTGAAGTTGAACAATGGGCTCCTGCTGAATTTCCTTTGTAAATCTTGATAGTTTCATCATCGCATCCAGAAACAGCTGCATGAATAATGTTTGCCTTTGGTTCTTCTGCAAAACTAGTTTGTAGCTTTTGATAATTTCTTGGATCACATTCTACTGTATAAACAGCTGCAGCTCCTCCGTCGATCGCAATTTTTGTAAATCCTCCAACGTTACCACCTAAGTCTAGACATACTTTACCAGTATAATCAACATCGTCATGAATATAGTGTCTTATACAATCTTTAACCATGTCGCGGTCGACCCTTTCTGTTGCGTCTAAATAGATACAATATTCTCTTTTTAGTCTATTAAATTGTTTTTGTTCTGTGGTCCACATATTTATTTTTTTACTAAAGAAGATACTATATTTACTAATTGAATCTGGGAATGGTTTTCCTGAATGATTTGATATTGAATTGGGTCATCTTCAAAAAATCTAGTAATGTTAACTCCATTATCTAAAAGATTTTTAATCGTTTTAGCTTTATGATTTCCTGAAAACGTTCTAGCTTCTACTGTATGATTTCCTCGCTGAGCAAGTGTCATTGGATTAAAGTAAACCTTGCACTTGATTCCGCGTTCTTTTAAGATTGCTTTAATCTCTTCTTGTTCATCGATACATCTTCCAGTTATAATAACGTCGCTTTCTGATCTTGGCGTAATTCCTATTGAGATTACTCCATCAAAATCATATCCATAAACTTCTTCGTTTGTTTTTTTCTTTTTAAAAATATTTAACATTCGCTGTCTTTTTTGATAAAAAAAGAGAGCTCGTAAGCTCTCTTTTTCATAAGTTAATTAATTAAAGAGCCTTAGTTGTAGCAACTAATTGTTTTCTAGTAGAATCTGTTAAGCGTCTTGCAGCTAATTCAGTACACTCATAAACAGCATCCGAGAACATCATCTGATCTGGTGGAGTTTTTTGTGTAAACGCTGAAGGACCTCTTAATGCTCCAACAACTCCTAATTCTCTCGCTACTTTTAAGTAACGAATTGCGTCGATTACAACTCCTGCAGAGTTTGGTGAATCTTGTACGCTTAATTGAGCATCAAAAAGAACTGGCGCTCCTCCAAATCCTTCAAGTTCTAAACGGAAGTTAGCAACTTTGTTATCTCCATAGAATGAGATATACTCAGAAGGACCTGCATGTAAAAATGAATCTTCAGTTGAGATTCCTCTAATTTCATTTTGTGCACGGATAACATTTTCTTTCGAAATCTTTTTAGAAGCTAAACGTGATTTATCTTCCATGTTTAAGAAATCGGTGTTACCTCCAACATTTCTTTGGATGTGTGCTTTTACATGGTGACCTCTTTCAAAAGCCAATTCTTGTAACATTTGAGAAAGAATACTTGCTCCAAATTGAGAACGCATATCATCTCCAATTAATGGAATTCCAGCGTCGATAAATCTTTGCTCCCATGCAGGGTCAGATGCAATAAATACAGGAATACAGTTTACAAACGAGATTCCAGTTTCTAGACAGATTTCAGCCCAAAATTCTGTAGTTTTTTGAGAACCTACTGGTAAGTAGTTAATCAATACTTCTACCTCATGCTCTTTTAATTTAGCAATAATTTGGTCTTTCCACTCTCTAGCCTTTCTAGGAGTCCAATCAGTACGATTTTTGTCAGTTGAGTTTCTTAATTTCTCATCAACTAAAAATCTGTTTGCTTCTGGATAGTTATCCATCAATGCAGCGTAACCGTCGATTACGGGTGCTTCATAAACCGGTGCTGTAGAAGTAATAACATCAACGATGTCATACGCGCAGTTTGGTTTTTGTTTTAATGCATATCCAAGAGTTTGATTAACTTTACGTTCGTCAATTTCGAATGCACATGTAAATTCAATATTTTCAGCTTTGTAACCTCCAATATCTGATTTCATCATACCTGTGATGTTGTTCGTGTTTTCTGTATAGAACTGAACTCCTTCAACCAATGATTTTGCACAATTTCCTGTGCCAATAATTCCAACTTTAATTTTGTTCATTTTGTTAAAAATTTAATTTTATATTAATTTATACTGGGTTTATTTAAAAAGTTTCAAAAAAGACTATTAATAGTTTTCTTTAATGTTTTATTTTTTTCGGACGTCTCGAAATCATATTGATAAAACTCTCTAGATAAATGAACGGAACCTGGTTTCTCCATATAAGTGTCTGCAAAATACTTTGGATCTTCCTCATACCAATTGCTTGGCCATTCGATTACATTCATATTATATATAGCCGAGAGATTTGCAACCTCTTCATTAAAGATTTGCATCAATTGAGTTCTTTCACGTTGAGAACCAATGAATGGTGTTCCTTTATAAAATCCGGTCTTTGGGATTCTGCGTTCTTCGAATTCGATCGGAAGTAATTTAACCACTGAAATCTTTTCAATATTAAGAGATTTTAAATGTTCAAAATAATTCTTTACAAGTTTCTTAGTTGCATCTACTGGTTTTTCTTGGCGGCAAAGATGATGTCGAATATCGATATTTCCAAAGTAAGTTATTAAATGAGTTGTTCCTTCAGGTATATAGGATGCCATTCCCTCCTTCATAACTCCAAACAATGTTTTACCATCATTCCTACTGATGTTTCCACCTGGTTGATAGACTGAAACTGAATGTGAATCTCCTAGAACAAAAGTTCCTGAATTTAATTTCAATTCAATTGTTTGGGTTTCTTTACTTCTATTTGAAAGAGCTTCAACATCAAGAGATGCCCATAAAGGGGAACACGCTCTCATTCTACTTTGTGCAAATGCTCCAACATCTGGCATTTCTCTATTTAAACAATAGATCTGTCCTTTAAAATCTAAGAATCTTTTAATTCTCTCTGCTGGCTCGTCAGTTGCTCCACCAAATAGATTATAAGACCCTTGAAATTCCATTGGAAGGGCAACCATCCAAATATCGTATTGTTGAATATCTTCGGACTTTGTAAGTACTTCTGCCTCCAATCCTAAAGAGCGTAATTGATTTGCTAAGAGAAAAGCCCATGCACTTTTATGGCTAGCTTTCTTAGAACTATATGTAGTTACTACATCATCAATTGCAATCTTCTTGCCTTGTAACGATTCTAAAACTTCGTAAATGTTAACCATTGTTTTGTTTTTCTTCGATGTAGTTATCCAATCCTTGGATGTATGCAACTGCATCTAATAAGTTATCACGCTTGTGATTGTAAGATTCTCTTGAAAATTTAAGTGCAACTAATGCCTTAAACATGTGTTCTCCGGTAACTTCAATTCCTGTCATACCGGTAAAAATCATTGCAGCTCTGTCCATGCCTTCTGAGAAAGGACCATATTGTCTATCTGCTTCTTCTGAGCGGTTATTAACTATTCCGCTTGCTTCATCTAAAATGTTCATAAAATAAGTTTTAAGTATTATATGTTATATATTGCTTTTGTTTTTTATGCACGTAAATAATTAGGATCGTCATAACTTCCAACAACTCCTGTTTCCATTTCAAACTGACGCTTTTCATGGTCATATTCAGAATAAACATTGCAGTTTAGGTAAGCTCCTTGTTTGGAATATTTTCCAATGTATGAAGTTGATGTGCGAACTTCTGATGGATTAATGTTAAAACAAAAATCATACTCTTCTTGTGTCAAGTATGTTTGAGTGTTCATTATTTGATTGTAACGTTCTTGGTCTTGAATTGAAATTGTTGTCATAATGTATAAGTTTTAATTTGATATGTAAATATAATCAAAACATTTGACATAAAAAAATCCTGGTTAAAAAAGTTATTAACAATTTTACCAGGATTCTAATTTAATACGGGATAGTTGTTCGTGATTTTCTTCTCGGCAGAATAACCCTTTTTTACGTCTTCGGCTTTTACTTTCGCGAGCGTCTACTAAACTTTGACCCATCCTACTTGTAACCTATTGGGGTGGTATGACGTTTGTTTATTTTTTATCCTGGTTAAACTTCCATTTGCCTATCCGCCGAAGCTTTTAATGGATAATTGGCTATCATAGCTGTGTGTACTTTTTGCTGTACCTATCCTCCAGGTTCCATTCCGTTGCTAGTTAATAATTGCTTGAGTATTGTTTGCTGTAAGGAACCTAATTTCTTTTTATTTAATAATTATAAATGAACCTCCTCTAGAAGATGCAGATTCAGATCTACCATCGGCTAATGTAACTGAAGCTACTGCTTCTCCTCCGATTGTTGTAGCAACTTCTTGAGCAACTTGAGTTACTTCAAAAAATACAATACTTCCACCATTGTCTGCTAAAATATTATATCCAGTACCTTCTACGGTATTAGGTTTTTTAATAATCTTATTGATAGTACCATCAACTTTTTTAGCAGTCATATTAACGATGAAAACACCAGTACGACTTTTGTAAGCTTTTGGGCTTTGAGCATTTTCAATTGGCTCATACACATTGTGATCAGATTCGTTTACAAAATCTTCAAATAGTTTAATATGTTTCATATTAATTTTGTTTTCTTTTATATATCTTAAACAATTGGAGAGTATCTCTCACTCATGATTGTTTTATCCATGATTTGTTGTGGAGATTCAATATCTCCTCCAAGTAAGCTTGTCATGATTGCTGGAGAGAATCCTGAAATTAATGCAGTTCCTGCTGTATCAAATGCAACTGGTACTCCACCATTTCTGGATTGAATGTTCCAATAAACAATTTGAGGCACTTTGTAACCTGCATCTGCGTACATTTTCTCAATCATTTGCTGAGCAGTTGGGTTCCAATCTGCTTCATTTCTCCATGAGCTAGATCTAACAGCCTGATTAAATTCCATATCTGACAAGATTAGAATTTTGTTTGGCATCTTGTCTTGAGACAATTTATGTTTAGTGGCCTGATCTAAGATCAGCTTGAAGGTCGCCTCGAGATTTGTTGACATTCCCCAATCGGAACATGACATCTGTGCGTAGCGATCTTGCAATGAACCACTTAGTACTTGTAACTGTGGAGAGTTTGAGAATGTTATAAATGCATCTTTGAAAGGACCTTCATTTCTTTCAGAAATATAAAGACCCAAAGAGATTGCAACATCCATACATGTTACTGATTTACTACCACCTGCTGAGCAAGACATAGAACCTGAAACATCCACCACTGGTAAAATCATATCGTTTGCTCCTTCTAAATAATTTGGAAGGGCTTTCCATTGTTCGTTTGCTACTTTTGCATTTCCATGAGTTAATGACTTAGTCACGTCATAAGGATAAACTGCACCTGCATTGATCTTAGCTTCGCCTTTCACTAAAGATTGGATATAAGCTGAATAACTTTCGTATGCGTTTTTACCAAAAGCTTTTTGGTAACGTGCTGAAGCTACTGATGGCAATTTACCGAATTCGATAGAATCCCATTCTTTAGCACACATTTTAGTTTCAACTACATTAGTCAAATTAACTAAAGTTTTACGGTATTGTTTTGGAGATAAATTCATGAACTTACGTAACTTTTCAGCTACTGCACCTTTACGTGGCATCCACTTAGCGCATAAACCATTTTCAGCTTTAATAGCTGTATCGATTATAGCTAATGCATCATTTTCCATATAAGTTCCTATTAAGGATAACAAGTCATCAAAACGACCATACTCTGCAATCAAACCTAAATTTGGTTTTAAAGCTAAATCGTGAGTTTCAGCTAAGTAAACTAAAATGTCTTTGAAGACTTGACGCTCACCTGCGCCGCCTCTAACATCTCTTGCCCAAAAAAGTAATTTTATAGCACGCTTAGGATCTTCATTGAACGCTTTCGAAAAGGTTGCGATCAAACGTTGTTTGTCTTGGCCTCTCATGGCTCCAATATTAAAGAATAAGTCAACACATGCATTCAATGAAGTTGAATTTGTTGCCATTCCATTTTCTGTTACGATGTCTTCTTGTCTTAAAGCGTCTACTAAGTTCATTGTTTTTTGTTTTAGATGTTAGTTATATTAGAATAAATCTTAATGTTTCATTTTATTAAATAATAATTTCAAAGCCCCATTTCAACCACCAAAATTCAATATTATAAAATCCATATAAGAATTTATCATGAGTTACTCTGATAGTTGGTATTAAATAAATTTGACCAGATTGAGTCATGTGATCTATTTTTATCATTTTATTTTGTATTTCTTTTTGTATGAATTGACAGTAGATTCAGAGTAACCTACACAAATCTCATCAAGTTCCCATTCATTAGGGATTACTGGTTTCCTTTTGGTCGTTGACAGAATATCGTCCACGTTCGTGTTCTCCAGAATCATCAACTGGTGTTTCTTGCTTCTGCTCGATACTCGATAAACTATTATTATTCTTGGTTTCTCTGTCATGTCTGTAATCTACTGGGTCATCCCAATAACAAAATACGTAACTCATTATTTTTCTAACTCCTCTGTGATGATGCGTTTACCTCTTAAGATACGATTTTTGATAGTTTGCAAAGGCAAATCATATTTGTCTGCAATATCTTCATACTTCATATTGTTAAGTAAGCGATCAATTACAATCTCGCGATAAATTGGTTTCAAAGATTGAATAGCCTTTAAAGCTCCAGTGTATTGACTTTGTAATTCTTCATCTTCATCAATAAAGTCTTGTTCAGTTTTAGCTTCAGAATCTTCTATCAGTTGAGAAATATCTCCACCAATAAAACCTTCATCACCAACTTCAATACCGAATTCAGCTAATTTATTTAAAGATGTTTTCTTGTTACGTTCGTTAATGTAACCTAAACATTCATTAAATGCAATACGATATAACCAAGTTGTGATTTGATATTGTGGATCATATTGATCAATCTTAGTCCACATTTTAGTTAATGTGTTTCC
>ENA-OSIY01002049-OSIY01002049.1-marine-metagenome-genome-assembly--contig:-NODE-2049-length-10614-cov-5.623138_pt1 | contig 10614 bp, 15 predicted proteins | sample MGYA00237884_ERZ534233 | MGnify/ENA primary metagenome ERZ534233 (study PRJEB26412, sample SAMN06343840) | marine metagenome | isolation source: estuarine water | place: USA: Columbia River Estuary... | reverse complement strand
CACATTTCTTCCATATGATTTCTTGAAGCGTTATAGTTTCCATAATCACCCCAATAATCCAATAAGGATTCAAACGCTAATTTAAGTTTATTGTATTTCTCTTCCGATTCTCTTAACCCTAAGATATAAGAATCTGTCATTGCGTCAACAACAGATTCTTTATCTAAGAATGAATTATGTACGATTTTTGATTCGTAAATTTCATCTAACTTTGTTTTCATGGTTCTACCTCTTTTTGCCAAAATGGTTTACTGTATTGTGGTTTAACTAACTTCCATATAATATCGTCAACCTTTTCGTTATTATGGTCCCACATGGCAAACATAATTGCGTGTAGGGGTTCTTGTTGTTTCATTACAAATTCAGCAAATTCTTTTTTAGTTGGTTCGGGGTATACATCACCATATTTTCCATAACGAAATCCATCGTGAAGTTTACCGGCTCTTTCAGATATTTGAAAAAATCCATATCTTAAATCCCTAATGGTATTTTTAACCCATTTATCAAATTCATCAGGGACTTTATCCAATAATTCAGACATATCTTTACCATCTTTTAGGTATTCCCATATGTCAACATTTGAGAATCCAGTTAAAATTCTGTGAAGACGAACATATTCTTCTCCTTTTATTTTCATACGAAATCCGTTTCTAAAACGAATAACGTAACCTTCACGGTTTTGAGTTATTTGAGATTTAAGTATGTCGTAATTAGTCACATCATCGTATTTTTTAACGGTTGGTAAACCACTTACTTCATTGATAGATAACATTGAGGTATAATCCAATTCCTTACCTGAGACATTACTTATCATACATAACACAACCAATTCTTCATCATCACCATAATCACAAACAATACGATTTTCAGGGTAAATAATCTCTACAACAGTAGTATAACCTTTTGGTAAAACTTCAACATTGTATTTTTCATTTAATATCTTGGTTCCTCTGATTGATTGGTCAGAAATAAATGAACCTTTACTTGCCAAAATCCAATTCCCTCTAAACCAAAATAAAATTCCTAAAGAACCATCTAATTTTTCATATACTTCAAAAGTTTCTTCGGGGATGTCTTTAAAGGTTAATTCTTCGTAGTTGAAAAACTTATTAAATGATTTTGCAACCACATTACCTTCATTATCCAAGATAAGTCCTCGGCACATTTTGGTAATACTATCCCAGTTATTCTCGTACTGACATGTACGAGAATAATTGTATATTGAAATAGGAAGGGTTGGGTGGTCATTTTTAACCACCAACCCTCTTTCTATGTAATCATTTAATATGTTTATATCTGCGGTCATTTTTTATTGTTTTATTCCCAAGTTATCATGGGACATACTTTATTTTTTATTGAATATGACATTCCTTTAATCATTGTCCAAGTATCCGTTTCAAAAAACGAAATGATTCCCCATACTGTCAAAACTGTTGTGGTTAATGCACCAATTCCTGCAAAGATATAAATAACTCCCATTAAAAACCCTTTAGTTGAAAATAAATCATATAGACCAGCGGTAAGTATAATAATAAGACATCCACCCATAAGTCCAAAATAAAGATATTGAAACCCTTTTGTTATTTTTGAATCATTTCTTTGACACCATTTTACAAACTTAGTTGGTTCTTTATATGGTTTATATTTTGGTTCTTTTTTTACAACTTTTGCAATCTTTTTGGTTGGAGTAACTACAAAAGTTTTAAACCCTTTCCAAATTAAAATAACAGGTAGTAACAAAATTAGTGTTACTATTGTCCAAAAATATGGACATAAACTTTTAAATTCGTAAGTAGGATAATATCCTTTAACGAAATTATAATACTTTGAGTGCCAAGAACTTCTACTAAGATTTACTAACATATATTATTTTGTGATTAACATGTTAGTATTTGCTATTGGGAATCTTGCAACAGGAACCCTTTTTTCTTCTGTTGATGTATTATCTAATTGTAATACTTGGTAGAAACCATCTTCCACTTTTACGGTTGGTACATTTGTAAATTCATAAAGAATTTCTGAATCTTGTGCTTTATTTAAATAAAGTTTTGCGGTTTTTGCTAATGTGTTAAATACTAATGTTTGCATGTGTTTTTTGTTTTTGTTTTTATAGTTTAATTTCCATTCTTTTTCTCATTACATCTACCTTATCTTCAGGTACTCCATGTTTATTTACACCACCATGGCGATTTTCAGCAATAACGGTATAAACTTTATACCCGTATTTTTTTGCAATTGTCTGATAAAATTTCATTTCCCATTCTTGGGTAAATGTATTTGAGACTACAATAGTACGATAAAATAATGAGTTAAACAAACTTGGTCTCATTGATTTATGAACTTTCCTTTTACAAGACTCATGGGCGTCTCTTAAATGAGTAAAGTTGAATTCGTATTTACCATTTTTAACAAAATAATCGTCAGCTTCAAATATTTGCCACGATTTGGCAATTGATTCTGCAAAAGTAGATTTACCTGAACCAGGAACTCCTCTAACTATGTATAATTTTTTTTCCATTTTTTTCGTATTTTTTTCTTCCATTACATTTTGTTTCTTCTTTTGTATCCCATAACCCACCTCTTTTCTCAGAAGGAATCATATGACAATTGTGGGGTTTGTCGTATTTTATTGAATGTCCAATAATCATATCATTAAAATGATTCCTAACCACCCAAGGACATTCTTTACAGGATTTCTTACACATAATCTTAATATAAATCTTCTGAAAATAATCTTGTTGTTTCTTCTTTAATCTGACCAGACTCAAACGCTATTTTAGCTCCTTCCTCTCTACCAACAAATCTATTTGTGTTTGTTAAGAACCCTTGCTCGTATTCTCCAACACCGTCCTCAGCATTTGTCACACTTCGTAGTCCGGTTAAACTACCCATCGTCCACATACATTGTCCGTGTCTATGTCCCAACACTACCAATCCTCTATCACAATTTTTTGGTAGGACACCATCAATTACTTTTTTTAAAGGTATATCTTTATACCAAATCGCAGCACATAATATGTACTCTTTTTTACCTATAATTTCATTTAATTCAACTTCACTTATTTCTTGGCCCATTGATAAATGATATTTTACGATTTCTTCTTTTTTATTATCCATTGTCTTTATTTATTATTTCATCTGTGTGGTGGTCAAATAACATATCCGACACAATTTCACGTTTACTCATCATTCTTACAATATCGTCCATGTCATAAACACCAAAATTTGGATTACCATCAATTCCAACATCCATTTTTTTACCTTTCCCAAATCTAAGATTTGTTGGGAGGTGTACGTGTCCGTGAAGATGGGTGTGACCTTTATTTAAACCATCCCACGATGACATTGGATAGTGCATCAAAACAAAAGTCCCAAACTTATACATTAATTTTGTGTAGTGATTAACACTGGTAAACAATTCTTGACAATCCCCTCGGTTATTTTCAATGTGGTGGTCGTGATTACCTAATATAAGGTGTATCTCTTTACACACAATCCTATCTCTAAAAATTTTTACATTTTCAAACCCGCCAAAACTCCAATCACCCAAGTGAATCAAAACATCATCTTGACCAACAACACTATTAATATTGTTTACAATAGATTCGTTCATTTGTTCAATAGTTTTAAAATCTCTGGTTTGGGATATTGGAATATTTCCATCAGGTAATCTCCATGCGGTTACACCACGACATATATTTTTATGTCCGTAGTGTGTGTCGGAGATTATCCATACCTTTTTATCTTTATCAATTTTAATCATATTGCAAATCTAATTCTTTTTTTCCAAACCAAAAAGGTTTTTCTCTGTTCTTCCAAGATGCCAAATCAATTTTAGCCCCCATATAATAATTTCTATAAGATTCTACAACAGAATCTACCTTAAACTCATTCGGCATTGCCATAGCTGGAGTAGTAAAACCAATGTCCGGGATGTTTGGTTTATTTACGATACACCATTCAATAACCTCAATTGATTTATGTTTTTTACCGTATCTGTGAGTATATTCTTTACCCAATTCCAACCCCAACTCACATAAGTACAAATAATTTGATAAACTTTGGCGAGTCCATACCGCACAAGGGTGATTCTTATGTGACAACTTGTAGGGTACTTGAGGGGTAACTTGAGGGGTTAAATGATGAACTCCGCACAATAACTGAGCGGTTTCAAGTATCATTTTTACAACATGTTTATCCACATGGTATTTTGCAGACAATGTTGGATTTTCGTCTAAAAAAAATATATTCATAGTTTGTCAAATTAGAATTTTGACAAAGATAATAAATTATTCTGAAATTGTTATTAAAAAAACAGGATTTTGTTCTCCAGCGTATAAACCTTTAATGTTATAGTCGTAAAACTCTTCAGCTTCACCCATAGTCATAAGGTCTCGTTCTTGTAGGATGCTAATAATTTTACTTTGGGAGTAAAGTATACGAGGACCGTGGAAATCCTCAACAATACCAACAATAGCTTCATCAAGGCCGTCTAACATAACGGCACCTTCACAGTAAGATTCTATATCGTAATTGTTGATTATCATAGTAGTAAAATTAAAAAAACAAGTGTATTCAGAATTTAGGCGATAGGTAAATTACCAAGATACTATCAGATGAATTGTTGAACATCACTTGTTTTAACAAAGATAAATAACCTATTTTGGTATGTCAAATGAAAATTCAAAAATAAAAACTATTTATATTAAAATAATAGTTATGAGAGGATATTTTGGATTAGGTCAATTATCAGCAGCTGAGAAGTCAGATATTTTAGACCAACATAAAAGTGTTTACAATGGTTATCAAACCATGCAACCACAAGTGTCAAACACACAACCATTAACTGTGTACGATTTTGCTGGTGATAAAGAAGGCTTAGTTGTTAATAACAAAGGTGAAGTTAAAAAATATACAAACATGGGAATCAACGAACAAGTTGAAACTAATGAAGTTTGTGATGAATGTGGTGCAATGCAAATGAGCGAAGGAGAATGTATGGAATGTGGTTATAGTGGTGGTGAAATGGGAGAAGGAAAAAAATTTCCTGATTTAACTGGTGATGGTAAAGTAACTTATGCCGATATTCTAAAAGGTAGAGGAGTAAAACCTAAAGGTTCAAAAACCGACAAAGCAATTAAAAAAGTAAATAAAGTTTCTGCAAGACATGGAATGGAAGAAGAAACAGGTCATTTAGACGATATCTATAAAGTTAGAGATTTAAACTTAAAACATGGAGATTTTGACTATGTTGAAGGTGGTGGAAATGACTACGGTACTTTTGAAGGAATGCACAAAAATCTTTATAAAGAAGATGAATCAGATGAATTTGTAAATTACGATGATAATTTTGAAGACCCTGATAATGAAAATGATGGATTTGAAGATTTAGAGGCAGGAGAGGAACTTGGAGAACAAGGTGGAAATGTTGATGATATGGATACTGATTCCGTAGAACCTGCTTACGATTTTGAATCAGAAGGACCTGGAGGTGTTTATCCTGTAAAGGAATATGAAACTATGGAATCTGCATGGGCTAATGAAGAATTAGACGAAGTTGATATTTCAGGTTCACAAGGAATTTATGGAGCTATGGACCCAGCATATGATTTTGATAGTGAAGGACCTGGTAAAGGTGGACCATATCAAGAGTTTTCATATGGAACGGTACATAATGACACAGACAATGGAGATATGGATAGTGGTGAAGAACTATATCCAAGTTTTTCTTCAGATGGACAATTTACGGGAATGTCAAAACCTAATGGAGATATGGATAGTGGTGAAGAAGATGAATGGCAAGAAATTGAAGAAGAAATTTGGGAAGAAATTGACGATGATTTACAAGAAGATTTCAAAACTCAAAAAAACAAAATCATGGAAATGTTTAACAGATTTAACAAATACAATTAATATTAAACCCCTCTAATCGGAGGGGTTTTTTATTATAAAAAAAAAATATTTTAAGAAATAAAATGACTTTTACTATGTTTAAATATATTTCTTTATAAATTAACATATTATGGAAATTAATGAAATTATATCATACTTCTTAAATCCTGATACAAATGTTTTAGATGTTTCGTTTAGAACAATTGAAGATAGTGAAGAAGTTTTAAGAACTGACAGTATAGATTATACTCATGTTGAAGATTATGGGTTTGACCTTGTGTCAGAATCATTTGATTTTTTTGGTGAAGAATTTGAAGATGATGAAATTTTTGAAGAAGATAAAATTGAATTGGATGAAGAAGAATTAATAATATTTTTAAATGAATATTACACTGTTAATCCTAAAGCATTACCAAAGAGTGAGTTCTATTAAGGACCCACTCTTGTTAATGATAATGTCATAACTTGTTTCTGGCCAAATTTCCCATTAAACCATGCACCTGAACTCTTCAACTGTAGGGTCTCAAACCCATCATCTTCAATCAAAAAGGTAACTAATCTTGAAGAACCATCATCGGTAACATAATTAAATTGCATATAACCATTATTATATGCGTTTCCCCCAAAAGTATTATAAAATATTTCATTAGGTGATGTACCATATCTCCAAATGTCTTGTCCTGCAGGAGTTACTCCTAATAATTTCATTCTTACCGTTGAATAATCTAAATGAATATAAAAATGATTTATAGAAATATTATCAAATGGTTTTGGTAATAGATTATTATTATAAGTTGTTCCTACAAGATATAATGAATCTCTAGTTTGGTTTTGGTCAACATTAGTGATGTCTAATTTAGAAACGACATATTTTCCACTTAAAGTAAGTGTGGGTTTTTCTGTGACGTATTGTTCACAAGATACAAAAAATAAAACAATAAATAATAATTTGCTTCTCATAATTTTAATTTTAAATTTCTCCAAATATAATAATTTTCTAATTGAATATTTTTAGAGCTATTAAATATTGATTTTCAATTATTTATTGTATTAACTTAAATTTTATTCAACGTTTTATTAACTTCATATCATTCTAAAGAGGTTTGCTTTTCATCAAAAATAACGGTATAAAAAAAGTTGAGCACGGTGCTTTGCTCAACTTTTTGCTCAACTTTTTAATAAGAAACCCTTGTAAATACTGATACTTACAAGGGTTTTAATGTGGTCCCACTTGTACTACATATTAAGTAATTCAATGAAATTTAACGAATTTAAAAGTAAATTAAAAATCCGTAAACCATTATATATAAAGCCTATTGAATGAATTATTTGATATCATTTGGTTTTATATAATAACTTTTTATCGTACATTTGCCGTACAAATTAATATAAATGTATGGCAACTATAAACTTTTTATATCGTTCAAATAAGCCTGAAGCAAAATTGATTTTAAGATTGTTATTCAGACATGAAGGAATTGATTACGTAATTGCTGGAAATACTAAAATTTCAGTTTCAAAAGAATATTGGAGCAAATACCACAAAGCTCAAAGAATTTCAGATTTAGACATTTTAAATACTAGAACTGAAATAAATAATAAAATAAATAAAATTTCAAATTACATATTAAAAGAGTTTGAAAATTGCAATCCCAAACACATAGATAAAGAATGGCTTAAATTAACTATTGATAGCTATTACAACCCAAATAATGAAAAAAGCGGACTACCAAATGAATTATATAAATACTTTGAACATTATTTCAATACAAATAAGGAATTGAAAATAGGTAGTATAAAAAAACTCAAAGTAATAGCTAACTATATTAAAAGATATGAAGAAGGATTGAAGGATCCATTATTGATTAAAAATATTGATTTGAAATTCAAATTGAATTTTGAAAATTACATGACTTCAAATAATTACGATGCCAATACTATTTCAGTTGCTTTTAAAAATATAAGAACTATTTGCAACGATGCTAGAAAAAATGGATTAGAAACTAGTTACCAACTTAGCGATGTAAAATCAAAATATACCGCTCCAGATGATATTTATTTGACTGAAGATGAAATTACTAAAATTAAAGAACTGAAATTAAGCGGAACTCTAGAAAATGTTAGGGATTGGCTTTTAATAGCTTGTTATAGTGCACAAAGAATTTCAGATTTTATGAGATTTAATACTGATATGATTACAAAAGATGAAGAAACTTATCTTTTAGAATTTAGTCAAGAAAAAACCAAAACTAACATGGTTATTCCTTTGAGTCCTGAATTTATAGAAGTATTAAATAAAAGGAATTTTCAATTTCCAAAATCAATGCCTCACCAAATTTTTAATAAACTAGTCAAAAATATTTGTTTTGAGGCTGGTATAGTTGAAATAGTAGAAGGAAGCAAAAAAATAGATAATAGGCAAGTTAAAGGAATGTATCCAAAATACGAATTAGTTTCGGCACATATTGGAAGGCGAACTTTTGCAACTTTATTTTGGAATAAATATTCAATTTCTGAATTAAAATATATTACGGGACATAGTACTGAAAAAAGTTTTAGTGTATATATGAAAAAAGGAAATAGGGAAATTGCCTTAGCAATAGCTAAAAAGTACTATAATGTAAAAAAATAAATGTTATTTATTTGGCTTGCATTTGCTACATTTCCTACATTTTTTAAAATTTTAAAAATAACTTAAATACTGAAATATATTGAAAATCAAGTGATTAAAAAAAATTATTAACAACGAAGTTTAAAAGTTGATAACTTCCTACTTCGGAAAGCGGAACAAAACACAAATTTCTAGTTATATTAATGGAAGGAAGAAGGTAAAAAAAATCCTTCACTCCCAAAATTGAAAATGAAGGTTTTTTGAAATTTTGAAAGTACCAAAACTTACAAAGAATAAAATTTGAGCGTCTTATTCTTTGCAAATGTAACAAAATATATTTGCATGGTACTTTTAAAAATTCATTGATTTAATTTTTGATTATTTTATTAATCGTTAAATTCTTTCAAATGAAATTATTAACTACTAGCGAAGTAGCCACAATCTTAGGGCAAACTTCTAGAAACGTACTTAATTTAATTAAGGACAAAAAAATTACTCCAGCCATTACTTTGGCAAATGGTCACTATCTTTTTAATGAAAGCGATGTGTTATTGTTTAATTCAAAAAAAATGAATTATGCAAAATAGTACTACATTATTTCAAAGTAGCCCTGAGATGCTTGTGGATTTGCTTATGATAGCAATTAGAGAGGAACTTAAACAATTTAAAGTCGAAGCTCCAGAGCAAGCCGATGAGCTCCTAACTAAAAAGCAAGTTTGTCAATATTTAAATGTTACTCCTACAACTATTTGGCGTTGGCAAAAGCAAGGTAAAATCGAAACTTATGGAATTGGTAAAATCCGATATTATAAAAAAGCTGAGATCACTAATTTATTAACCAAACTAAAAAAATAATTGTATGAATACTACAGAAACTAATTTAGTAGGGCAAAAATTACTAAGTTTTGGCTATTCTATTGTACCATTACAAGCAGATAAAAGCCCAATAGTAGCTATAAAAACTTGGAAGCCACTACAAGCAACACCCCCGACACAAGTACAAGTACTTGACTATACAAATAGTAAAGGATTTAAGTATTTCGGGCTTATAACGGGCTATAATGATTTTGAAGCAGTTGATATAGATTTAAAGATATTTGACGAGCAAAGCGAACGTGATGCGTTTTGGAATAACTATCTTCAAGAGCTTCAAGATAATATTGATGATTTTGATAATAAATTTACAATAGCTAAAACTATAAATAATGGTTATCATATTTTATATAAATGTAAAACTATACAAGGCAGCCAAAAATTAGCAAAATTAAAAGGGTATAATGAATACGTATTCGAAACTCGTGGCCGTTTTGGTTATGTGGTTTTATATCCTGAAAATAATTACTATAATATAAAAGAGATTAGCGAACAAGATCGAGAAATTTTATTTGCTATTTCTAAAAGCTATAATTATTCAGAAACTATTGAAAATCCAGCTATAAAAAAGCTAACAAATTTTACTAGTAGTGGTTTAAAACCCTGGGACGACTACAACCAAAAAACTTCAATTTTTGATATAATTGGTGATGAATTTACAATAGTAAAACAATCTAGTAATAAAACAACTATTAAGCGAATAGGAGCTGAATCTAAAAGCAGTGGTTACGTTTATTCTGATACTGGTTTCTTATATCTTTTTAGTACTGGGACTCGTTACGATAGCCAAAAATTAATAACTCCCTTCGAAGCTTATGCTGTAAAAAATCATAATAGCAATTTTAGTGAAGCTGGATCTGAAATTTATAAATTGGGATTTGGAGATCGTTTTGAAAATGTAAATAATATCTTAAATACTACAAACGATGCTGTAATAGAAAATCACTTTCCTATTGATGTATTCCCTACTTTATTTAGAGATTTAGCACTTGATTTAAATGAATCATTAAACTTTCCTATTGATTATACAGCAACGGCAATACTAACAGCTATTGCCACTACTATTGGTACAAGCGCAAAGATTAAAGTTAAAACTGGTTGGTATGAATTCCCTTCAATCTTTGCATGTCTAATTGGGAATGCTGGATCAAATAAAACACACCCGATAAATACAATTTTTGAACAAATAAAAGATTTAGATAAAAAAAATCATGATAGTTTTAGTTTACAATTTAATG
>ENA-OSIY01002048-OSIY01002048.1-marine-metagenome-genome-assembly--contig:-NODE-2048-length-10614-cov-6.237259_pt1 | contig 10614 bp, 9 predicted proteins | sample MGYA00237884_ERZ534233 | MGnify/ENA primary metagenome ERZ534233 (study PRJEB26412, sample SAMN06343840) | marine metagenome | isolation source: estuarine water | place: USA: Columbia River Estuary... | reverse complement strand
TGAAAGAGAAGGTCTTACCTTTAGTAATTATGATTTATTGAACATTGATACCGAAGGTGCTGAATTACAAGTACTTGAAGGTATTGGTGAAGGAATTAAAAATTTCACTTATATCATTATTGAAGTGTCGGATTTAGGTTCGGACTTTGATAAACAAGTAAATGAGTTTATCTCATCTAAAGGATTTGTCCACGTTAAAGATAGTACAAGTCATATGAGCTCTGTTACTGGTAAGATGTTCTGTGATAAATTGTATAAAAAAATATAATGAAGAAGTCAGTAATCTTAACATCAAGAAACGATAACTATGGAGGTAATCTACACAAGAGAACAACCATGGCTCTAAAATCGTTAATTGAAAATCATGATGAGGTTATCTTTGTTGATTGGAAGACAGTTAATGGTGAAGGAGTAATTTCTAACATTAAACATGATTTACCACGAACAGGTAAATTAAAATACATACAGGTACCAAAAGAGTTTTTAAAAGAAAAATACCCTCACATTGCAGACTATACTATAATAGAATCTATCGGTAGAAATATTGGTATTAGACGAGCAACAAACGACTATATTATATCGACTAACATCGATATTGTAACAACACCTCTCGACGATTTAATCTTAAAAGAAAACGTATTTTATACAGTACCAAGAAGAGACGTTGATGAGTCTTTTCATTTATCCTTTAACGACTACGAAAGTTTATATAAGTCTTTATGGGACAATCGTGATGGTTACAGTGCCAAAGAAAGATTTGAAACCGATAACGATAAGTGGTCACTAATAAATTGTTGTGGGGATTATCAGATTGGACACAAAAATGTTTGGTATCAAATGAAAGGGTTTGAAGAATCTGTTTTATTTGGTTGTGGTATTGACACAAACGTAATGAAGAAAGCATCCATGTATTCTGATATCCAAGTGTTAGACCATTATGTTTTTCATTTGAATCACGGTAAACTTGGTAACAGAGATGAAGACGAATCTGTCCCACCAATGTCCGACCAAAATGAAATCATACGAGATTTTATAGAAACAACCAATTCAGAGAATTGGGGAATGTATAATGAAGACTTACCAACAGAAATAATATGAGTGAACCAAAATCAATAATAATTGTCGGTGGCTCGGCAGGTGCAAAAATTGCAACAAACATTTTTAAGATAACTCACCCTCGACACGTACTGTATTATGTAGAATGTTATGCCGACGAAATTCAAACTAATCGTTTATACCCTACCGTTGAAAAATCGTTAGAGCATCTTAAGTCTCCAAACGTAGAATATTTTATCGCAACAGGTGATAACTTATTAAGAAAAACACACTATGAGTTAATTAAACATCACACAAAGAAAGAACCGATAAACTGTATTCATCCGACAGCAGTTGTTGAATCCAAAAGATTTGGACATGGTAATTTGGTTTGTCCTAATGCGGTTGTCCACATTGACTCTTATGTTGGAGATTGTACAATTATCAATACTGGTTCTGTTGTTGAACACGATTGTTATATAGGAGATTATTCTCAAATATCACCAAACACAACTCTATGTGGTTATGTCCATATTGGTGAAAATTGTTTCATAAGTGCTGGTAGTACATTAATACCTAAAGTTAAAGTTGGTGATAACTCGGTTATTGCTGCGGGTTCGGTTGTTATTGACGACGTTCCTCCAAATGTTATGGTGGCAGGAGTACCATCAAAAATTAAAAAAGTTTATAAATTATGAGAAAATTAAACATTCCAATTTTTAGATTAAAGTTTGACTTCAAATCGAAAATAAAATTTTTAAGAGGTGCTTGGGACATATTGTCTTCTGATAGGCCATTAGGAGAATCAAAGTATGTAAAAGAGTTTGAGGATAAATTCGCAAAAATGAGTGATGCAAAATATGCGTTAGCATGTTCAAATGGTACAACAGCTATTGAGTTGGCGTTGAAAGCCCTCGGTGTTTATAACAAGAAAGTTTTAATTCCTTCAAATACATTTTTTGCGACTAGTGTCGCAGTAACAAACGCTGGAGGTATTATTGAATTATTAGATATGGAACCAGAATCGTTTTCAATTTGTTTGAAAGATTTAGAGTCCAAAATAACATCAGAAACAGGTGCGGTTATTATTGTTCATATTGGTGGTATCATTTCACATGATATTAGTAAGATTGTTGAATTATGTAAAAAACATAATGTTCCATTAGTTGAAGACGCCGCTCATGCCCACTTTTCTTTAAAAGGCACCCAACGAGCGGGAGTTATTGGTGATGTAGGTACTTTTTCATTCTTTCCTACAAAAGTTATGACAACAGGTGAAGGGGGTATTATTACCACAAACAACAAAGAACTTTATGAAAAAATGAAATCATTAAAGAACTTTGGGAGACACCTTGAAGATGCTGGTGTTATTATCGCACCAAATGGAAACAATTTTAAGATTAACGAATTTACAGGACTATTAGGTAGTATTGAATGTGATAGAGTTTATTCTAGGATTCAAATAAGAACTGATTTATTAGAGAGATATCGAAAAAATTTAGAAAAAACAAGATATAAAGTTATTAGACAAAAAGGAAGTAGAGGTGTATGTGCAAACTATAAAGCGATTGTAATTACCCCTATGGACGGTTTATGGTTAAAAAAATATTGTAAAGAAAGAGGTATTTCGTTAACGGGTGAGGTCTATAGAATACCTGTTCACGAACAACCTTTATATAAAGAGCAATTTTCCTCTGTAAATTTACCAAATACTGATTATTATTCTAAACATCACGTATGCCCTCCTCTATACCCTGAGTTATCAATAAATGAGGTCGATTACATTTGTGATGTTTTAAAACAAGCTTTAATCGATTATGAAGAACAGAGTAGCAAAACTAACTCAGATAAGAAAGATTGAGATTTTTGAGGAGGAGATTCCAAAATTAAAAGAAGGTCAAATACTTGTCGCAATGAAATCTGTCGGAATTTGTGGTTCCGATATGCATTACTTTAAAGAAGGAGGATTAGGTTCCTTCAAAAACCCACTACCAATGTACATGGGTCACGAGCCTGCAGGGGTCGTAGTTGACTCTAACGGGTCTAAATTATTCAAAGATGGTGATAGAGTCGCAGTTGAACCTGGGATGCCGTGCATCTCCTCTTATTGGTCTTTAAAAGGTAAACATAACTTATGTGATAAAGGAACTTTTATGGGGGCAAACGCACAAGGTGCATTTGCAGACTACGTTGTGGTTGAAGAATTACAATTAGTTAAAATTCCAGATTCAATGTCATTCAACTTGGCAAGTTTACTTGAACCACTTGGGGTTTGTCTTCACACCGCAAATTTACTTGAACCAAAATTTACTGAATCAGCTACCATTTTTGGTGCGGGTCCTATTGGTTTATGTATGTTTTCTATTTTAAAGAAGGCGGGTGTTAAGGATATTTTCATGATAGACAAACTACCATACAGAGCTAAGTTCGCTAAAGACTTTGGAGCTTCCCAATCATTTTTACTTGCCGACGATTATGCGAAGAAAATCAAAGAATTAACAGGAGGAATGGGAACTACCATGGCTATTGACACAGGAGGTACAACAGAATCGATTGATGGTTGTATTAATGTTGCTGCAGTTAATGGTAAAGTTGCGTTAATTGGAATCCCTGAAGCGGATTTTGTAACATACAATCCTCACAGAATGAGAACCAAAGAATTAACAATTAAAAACGTAAGAAGGTCAAATCAAACTTTGGACGACTGTGTTAAAAATTACACAGGAGATGATGAGATTGAAGGTATTATTTCTCACGAATTTGATTTCAACGATATTCAACAAGCTTTTGATACTGTTGCTGATTATAAAGACCAAATCTTAAAATGTATGATAAAAAATAATTAACTATGAGTAAAATACAAATTTTAGATGGTTTTAAATACAACACCGAAAAAAGAAACGATGAAATTTTTAACACTATAAAATGGAATAGTAATATTTTTGATAAAATATATGTTCTATGTGAAAACTCGGATTATTATAAACATTATCAAACGCTCCAATCAAACGTAATTGAAGTTATTAATTTAAATAGGGATGGATTTGTTTCTATGCAAGAAATGGTTGAATTTGTAAATGACAAATCTAAACATGATGACATTAAATTTTTATCAAATTTAGATTCTATTTTTACTTCACAAATTATTCTCCTCCTTACCCTCAAACCACATCCTGTTCTTCACAGGGGCAAGTAAGCGCTCGATTTTCTCCAGCAGTTCTTCCGGTATTTTAAAATCCAAAGCAGCTACATTCTGCTTGACAACCTCGAGTTCGCACATCCCAATAAGGGTAGTAGCGATATCGGGATGATTCATGGCATAGCGCAAAGCCACATCACTCAACCGCACCCCATAGCTATTACATAGGTTCAACAGAATCGGCTGCATTGCTTTGACCTCGGGAGGGGAGCGGTGCCATGGGGGCAAGGTTCCATCTGAAAGTATCCGCTGCAATAACGGTGCAGCATTCATCAAACCAAAACCCATTTCTCGTGATAGAGGTACTAGTTCATCGTTTATTTCGTCTTCGAGCAGGTTGTAGTGTGCCCAAGAAAGAACGGTATCAGGATTCGTTTCTCTGGCAATATGCGCTAAGTAGCGGACGGGTAAACCAGTAATTCCCCAAAATCTAACCTTGCCAGATGCTACCAACTCCAGCATGGCAGGAACTGCTTCTTCGAGGATGATGTGTTTGTCTACAAACTCAATATCGTGCAATTGAAAAAGATCGAGGTAATCCGTTTTTAATCGGGCTAGGGATTCGTCAATGCTTTGGATGATCCTATTTCTAGAAAAATCAAAATGCTGCAAATCGTAGCGACCACACTTGCTTGCGAGAATGATATCTTTCCGTGATCCTTCAAGTGCTTTCCCAAGCCGAGTTTCAGCCAATGTCAGCCCATAGAATGGGGACACATCAAAAAAATTAACCCCATGATCTAAGGCATAGTGGACAGCGGAAATCCCTTCCTTTTCATCTACCGGGTCAAAAACATTCCCCAGTGGAGAAGCTCCAAATCCTAAGATGGAAACCTCTAAACCAGTTTTTCCTAAGGTTCGGTAGTGCATCGATTTTGGGTAGTTTAATTCATTGCAATTCTTAGCTACACAAAATAGCAGATTATTCCTTGTCAATGAAATCGTCTTTTATGAAGCCTCCGATTGCTGTTTAAGAATTCCATTTTAAGCTATCTATTTTTCTAAACCTGTATACCCGCTCTTTAACCAGTAGCCAAAGGAAGAAGGATTGAAGTTCAAAAAAATGTGCGGTGATTGGCGGACAGGGAGCTGTCGAAGATTATCCGCCCTTACCAACGATCGCTTTTGATCAATAGGCTGAATTGCGGATAATCCTATTTTAAAAAACTGCCCTTAAAAAAGCAGGCAACTGAACTTTAATCATGTTCTTAATTTTCTTCCCACCCAAGTCAAGCCAAATCCCAGAAAAAATATCGTCACCGTCCCAATCACAATGGTCATATTCGTGTGAAGGGGATTGGATAGCGTTTGTGGTAATCCATTTCGAATAAGAATAGTCGATAAACTCATCCAACATATCACCAACACTCCGAAAAATACAGCAAAAATAGCTTGAGGATTTTTGGCTTTTGACACTAATCCCAAAAGAAAAAGGCCCAAAATTCCACCACTAAATATCGAGGATAGGGCCCACCACCCCTCTAAAGTATTACTGACTCCATTAAATGCCAGGCCCACCAAAATGCTGAGTAGGCCCATCACAAGTGAGGAAATTCTCAATACCCGGAGCGACAACTTTTCCGATGGATTTGGGTGTATGTATTTACTAAAATGATCGGAAAGGATCACCGTTGCTGAGCTGTTGATACTTGTGGACACGGTACTCATTCCAGCAGCAAATATCGAGGCTATCAGGAGGCCCGTCATTCCAACCGGGAGTTGGTTTACAATGAAATAGGGAAATACTTTATCTCCTACTATTCCCTCGGGAAGCAAATTAGGAAACGACTCATAGTACGCGAATAATGCTGTGCCTATAAAAAAGAAAACGAAGGAAACGGGAACATAAAGTAGGCTTCCCAACCAAGTTGCTTTCTTAGCTTCCTCCTCATTTTTGGCTGTCAAGTAGCGTTGTACATAACTTTGGTCAATCCCAAAATTTTGAAGATTAATAAATAAGCCATAGACCAAAATCATCCAAAAGGTAGAAGTAGTAAAATCTAGCTTAAAACTACCCAAGCTAAATTTATCTGCATCCGCTGCAATCCTAAATACGGCTTCTGGTCCATCAGGAATTGTAAAGAAGATTACTCCTAGGCAAGCTAAAGCACCAAAGATTAAAAGGATTCCCTGTACGGCATCGGTCCAAATAACTGCCTCTATTCCTCCCCACATCGCATAAATTACTACGCTAAACCCGATCAATACAATGATGCTGGGAATACTCCATCCTAGTAAGGCATTCATTGGCAAAGCAAGTAAATACATAATTGCTCCCATACGGGCAAGCTGAGTCAGGAGATAACAACAAGAAGTATAGATTCGCGCCCAAGCTCCAAACCGCTGCTCAAGGTAGAAATAGGCGGATTCGCATTGTAGTTTTCGGTAAAGAGGGACAAAATATTTTACTGCAATCCACGCTGCCAAAGGAATTGAGAAGCTGAAAACAAATCCGTTCCAATTAGTTGAAAAGGCATTTCCTGGCAAAGCCAGAAAACTGATGCTACTCACATAGGTAGCGAAGATCGACATTCCGATGGCCCAAGTAGGAAGCCTACCTCCTCCGGTCGTGAAATCCTGTGCTGTCCTCTTTCTGAATGAAAAAGAAATTCCAAACCCAACAATTGCCAGCATGTAAATTAGAAAAATAGCGAGGTCTAGAATCTGCATTTTGAGATAGGGCTTTTGTGAGGTGAGGAGCTAGGAAGACAAACTCTTATTTTTAGTTATTGCCCCATTAGCGTTTTAGGGAGAAAATAAAAGATCTACCTGCCTAGTTTTCAAGGTAACTTATTTTTTTCAGTTAAAAGATTGTCGAACTCTTTCTTTTACCAGTAAAAATTTAGAAGAAAGTATTGATTTTTCCGACTGTGTATAGGAGAAAAGTGGGAGAGCAAAGTTGTCTTCACATAGCCCTTCAAAAGACATCGCTGCCTTCAGTCCTTTGAGGTAACTTGACTGATAGGTTCCGTTTTGGTACAGATTACTGCATAGGAAAAGAATGGTTTCCTGGAATTTTTTGACAGCATCGTATTCCTTTTTTTCGAAAGCTTCATACAGTGCTACATACAGTTTAGGAAAAAGATTAGCTCCTCCTGTTACTCCTCCATCCCCACCTATTTTAAGCGTTTCTGCTAATAGCTCCTCGGGGCCAACAAAGATTTTAAATTCTGGCTGTTGCTTAAACGCATCACAAAGAGCCTGAAAGTTTTCTATTTTTCCAGAACTGTCCTTGATTCCAATAATATTGGGGTGTTTGGAAAGTTTGACAGCCGTTTCCACCTCAATACTGATTTTGGCATGCGAGGGCATATCGTATAGAAAAAGTGGTAATTCTACAACATCAGCTAATTTTTGATAGTAGTGGAATAACTCTGCCTGTCCAATATTCATGTAAAATGGTGGGGCTGCAACTACCGCTTTTGCTCCAGATTTATGTGCGATTGCAGCCAAATCTACGCTTTCTGTAAAAGAACAGTCCGTCACCCCTACTAAAATCGGAACCCTACCTTTAACCTGCTGGCAGGTTATCTGAATCAGGTCGCTTTTCACGGCTGAACTCAATCCCGCAAATTCTCCTGTAGTGCCTAGGATAAAAATACCATGAACACCTCCATCAATCAAGTGCTCGATTAGTCTTTCGGTATGAGCTATGTCAAGAGAAAAATCAGGCCTTAGGGGGGTAATCATAGGAGGGATAATTCCCCGAAATGGTGTCGACTGAGTCATGAGTTTAAAGTTTTAAAAATATCAAAGGCGTAAATGCATGTATTTAATCTTTTCTCTATTGTAAGTATAGCTCAGGTGAATCGTACTGTCTTTGGCTTGAATGATGGCAGGATAGCTAAATTCTCCTGATTTTTCATCCTCTAAAATGAGTAGTTCTTCCCAGCTAATGCCATTACTGGAGCCTAAAAGAACTAATTTGTTTCTTCCTTTTTTCAGCGGGTTTACAACTAATAAATGGTATCCATTGAAAAGTGTCACTCCATCGATTCCAGAGTTATTATTTTCCAAGTTTGTGGCTTCTAATGGCGTCCATGATTTGCCCTCATCTGAGGACCAAGCCTGTGCCACTACTCCTTCCTGTGTACGGCAAAGTAATTGGATCTTTCCTTCTGAATGAAAAAGAATAGTGGGCTGAATAGCATTAAATGGCCCTTTTAAGTCTACTTTTTCCCAGTTAGTAAGGTCTGGATTGGATATTTCAACATGTGAAGTCCAATTATTATTGATTTCAAAACTGCTGGGATGGAGAAGTTTTCCGCTGGGAAGTTCGACCGATTTGTTTTTAACTGGCCCAAGAAATCCTGGCGGTAGTTGAGTTTCCTTAGACCAAGTTTTCCCATCATCCCCAGAAACCTTGTAGTGCCCCCACCATTCTCTAGGGTTAGGGCCTTCTTTGTAGAAAAGAACAATTTTCCCATCCTTTTTCCGATGGAGAACTGGGTTCCAAGTAGGATTTCTGAATACCTTATTTTCTATTCCATCGGCTACTATTGCCGGGATAGACCAACCTCCATTTTTTCTGTACGAAGCGTAAATACTTACATCTGGATGACGCTCATAGGTGCCTCCAAACCATGCTGCTAAGATGCCATCTGAAGTTTCTACAAGGGTAGAAGCGTGGCATGAAGGAAAGGGGGCAGTTTCATAGATGAACCCTGAAAAGAGAATTTTTGGAGTGATTTCTTTAGTGTTAGAAAAAGAAAAAAAGCCTAAAAGGCTTAAAAAAGAAATATAAGACAGCATAAATCATTTGGCTTAAGGTAAAAACTGTTCCCTCAATTTAACAAAAACCACCGATTTTTTAAATTATTTTTCAAAACGAAAGTAGGTTTAATAAACTACCTACTAGCATATTTAGACCCAAGTCAAAGAAACCCTTGAATTCCCAATCAAGATGCTTTAATGTGTTAGAATAGTCTATAACGCGAATTAAAAAAGGAAGAGGCACTCATGAATTATTTGAATAAACCCCAACCTAATAGTTATACTTTGTATACTCAAATTTGACTTCTTTCAATTAACTTGATGGCCAAATCCAATTTTAAACGTCAAACTATATAGTACCCCAAATTGAATTAAATCCATTTTTCTATGAAAAAAATAATTCATCCAGCCTTACTTCTTGCCTTAGGAGCAACCGTAAGCATGGCCGCTTGGTTGCCTAAAAATTCGGAATCACTATTCCCTAGCCTATTTTCCGAACCCATCCAATCCGATAGCGTCAAATCTGACTCACTCAAAAGCTATCCCAAATTCAAGGACCTTCCCCTCAAGCCTGAGCGTGAGGTAAATTTCACCACTGCCGAAGGTACCTGGATGAGTTTGGACATCAGCCCAGATGGAAAAACCATCGCCTTTGACCTTATGGGGGATATCTATACCATGCCACTAGAGGGGGGCAAAGCCACTCCATTCACTTCAGGCATGGCCTACGAAACCCATCCTCGTTATTCTCCTGACGGAAACAAACTCCTATTTACTTCCGACCGCGCAGGAAATGACAACCTTTGGTACATAGACCTAGTCAAAAAAGACACGGTGCAGGTGACCAAGGACAAAAGTGGAGATGTGCCAGGAGCACATTGGACTCCAGACGGTGACTATATCGTGGTATCCAAGGGTAAAAGAGTACCCAAATTGTGGATGTACCATGTAGATGGAGGCGGAGGCATACAGCTCAACGATGCCCCAGCAACCATGAAAACCATCGATCCTTTTGTAAGCCCAGATGGCAAAAAGGTGTACTTCTCTTGGAGAACGGGTGCGTGGAACTACAATGCCCTCCTTCCCCAGTACCAAGTAGGGTACTACGATTTTGACAAAGGAAAAATCACCAGCATCACTTCCCGCTACGGCTCTGCTTTCACCCCTACCTTGAGTAAGGATGGCAACTGGATGGTGTATGGCACTAGATGGCAGGATAAGACCGGTTTGGTCATCCGCAACCTAAAAAATGGTGATGAAAAATGGCTGGCCTACCCCGTACAGCGTGACGAGCAGGAGTCCATTGCCCCTCAAGGCGTGCTTCCTGCGATGGCCTTTACGCCAGACAGCAAGTTTGTAGTCGCTTCCTATGGAGGAAAAATCTGGAAGATGCCTGTAGATGGCACTGCCGCCACAGAGATCCCTTTCCAAGCAGATGTCAATGTAGCCATGGGCCCGCGTTTGTACTTCAACTATGCCATCAAAGACAGCACGCATAAGCTAGCTACCCAGATCAGAGATGCTGTGCCTTCTCCAGATGGGAAGAAACTTGCCTTTACTGTGCTCAACCGACTTTATGTAATGGATTACCCCAACGGTGCTCCAAAAAGAGTAACCAAAAATGCTGTCTCTTATACACATCTCCGAGCCCACGAGACAGGCAGAAA